>JACCDZ010948646.1_pt1 | contig 78906 bp, 60 predicted proteins | sample 7449551 | NCBI WGS metagenome assembly JACCDZ01 (sample SAMN15323452, study PRJNA562643) | freshwater metagenome | isolation source: river surface water | place: USA:Blue River Watershed | collected 2017-08-18
AGAAGCGGGCTAGTGAGTTTGGAAAAGAAGGTTGCTAGTTATAACTTTAATTAAAACCGCCGTATGCGACAACGCACGTACGGTGGTGTGGGAAGTCCCGCCCGTGAGGGCGGTCTTACCCGATTTAATGCAATTGGCAATGTGCTAATTAGCGAAAATTTATATAAAGCCGACTATGTAGCCAAATTTACCGATGGTTTTGCAGAGTACAAGGCGAATGTAGCTAAATATACGCCTGAGTATGCCGAAATAATTACTGGGGTTAAAGCCGACGATATTCGTAAAGCGGCGCGTGAATATGCCAAAGCAAAAAATGCGGTGATTCTCTGGGGAATGGGCGTTACCCAATTCGGGCAAGCTGTGGACGTAATTAAAGGAATTGCCTCATTGGCATTATTAACAGGTAATTTTGGTCGTCCTAATGTTGGAGTTGGTCCTGTGCGTGGACAAAATAATGTCCAAGGGACTTGCGATATGGGCACTTTGCCGAATTTCTTTCCTGGTTATCAATATGTTTATGATGATGAAATTCGTGCTAAATTTGAAAAAGCTTGGCAAGTTAAATTACCAAGTAAAATAGGCTATCATTTGACTGAAGTTCCGCATTTAGTCTTGCATGAAGATAAAATTAAAGCCTACTATATTTTTGGTGAAGATCCAGCACAAAGCGATCCACATGCCGCTGAAATTCGTGAAACCTTAGAAAAAATTGACTTTGTTATTGTGCAAGATATTTTCATGAATAAAACAGCGCTGTATGCCGATGTAATTTTACCCGCAACCTCATGGGGTGAACATGATGGTGTTTACTCATCTGCTGATCGCGGCTTCCAACGGATTCGTAAAGCGATTGAACCAACTGGAAATGTTAAACCAGATTGGCAAATTATCTGTGAGATAGCTACGGCAATGGGTTATCCAATGCACTACGCGAATACCGAAGAAATTTGGGATGAAATGCGCAGTTTAACGCCAACTTTTGCTGGTGCTAGTTATGCCAAAATGGAACAACAAGGCATGATCCAATGGCCTTGTCCAACTGAAGATCACCCTGGTACACCCTATCTTTACAAAGATAACGTGTTTTTAATGCCAAATCAAAAAGGTCAATTATTTGCTTGCGAATGGCGCGCGCCAGTTGAAGCGACCGACGCAGAATATCCATTGAGTTTATCAACGGTACGTGAAGTTGGACATTATTCTGCCCGCACTATGACGGGGAATTGCCGCGCGCTAGCTAAATTAGCCGATGAACCTGGTTTTGTGCAAATTAATCCTGTTGATGCGGATGCTCGTGGAATCAAAGATGGCGAATTAGTGCGGGTTAGTTCGCGCCGTGGGCAGGTTATCTCGCGTGCCAAAATTACCGAACGTGCGCTTAAAGGTGCGACTTATATGACGTATCAGTGGTGGATTGGGCATTGTAATGAACTAACTGGTGATGGTTTAGATCCAATTGCCAAAACGCCTGAGTTCAAATATTGCGCAATTCAGTTAGCCAAAATTGACGATCAAGTGGCGGCTGAACAACACTTAAACGCTGAATATTTGCAATTAAGAAAATCTATGCGCGTGGTTGCGGCACAATAATTAATTTGGATATACTTTTAAATAACAAATCTCCCGAGGTTTAGCCTTGGGAGTTAACTGGAAAAATCATGAAAAATAAATCCACTCAGTTTGTGGTTGCAGACCCTAAAAAATGCATTGGGTGTAAAATTTGCGAAATTGCCTGTTTCGCAGCTCATAGCAATGTAAATCCAACCGTTGGTAATTTGCAGACTCAAATTATTCCACGCCTGCACGTAATTAAAGGTGCTAATTTTGTTGCGCCAGTGCAATGCCGTCATTGTGAAGATGCTCCATGCGCGAATGTCTGTGTAATTGGCGCGATTAAAGAAGTCAATGGCGTTATCGTTGTTGATGAAAAAGCTTGTATTGGTTGTAAGGCCTGCGTGATTGCTTGTCCATTTGGTGCCATTGATCTGATTCCACAATTAGTTGATGGAACAGAAGTTTTGCAAGCCAGCTTACGTAAGGCGAGTGATGCAGCACAAACCAAAGCTAATTTTACGGCTTACAAATGCGATTTATGCATTGAACGTAGTTCGCAAGCTTGCATTGATGCTTGCCCTGAGGATGCGTTACGCTTATACAATTTTGAACAAGAGACCCAAGAACGTGCTATGCAAGCCGCTCTGGCGTTACATACTCTTTAATCGACAAAGGAATATAAATGTCACATAATTTAATTAGTATTGACCCAGAAATTTGTACTGGTTGCAAACGTTGTGTAAAAGTTTGCCCCGTGGATGCAATTCAAGGCGCGGATGGAACACCGCAAACTATTGATAAACAGCTTTGTGTTGCCTGCGGTCAATGTGTTCAGGTATGCAGTGTCTATGCTTCAGAACTTGATGCCGTAGAACTAACTCCACGCTCACAAAAATTGGCAGAACGTGGTTTATTAGATAGCGTAAATGAACCGTTATTTGCTGCATATGCTCAAGCGCATACGCGCGTAGTTAAGCAAGCGTTACTCGATAAAAATCAATATACGATAGTTCAATCTGCGCCCGCAGTACGCGTTGCTATTGCCGAAGAATTTGGGATGCCACTTGGTCATTTAACGCCTGGTAAATTGGCTGCTGCATTGCGTCGGCTGGGTTTTGATCGTGTTTACGATACCAATTTTGGTGCAGATATTACCATTATGGAAGAGGGTAGTGAACTCCTTGAGCGCGTAATTCAAGGACAGGGTAAATTGCCGATGTTTACTTCATGTTGTCCTGCATGGGTAAAATACATTGAACAAGATTATCCCGAGTTATTAGATCATCTTTCGACCTGTAAATCGCCAATGGGGATGGCAGCGCCAGTATTTAAAACCTATGGTGCCGAAATGGATCAAATTGAGGCGGCTAAAATATTTAGCGTTGCTGTAATGCCATGTACCTGTAAAGAATTTGAAGCTGCGCGTCCAGAAATGAATGCTAGCGGTTATCGGGATACCGATGTGGTAATTACTACGCGTGAGCTGGCGCAATTAATTAAAGATCAGGGCATTGATTTTGTGAATTTACCTGATGAGGCATTTGATCAACCGTTTGGTGAATATAGTGGCGCTGGAGCAATCTTTGGCGTAACGGGTGGTGTTATGGAAGCTGCACTACGTACAGGTTATGAATTGGCAACTGGTCAAGCAATCCCACGTTTAGAATTGGACTTTGTGCGTGGCGATAATGGATTACGTACGGCAGATGTTGCGGTTGGTGATTTAACGATTAAAATTGTGGTGGTTGCAGGCTTAGATACTGCGGCAAAAGTGCTTGAAAGTGTGAAAGCTGGAACTTGTGATTATCATTTTATTGAAGTTATGACTTGCCCAGAGGGCTGTATGACTGGTGGTGGACAACCCAAATTACTTTTAGACGCTCAACGTAAAGAAGCCTTTAATCAACGGCGCAAAGGCTTATATAGCCACGATACTAATTTAGAATTTCGTAAATCGCATGAAAATCCGTCGATTATTCGCCTATATAAAGACCATCTGGGTGAACCATTAGGGCATAATTCACATCATTTATTACATACCAGCTATGTATCTAGAAAAAAAGGGGTAAATTAAAATGAGTCGTTTTGTAGTAGCAGATCCTAAAAAATGTATCGGTTGTCAGACCTGTGAAATTGCCTGTGTTGATGCACACTCTGATAATAATATGTTTACAGGTAGCGGTACATTAAATAATTTTACACCGTGCTTAAAGGTGATTAAGACCGCAACCTTTAGTGCACCAACTCAATGTCGCCAATGTGAAAATGCGCCTTGTGCGAATGCTTGTCCCAATGGTTCGATTTATGAAAAAGACGATGCCATTTATATCAATAAAGAAACCTGTATTGGTTGCAAAACCTGTATGTTGGCTTGTCCATTCGGCGCGCTTGATTTAGTTACTTATTTTAGTGCTGGTCAGCCAGTCTTACAAGCTGGACTAAAACACACTGAAAGTGGTCAATTTATGGCAAAAGCTAAATTAGTCGCGAATAAATGTGATTTATGTGCAGAACGTACTAATGGTGTTGGTCCTGCTTGTATTCAAATGTGTCCAACCGATGCGTTGCGTCTGGTTGAAAGCGCACAGATTGAAAGCTCAATTGAAAAAAAGCGTTTGCAAAGCGCACTTGGCTTGGTAAATTTATAGACAAATTCAGGCTAATCAGGCCAAGGTAAAGTGACCGCTCAATGAACTTAATCAAAAAAGACTTCGCCATTATTTGCTATCGCAATCATGGCGAGGTCTTTGCAACAGAAAATATTCAAGATGCGGTTGCCAACGAGGCCGCACTACAGGTTTATTTAATTTACGGAGCCATGCATTCGCGGCATAAATTTCATTTAGCAACTTTGATGCGCACGCCTGGAAATGAAGAAGATTTAATTTTTGGATTATTATATAATGAAAATATCATTAATAATCAAGCCGATGTTATGCAAGTGCGTAAATTAGGTAAGCTCAATGACAATATTTGGAAAGTTGAATTAGCCGAAAATGTGGACTTTTCACCTGTCGAACACCAACGAAATTTATTAAGCTCTTCAAGCTGTGGCGTATGTAGTCAAGTTACGCACCCCAGTTTAGCTGCTACAGTTCAATCAACGACGAATCTCACCATTTCACCTAGATTAATTAACTCGATTTGTAATGACCTTGCTAATCATCAAAAATTATTTAAATTAACGGGTGGTGCACACGGTGTTGCGCTATATTCTAGTGCTGGAATACTCTATTCGCTTGCCGAAGATGTCGGACGACATAACGCATGTGATAAAATTATTGGTGCGGCGTTACGAAACGCGGCGTTACCACTAATTAACCACTATTTAGTCTTTAGTGGGCGTGTTAGCTATGAGTTAATTCAGAAGGCCCAGCGTAGTCAAATTAAAATTATCTTGTCAATTGGTGCGCCCTCGGCGTTGGCTGTTGAGCTAGCCCTCGAATATGGCATTACTTTGATTGGCTTCGTTCGCGCGCGTGGGTTTAACGTTTATAGTCATAGTTTTCGCGTTATTAATCAATAATTAAATTCACTTGAGATTGGATCTATTTTGTTACAAAATAATTATGAATAACACCAAGCGCCGAATTAATAAATACAGGAAAGAGAGAAACTAATGTATGATGATATTATTTTATTTATTAATTTGGTTAATTCAGGTGGATTTAATAAAACTGCTAAAAAATTGAATTTACAGCGCTCAAAGGTTAGTCGTCGGATTAAAATGCTTGAAGAGAGTCTCGGCGGATCACTATTAAAGCGAGGTATAAAAACACTAGAACTAACAGATTTTGGTTCACGTGTTTATACGTTATTCAAAGAACATTGCACTACAGCCGTTCATATTTTAGATGAATTAAAATCTGAAAATAGCGAACCACAGGGCATTGTCAGAGTAATGTTACCACCAGTTTTGGCTCATAAAATCACTAGTAATGGTCTTAGCGAGTTTTTGCAAAAACATCCTAAATTGCAAGTACACATGTTTTATTTGTTGAATGTCTTACCTAATGATATTGACTTTTTTGATTTAGCTATCTCAACGTTTATTCCACAACGAGCTCATTTGAAAGTTCGACGCATTTACACATCACCTGGTATTTTATGTGCGTCACCTAATTATTTGCAGCAACATGGCGAACCATTAAATGTGGAAGAATTGAATAATCATCAAATCTTACCTCATTTAATTGATGGTGTTCTTAGCAGAGTTTTATATATTCATGATGATAAAGGGGTAAATTATTCTATAGATCTAAATAATTATCAAATTGCTTATGACAACATGATTTCATTATTATCCATTGCAGAGCAAGGTTACGGAATTTGTTCAATCCCATACTTCATTGTTAAAGAATCTTTAGAAAATGGGCGATTAGTACAAATTTTACCTACGTTACAGACCGATGATTTTTCGTTCTACTTAATTCGTCCAGAACAATCTGTTTCTAGGAAAGATGAAGCATTTATTACTTTTATTGAAAATTTCTTACAAAATCTTACCTAATTACTCGGTCTATATTTTCACCAGACGAGTCCTATTTTTGGCAATATTCAATCTCATTCCTGAGCTGCTATAATCCAAACTCAAAATAATCACAAAGTTATTACATCAACGTAAAAATTGGAATAACACTTAAGTTTTTAATTATTGGGTTGTAGTATGGGCAAATTTTTTAAATTAATAAAACATGAACTAAATTTACCAATTGCGGTAGTGCTAGCGGCTTTTGTCGTTGGAGTTTACCATTTATTTTCGTATATGATTCCTTTTACAGACAATGCTTTTGTAGTAACTAATGTTACGCCTGTAGCTGCTGATGTATCTGGTTTTATCAGCGAAATTCACGTAAAAAATGGTCAACAGGTTAAAAAAAATCAAGCGCTATTTACCGTCTATCAACCACCTTATGAGTTAGCTTATCAACAAGCCAGTGCGGATTATCAAGAAGGTATCAAAAAAATTACCGTTTTGGAACGGCAAATGGACAAGACTAAATCTTTGGTAAAAGCTAGCGCTGCAACGCTTGCTAAGACCAATTATGAACTTAGTCTAAAACAAAATCAGCAGGTCGTTGAAGCAATTTCTACCTTGGAAGTTAAGAAATTAACTTATGATGTAGAAACATTAAATCAGCAGCTCACTGCACTCCATCAAGAGGTTCAAGTATTAGCGGCACAAATTGAGCAACAAGAGCAAACAGTTGCCAGCCTTAGGGCACGCCGTGACAACGCTAAAATTAATCTTGACTTAACCACTGTTCGTGCTCCATCGAATGGAGTGATTGATAATCTATATGTTTCACTAAATACCTCGATTAAAATTCACGAACCAATATTTTCTTTTATCGATACCGCAGCGTATTATATCCAAGCTAATTTTAATGAAACAGATCTCAGAAATGTCCGAGTTGGCGATAAAGTTTACATTGTATTACGAATGTATTATTTTGATAAAATTTTTCATGGTGAAATAGTTAACACTCTGTGGGCAGCTGAACGGCAAACAACTGTAAGTAAAAGCCAGTTGCAAAAAGTGCAAAATGAAAATGAATGGCTACTGCTCCCGCAACGTTTCCCATTACAAATTAAGATTCTTGATCCTGACCCAAATTACCCACTAAATCCTGGAGCAAGCGCTTATGTTTATATCGCAACTAAAAAATAAATTGGCGATTTATGATCGCTACGGGGAACATCGCATCAATGGTCTTAAGGCTGTTTTCATCCTTGAATTATTGTTTTTATTTAACTGTGTTTACACTGTTCCTAATCCATTTTTTTATTTCTTCTTTGTACCCATGAGTGCCTTTGCGGCCGAAATAGCTGGGACTTGTTTAGCTGAAAAGTATTTGTTCCTATTTTTTACGATTATGGGAAGCACTTTGGCGATATTCTTGTTTGGTCTGCTGTCAGTATATAAATTATTTTTCATTTTTTTTGTCTTTGCTTATTCGCTGTGGATTTATTTTACTGCTATTTATAAAATAAAAAGTATGTTTGTACCAGCACCTTTGATTCTGAGTATAGCTATATATTCTTTGATTTATAATAATAGTAATAGTAGCTTTTATATTGCACTTAATCACGCCATGGAAACGTTAGTTGCAATGTTGATAATGTTTGCAGGGTTAGTTTTATTTCCTAAAATTTACTATTTAGCAACATGGAGGAGAGCCTTTTTTGATGTGTTAAACGATTTAGAAAGAATTTCCGCTCAAATTTTTTACAATGAAATTGATGATCTACCAATTACTCCTGGCATAATTATCATGGAGCGTTACTCACGGATGTTGTCGCGCAAGATGAAATATTTTAGTGTTTTAAAGATAACACTATTGTCTTTTACACTGGTGACGGCATTATCTTATGTATCAACATTCCGCACTCAATTACAGCTTAATTTTCTTGAGGTATTTCATAGCTATGTTAAACGGCTACGTCATGCTTGTCATGCCAAAGAAATATTACTTTTAACACCATTAGATGTTTCAGAGTTGCAAAAAACCTATGAGTTACGCACCTTACATAAATTAATTTTAAGTTGGAATAACTTATGCGGCACGGTTTAGTCTTACCTCAGCTTAGCTATCGAGCTCTGCGCGCTATGCGAATTTGTATTGTTTTTACATTTGCGATTGCTTTTGAGAGTATTCTTAGGATTCCTCATGCGGGTTGGGTGGCTTTTTCTGTAATTATGATTTATGCGGGTTTTGATAATGGAACTACAATATTTCGTGCCTTTCATCGTTTCTGGGGCATGTTATTAGGTTTATTCAGCGGTTACTTACTGTGGTTTATAGCTCATCTTGATTACCGCTTATTATTTATTATTATTCCGAGCACGGTTTTCATGACTTATTTTTTAATGGGACGAGTTCATTCGATTCCGACTATTTTTGCGGTTAACACGGCCGTAATTGGTAATGGTTATTTTTTTGCTCATAACGATTATGCGGTAACTTTCTTTATTACTGATTATGCTATTTGTACAGTAATTGGTTTTTCGATTGTTTTGGCTTTTGAATATTTTTGGTTTCGTCATTATCGTCTGCTGGCTTGTTTCATTCATGATACGCAGCAGGAGGTTATTGAGCAGTTGAAAGCACTGATAAATTTATTAAATCAAAATAAATTTAGTCATAGCGATTTTTTTCGCAGGTGTATTGAATTCAATAACAGTTTGGTGCAGGTTAATAATTTGGCAAGGAATTCATCGTTTTCATTAAGTGCTGGAGATGCAGTTGGTGATGAGTTTAATCAATTTGTCATGCGAACCAACCGAGTCTTTATCGAGCTTAAAGCTCTTTATTCGGCATACGACACCAATCGTTATCATCAGTATGATTATAATCATTTGTTTATCCAAGTCAACAGAGATATAGCCGAACTAGAAGCTCTACTTCATAACGGTGAAACTATTATTATTCAATCTGGAGCCATTCATGAAGTCCATAATTAATATCTTTTTGCTAATTTCAATTGTTTTATTGGGGTGCAGTAGTTACCAAAAAACAGATGTGACGGTAAATAATCGCTGGTCGGTATCTGATCGTAATCTTATCCTGAGTGAAAGTAATCTCCCTTATCTTGCATGGTGGCAAGGCTTTAATGATCCATTATTAAATCAATTAATTGAGAGCGGGATGGTCAACAATAATACCCTTAACATGTCGCGAGGTCATATTGAGGCGGCGGCTGGTGAATTGAAAAAAATTCAATTCCAGTGGATTCCAGATATTAATGTCTTGCTGGGTTATTCCAACAATCCAGCAACGGGTTTTCCGGGGTTATTAGCATTATTGGCTCCCAATTATACCTTGAATGTCTTTAGCCAGATTAAACAGCAAAAGCGTGCTGAATATGAATTAGCAGCAGCCAAAGCCGAAGACGATAGCGTAAAATTAACCATTATCAGCCAAATTAGCGCCAGTTATTTTACCTATCAGGCAGAATTAGAGCATAAAGAGTTATTGCAAACCCTCGTAGAGGATATTAATCAGCTAGCAAAAATTGCCAATAAGCTTTATGCAGGTGGACTAAGTTCGGTAATTAATTTTGAAGAATTGCAAAGTCAGGTTAATTTGATTCAAGGTGAGCAAGAAATTGTGGAACAAAATCTGGTGGTAAGTCGTAACGCATTGCGTTATCTGATTAATCAAAATCCTGGAACGCTCACCCCACTACTTAACTTTACTCAGATCAACAATCCTGGGTTAATTCCTGGGGCTTTGCCGCTTACAGTTCTAGAAAATCGTCCCGATCTGCAATTAGCCGAAAACGAACTTCATGCTAGCAATGAAGGAATTGGTTTGGCGACCAGTCAACTATTACCAACGCTACAACTGGATTTTATTGGCGGTCCAGTCGCGGGTAACAACAGTTATCACTTTCCCAATCCGATAACAACGAATGTGGTTGATTTTAATGATGAATTACTTAAAATTCCAGCATTTAAAATGTCGACATTCGGGGAAATTGCCAAAGCCAAGGGTTTGAATAAAGTTTCTTATTATAACTACGTTGATGTTCTGCAAAAGGCCTTGCGTGATACCACAAATGCGCTCTCTGCCAATACGCGGTTAAATAACAAGTTACAACAAACTACAACTGCAACACAACATCTTAGTAAAGCCTATGCCTTAAATCAAGCACTATATAGGCAAGGTATCTTGAGCGTGCTGGATACATTACACAGCAAGATTGCACTTGATCGCATCCATATCGCACTCAATCAAGATAAACTTCAGCAACTGCTTACGGTGGTTAAGCTGTATCAGGAACTCGCTGGTGGTTATAAAGCAGTTGAAAGTAGTAACCAACTGAAATAATACTTATTTTTAAACTGGTATATATTATTCTGACGGTAATTCAATTTTGGGTTAATGTTTTTTAGGGGCAACTTTTGAAATGTATATAAAACTACTAATTACGAGTGGCTTTCTATTTTGCCCGCTTTGGGCTATGGGTAACGAGTCAGCACCACTAATTTCCCAAACGTCATATTCACAATTTCAAAAATTTGATCGCCAATTAAATTTAGGAATGGGGGTTACCTCGGGAAATCTAACTAATGGTAATAGTGGAGCCGTCAATAATTCACAATTTATCAATTTAGAAATTGAGCGCTTATTTGATATCGGTATTTGGTTGGATATTAATGCCTCATTGATGACTTATTATTCCCAAGGCGCTGATCCAGCATTCAATAAAAGCACAACGGTTAGCGGATCGCAGCCTAATTTTGGTGGGGTAAATGTTAAACTGGGTTATGCATTTCCGTTAAATACGAATCATTTATTGCTAACCCCCTATGCACAATTTGGACGAACTACTAATCTATCTTCCTATACCATGTATGCAAATAACCAAGTCACCAATTTAACGCAGGATTATTTTTTAAGTAGCGGAGTTGGAACTCGACTCGAATACCGCATCAACCAGATCATAGAACTTTATTTTGATCAAAATGCGCTTTATAATGCTTCTCAAGCGCCGACAAATGCAACTTTAGCAGCGAATGATAATTATAGCTACACCTCATTACTCGGCGCGAAATTTAATTTGTGGCACCATTTTCAGCTAGGGTTGCAAGGATTTTATAGTGATTTTTATTACACTAACCCCTTAAATACCATTAATGGAATAGCGCTGGTGCCGCAAAGCACCGTTGGTGGTTTAGTCTCTATTGGTTTTATCTATTGACGGGGAATTTTAATCATGACAACAGTTAAACTGAAGTTAATCTCAACTCGGTTATCGTTTTTTTCAATAATCACTGGATGCATAATTAGTCTTTTTTTAAAGCCCGTGCTGGCATATCCGTTAAATTTTGAGAGCCAAACTATTGCAAAAATTTCACTCACTCAGAATCCCGCACAAGTTAACACCAGCAATAATGAAACTGATCGCTTTCACCTCTTTCAAAAGTTCATCAACCAATATAGTATTGGCTACCAATTTATTGGCATAAATTTTAGCAATGTAGGTAATGCCAATGCACAAGATTTAAACATCAATGTCACCAAATTATTTGATATGGGTATTTACATCGAAGCTAATTATGACACTTTCACCTATTTTTCACAATTTTTACAGCATCATCCTGATGGGTCACCGAGCTTAGATCGTTATGGCGACTATCCTAAGTTTAATGGTCTCAATCTAAAAGTCGGCTATGCCTTGCGACCAATCCCTGAGCATCTTTATGTTATTCCATATGCGACTGGGGGTTATAACTCTCAATGGGCGACTTATACCGTTGATGTCAATGCACAACAGACCGCAAATTTGACCCAAAATTATTTCCTAACATTTGGCGGTGGTGTGAAATTGGCCTACCGAATCAACAGTTGGATCAATACTTATATTGATACTTCAGTGGTACAAAATCAAAGTCAGGCTCCAGCGCTTACTTATGGTGCGAGCTTGACCAATTATGCTTTTAATACCCAAATTGGCACCAAGATTCATTTATATGATCAACTCCAATGCGGCTTGCATGCTTTTTATATGCCGTTATATTACCCAGATTCACCGGCAAATACACCAGCAAAAGTTGCCGTAACTTCGTATATTTATGGTGCAATGTTTTCATTGGGATTGAATTACTAATATTTTTTGCTGACTATTAACTGAGTAATCCACTTAGTCTATTTTTAAACCAATTGAGTTCTATTTTTGCCAATAGTACAACTACTGATAGTTTGCTATAATTCACTTAGTTGCTATAAGGTTAAGCTACAGTGAGAATTGACAATTATTTTTCGTAAGAGAACACATACTATGAACACAACGATTATGCAATGGACTCCTGATGATCCACTTTTTTGGGAAAAGACTGGCAAAAAAATTGCTTACACTAATTTAATCATTTCAACTGGCTGTCTTGCTTTGTCTTTCATTGTCTGGGTATTTTGGTCAATTCTGGCGGTTAAAATTAATAGTTATGGCTTTCATTTTTCTAAAGCTGAACTATTTTCATTAATTGGCATTCCTGGTTTAATTGGTGCCAGCTTGCGGATTTTGTATTCTTTTGTGATTCCAATATTTGGCGGTCGTAACTGGACTGTTTTTAGTACCGCTACATTGCTAATTCCGACCATTGGTCTTTTAGTTTGCTTGCAAAACCCACACACTAGTTACACAACTTTTGTTATTTTGGCTATTTTTTGTGGATTCGGCGGCGGTAATTTTTCGTCATCTATGGCAAATATAAGCCTATTTTTCCCTAAGCGACTACAAGGTTCGGCATTAGGTATCAATGGTGGAATTGGTAATTTAGGTGTTAGCATTTTTCAATTATTTGCGCCACTGGCTTTGGGGTTACCCGTATATGGTAATGTAGTTAACGGTATTTATTTAAGTAGTGCTATCGCAATTTGGTTACCTTTTATCCTAATCTTTACTTTCTTAGCAGGATGGAAAATGGTAAACCTACCTACCAATATTAAACCGTTACAACAGCTTATGGTTTTCAAGCGGGTGGATATGTATTTAGTAACCATTATTTATTTCTGTGCTTTTGGTACCTTCATTGGTTGTTCGGTAGCTTTTCCATTGATAACTAAGCTCCAATTCAAGGATGTTGAAGTGATTAAGTATGCTTTTATTGGACCGCTAATAGGATCCTTGATGCGCGTAATTGGCGGAATTTTGGCCGATAGATTTGGTGGCAAAAAGATTAGCATCTTGGCTTTCGTAATGATGGGAATTGCCACGCTGGGTATAATTTATTTTACGCGAGTTAGTCAACACAGCTTTGTGCCTTACTTGTTAATGTTTTTACTTCTATTTGCTTTTTCTGGTGTTGCTAATGGCTCGATTTTTCAATTAATTGGAGTTGTTTTCCTAGGAGGAGAAAAAGCACCAGCACTTGGGCTTAGTGCTGCGATTGCCGCATATGCATCCTATTTATTGCCCAAATTATTTGGTTGGTCATTAGCCAGTTTTAATTCATCAGTGAGTGCTTTTTTTATTTTAATTGTTTGTTATATTTTATCTGTGATTATTCTAATTAGTTGTTACCGCAAAATTGCGTAAGGAGAAAAATTATGAGTCATTTTTTAGACCGCTTAACTTTTTTTAGTCGAAAAAAAGAGCCTTTTGCCAATAAACACGGCATTACTACTGACGAAAATCGCCAATGGGAAGACGCGTATCGCGGGCGCTGGCAACACGATAAAATTGTTCGTTCTACGCACGGAAATAACTGTACTGGCTCATGTAGTTGGAAAATTTACGTTAAAAATGGCTTGGTAACTTGGGAAACCCAGCAAACCGACTATCCACGTACTCGTCCCGATATGCCTAATCATGAACCGCGTGGTTGTCAACGTGGCGCTAGCTACTCATGGCATTTATATAGCCAGGCGCGACTAAAACATCCTCTAATTCGAACTCAACTCTGGCGATTGTGGATGGACGCTAAACGGCAGCATTCAGATCCAGTGTTAGCGTGGAAATCTATTATGGACAAACCTGATGCACGGCAAAGTTATCAACAAGAGCGTGGCATGGGGGGCTTCATTCGTGCTAGTTGGGATGAACTAAGTGAGATTGTTGCGGCTGCAAATATTTATACCGCCAAAACTTATGGTCCAGATCGTGTAGTTGGATTTTCGCCGATTCCTGCAATGTCGATGGTATCTTTTGCCGCTGGAAGCCGCTATTTGTCATTGTTTGGCGGAACTTGCTTAAGCTTTTATGATTGGTATTGTGATTTACCGCCAAGTAGTCCACAAATTTGGGGTGAACAAACCGATGTTCCAGAAAGCGCCGATTGGTATAACTCCAATTTTATTATTACTTGGGGCTCTAATGTGCCGCAAACCCGTACGCCAGATGCGCATTTTCTCTCAGAGGCACGTTATAAAGGCACCAAAGTGGTGGCGGTAACTCCTGATTATGCCGAGGTTGCCAAATTTGCCGATAACTGGCTCAATCCACAACAAGGTACAGATGCGGCTCTTGCTTTGGCAATGGGTCACGTTATTTTAACTGAGTTTTTTGTTAAACAAAGCACTCCCTACTTTGTGGATTATTGCAAACAATATAGCGATATGCCATTTTTGGTGGTGTTAGAGAAAAATTCTGCTGGACTATTAACTTCGGGACGTATGCTTCGCGCTAGTGAATTTGCTGATAATTTAGGATTAAGCGCAGAGGTTGCGCCGCATACACCGTTGTTAATCGATAGCCTTAGTCAAAAAATTATCGCACCGAATGGAACAATTGGTTCACGTTGGGATCATAGCTCTAAATGGAATTTAGAACTTAAAAACATCCAAGATGGTAGCGTAATTGACCCTATGTTGTCTTTAGCTAACCTTGACGATAGTCAACTACTTGAAGTTAATTTCCCTTATTTTGGCAATGTAAAACAGGAACATTTTGCGGCTACTACTCATGAAAGCATCCTCAAACATCAGGTTCCAGCCCGCAAATTAACTTTGGACAATCAAGAAGTTTGGGTAACGACGGTTTATGATTTATTTTTAGCTAATTATGGGGTTGAGCGTGGTTTTAATGATGCTAACTGTGCCAAAGATTATACTGAAAACCTGCCATATTCGCCAGCCTGGCAAGAGAAAATTACTGGGGTAAATGCCAAAGCTGTGATTGATCTCGCCCGTCAATTTGCTGATAATGCTAATAAAACCCAAGGGCGCTCGATGATTATTGTTGGTGCTGGACTTAATCACTGGTATAACATGGATATGACTTACCGCGCCATTATTAATTTACTAGTGATGTGTGGTTGCGTCGGAAAATCTGGTGGTGGCTGGTGTCATTATGTTGGTCAAGAAAAACTGCGCCCACAGACTGGATGGCAGCAGCTAGCAACCGCCACTGATTGGTCACGTCCGCCACGTCTAATGAATGGAACCTCGTTTTTCTACGCACATAGTAATCAATGGCGCTATGAAAAAATTGGCATTGATGAAGTACTTTCACCATTAGCAGATCCAAGTGAGTGGGTAGATAAATCAATTATCGATTGCAACGTAATTGCAGAGCGCCGTGGTTGGCTGCCAACAGCACCACAGTTGCAGGCCAATCCATTGACCATCGGTGCTACGATCCATGCCAATCAAGAGAATCCTGGCGAATACATTGCCCGCGAATTACAAAACGGTACACTTAAGCTAGCATGTAACGATCCAGATAATCCACAGAATTGGCCACGGAATATGTTTGTATGGCGTTCTAATTTATTGGGAGCCAGTGGCAAAGGGCATGAATATTTTCTGAAACATTTACTGGGAACTTCCAACGGAGTACAGGGTAAAGATTTAGGTGGTAGCGGCAAACATCCGTCGGATGTAGTCTGGCATGAAGAAGCTCCACAAGGTAAATTGGATTTGCTGGTGACACTTGATTTTAGGATGTCTTCAACCTGCATGTATTCGGATATTGTCTTACCAACTGCATCGTGGTATGAAAAAAATGATTTGAATACTTCGGATATGCATCCTTTTATTCATCCGTTTAGTCAGGCTATCGATCCAGTATGGGAGTCGCGCAATGATTGGGAAATTTATAAATTATTTGCAGCTCAAGTATCCAAACTTTCTCCTGGGCACCTCGATGTGGTTCATGATGTTGTTTTGACGCCAATTTTACATGATACTAAAGCCGAATTGGGGCAAGGTTTAGAGCTACAAGATTGGGCACTAGGTGAGTGTAAAGCCATTGCCAATTTATCAATGCCAAATGTAACTTTAGTTGAACGAGACTATAGTCAAATTTATAATAAATACACATCATTAGGACCATTGGTTGAAACTTTAGGGCTAGGAAGCAAGGGAATTAACTGGGTGGCGGATAAAGAAATCAAACTTTTAAGAGAGTTAAATTATACGACCACTGAAGGGCGCGTAAAAATTGAAAGCGACATTGATGCTTGCGAACTAATACTAGCTCTCTCTCCAGAAACTAGTGGTGAGGTGGCTCTCAAAGCTTGGCAGGCGGTGAGTAAATTCACTGGGCGCAGTCATACTCACTTGGTTGAAGCCCGCGAAGACGAAAAAATTCGCTTTCGTGACATTCAGGCACAGCCACGCAAGATTATTACTTCGCCAACATGGAGTGGAATTGAATCTGAACACGTTAGCTATACCTTTAGCTATACCAATGTCCATGAATATATTCCATGGCGCACACTGAGCGGACGTCAAGAACTTTATCAAGATCACCCGTGGATGCGTGCATTTGGCGAGGAGCATTGCGTGTATAAACCTCCAGTTAATACTAAGAGCACCGATAACATCATTGACGATAGTGAAAAAACAGTGGTCTTAAATTTCCTAACGCCGCATCAAAAGTGGGGAATTCATAGTACACACTCGGATAACCTAATTATGCTAACCCTTTCGCGAGGTGGACCTAATGTGTGGATTAGTGAAAATGATGCGAAACTCATTGATGTTGTCGATAATGACTGGGTAGAGGCTTATAATGAAAATGGTAGCATTGCCGCTAGGGCGATTGTTAGTCAACGCATACCTGATGGAGTTATCATGATGTATCATGCACAGGAAAAACACGTTAATGCTCCATTGAGTGAAAAAACTGGTTTACGTGGTGGCGTCCATAATTCAGTCACTCGTATCACTATGAAACCAACTCATATGATCGGTGGTTATCATCAGCTGTCTTACGGTTGGAATTACTACGGTACAGTTGGCTCGAACCGCGATGAATTTATTGTCTTACGCAAAATGAAAAATATTGAATGGGGTAATTCTTATTCAGTTGACGAAACTCCATTTACTGCAAAATAAAGGATTAGAAGATTATGACTTATCAACCTAAAATCCGTGCTCAGATTGGCATGGTCTTAAATTTAGATAAATGTATTGGTTGCCACACTTGTTCGGTTACCTGTAAAAATGTTTGGACTTCACGCCGTGGCGTTGAATATGCATGGTTTAACAATGTCGAAAGTAAACCAGGGATTGGCTTTCCAGATGATTGGGAAAATCAGGAGCGTTGGAAAGGTGGATGGGATTTAACTCACGGTGGACGCCTTAAACTCAAGCAGGGTAGCAAAATGAAAATTTTAGCAACATTATTTGCTAATCCTAATTTGCCGCAAATTGACGACTACTATGAACCGTATACCTTTGACTTTCAGCATTTACAAAATGCACCCAAATCTAAAACGGCACCAGTTGCAACACCAGTATCGGTAATTACAGGTAAGGCGATGAAAAAAATCACCAAAGGACCTAACTGGGAGGAAATTTTAAGTGGTGAATTTAGTAAGCGCTCGGCTGACTATAATTTTAATGATATCGCCAAAGAGATGTATGGTAAATTTGAAAATACGTTCATGATGTATTTGCCGCGTTTATGTGAACATTGCTTAAATCCAGCCTGTGTGGCATCCTGCCCATCTGGAGCAATTTACAAACGCGAGAAAGATGGTATTGTCCTGATTGATCAAGATAAATGTCGTGGCTGGCGTATGTGTGTTAGTGGCTGTCCATATAAGAAAATTTACTTTAATTGGGAAACTAATAAATCCGAGAAGTGTATTTTCTGTTATCCGCGAATTGAGTCTGGGGAACCAACGCTATGCGCCGAAACTTGTGTTGGACGAATTCGAACATTAGGGGTTTTATTATATGATGCTAATAAAATTGAATCGGCTGCAGCGGTAACGGATACCACAAACCTCTATGCGGCGCAGTTAGATATGTTCTTAGACCCACATGATCCAGAAATTATTCGCTTAGCACGCGCCGAGGGTATTCCAGAATCGTGGTTAGATGCAGCAAAAAAATCCCCGATTTATAAAATGGCGATCGACTGGAAAATTGCTTTCCCGTTGCACCCTGAATATCGCACCTTACCTATGGTTTGGTATATTCCACCGTTATCGCCAATCCAGCAGACGTTGGAAAGTCACAATATTTTCCCGAGCACCGAAAACATGCGCATTCCTGCTAAATACCTCGCCAATTTGTTAACCGCTGGCAATGTTGCCCCAGTTCATCTCGCATTATCTAGAATGTTGGCAATGCGTAATTTCATGCGCGGCAAACATGTCGAAGGAATTCGCGATATGAGTATTTTAGAAAAAGTAGGTTTAAATGAAAACATGGTGGATGAAATGTATCGTTATATGGCAATTGCTAATTATGAAGATCGTTTTGTAATCCCAACCAGCCATAGCGAATATGCTGGTGATGCCTTTGGTACTCGTTCTGGTTGTGGCTTCAGTGCGGGCAATTGTAGTTCAAATGGTAATAATTCAGTTGATATGTTTGGTAAAACTCAAAAAATAAATTTCTTTGGGGGTAATCAAAATAAGCAAACTCAGCGAGCACAACAACTTAGTCCAGAGGTACGTGATTTCCAAACAGAATTGAAGGATGAATAATATGAGTATTAAAACTTTTAAAATCTTTAGTTGCTTGTTGAGCTATCCTAGCGTTGAACTCCAGCAATCACTGACAGAGTTGACTGTAATTTTAAATCAAGAGCAGTTACTGGAAAAATCCATCTGCCTTAAGTTAAGTAACTGGATGACTCACTTGGCTAGCCTAGATTTGATTGACTGGCAGCAAGAATACGTGACGTTATTCGATAGTGGTATCTCACTGTATCTATTTGAATACCTTCATGGTCAATCCAAAGATCGCGGGCAGGCCATGGTTGATTTAAGTGATTACTACCAGCAACAGCACTTCCAAATTACTAATAGTGAGTTACCAGATTACCTACCCTTAATTTTAGAATTTTTGTCGGAGCAGTCTCCGGATTTAATCAAAGAATTTTTGGTTGACATGTTAAAAATAATCACGCAGATCGGATTTAAACTTAAACAACATCAAAGTGACTATAGTTTAATTTGTGATGCACTCGAAATTTTCATGGGGCAAACTCCACGCACAGCATCACCAGTAATTCCAATTCAAGTACTAACCGAACTAGATAAATTATGGCAGGAACCTCCAGTTACTTTTGATGGAAGTAGTAACTGTAATTCTTGCAAACTATAACGCATATACAATGAGGTAAACAACATGTATTTTAATTTTTTCTTATTTCAACTTTATCCCTACATTGCTTTAACGGTATTCATCGTTGCAACGTGGATTCGTTACGACCGAGATCAATATTCATGGAATGCACGCTCGAGTCAAATTTTAAGTGACCGCTGGTTTATTCTGGGTAATAATTTATTTCATTGGAGCGTGATATTAATACTGTGTTCACATTTTGTAGGGCTCCTTACTCCTGAAACGCTGTATAAATCGATTATTTCACCAGCACATAAACAGCTAATGGCAATGATAGTAGGTGGTGCTCTCGGTGTATTATGCTTCATTGGCATGACAATTTTAGTTTTGCGGCGCCTATTTAATTCCAGAGTGCGTGCTACTAGCCGAACTTCCGATATTGTTATTTTATTAGCCGTCTATGTACAATTAATTTTTGGTTTAGCAACGATACCATTCTCGGCTCAACATCTTGATGGTGTTGAAATGGAGGCTTTGGCAAATTGGGTACAACATTTGGCAATTTTAGATAGCAATTCTTTCCTTTATCTCAATAAAGTTGGCTTGGTTTTTAAAATTCACGTTTTGTGGGGAATGACACTATTTGTGCTATTTCCATTCACGCGCTTAGTTCATGTTGTAAGTGTGCCGTTAAAATATATGACTAGGACTGGTTATCAAATTGTTCGCAAATAACTAATTTAGAAAGTAGAATTTAGCCAGTTTAGAAGCCAAACATATTGAATTCATAAAATTTAATTAAAACCAGCGTATGCGATAACGTACTACGGTGGTTTGGCTGATCAAAGTGCTGAAGGCAATCTTACTTGAGTAATGTTAAGTGAGTTATTTTGCGGATTAAACTTAAAAATTGTGTCTGCAATTTATTGAGGCTAAGTTTAAATTAGTTGAGCTTTTAATGTTGATTGCTTAATTGGTGTAAAATATTGAATTGTGAAAATTAATTTTATCATAACTTATAAATAAGGTATTGAAGGTACATGTAAATCTGAATGATATAGTTGTATTTTCATGACTGGATTAAAGTTATTTTACGGCAGGTGAAGAGAGTGCCTTTTTGAATAAAATTTGCTTGGTTAGTTCATTTGCATAAATTTGCATAAGATTGGATCTATTTTGTTACAAGATAATTTTGCGCGCCAGTTTAGTTATGTGCGCTTATCCTTGACCGAACGCTGTAATTTCAAGTGTCAATACTGCTTGCCGAATGGTTATCAGGAATGTAGCCCAGAACCTGCGCTTAATTTGCACGAAATTAGTAATTTGGTGGCTGGATTGGTTGAATTAGGCATTTGGAAAATTCGTCTAACTGGTGGCGAACCAACCTTACGCCGTGACTTGCTGGAAATTATGCAGCTAATTCGGAGTTTTCCACAAATCAAAACTTTGGCAATTACCACCAACGCCTATAAATTAGGTGCGCATTTGGATGAGTATATTGCAGCAGGGTTAACTAACCTGAATATCAGCATGGATAGCTTAAACCGTGAACGCTTTCATCAAATTACCCAGGTGGATAAATTAGATGCGATTCAACAGACTATTCAGCAGGCTTTAGCCAGTAATTTACAGCAAGTCAAAATTAATGCGGTGTTAATTAAACATAGTCTTGATGAATTGGCAGATTTTTTGGCATATATTCAAGATAAAGCCCTTAGTCTGCGCTTTATTGAATTAATGCAAACCAGTGATAATCAAGCTTATTTTCAAGAAAATTATGTTTCAGCTGAAGTGTTACGCGCCAAACTCCAAGCGCTGGGCTGGATTGAACAACCGCGCCAATACGGTGCAGGTCCTGCGATTGAATTTCGGCAACCTAATTCAATTGGAACAGTAGGAATTATTGCGCCATATAGCAAAAATTTTTGTAGCAGTTGTAATAGGCTGCGCTTTACGCAAGATGGTGCGTTACGCTTGTGTCTATTTGGTGATGAAAATTATTCTTTGCGCCATTTATTGCAAAATTCAAATCAACGCGAGGAACTTAAAGCCAGCATCATTAAATGTATGGGCAATAAGAGCGTAGGTCATCAATTGGCTCAGGCGAAAACAGGGAATATTATGAATCTTTCGAATGTGGGTGGATAAATGAAAAGTTATTATCATATGATTGATGTGAGTGACAAATTGGCAACTAAGCGGATTGCAATTGCGCGCGGTAAAATTTACGTTGGTGAAACGGTGTTTAATTTAATTCGCGATCAACAAATGTTAAAAGGTGACCCGTTACGCCTGGCTGAGGTTGCGGCAATTATGGGCGCTAAAAATACCAGTAATTTGATTCCGCTTTGTCATCCATTAGGCCTAGATAAAGTTGAGTTTATTAGCGAATTAGTGCCTGCCGAATTTGCGGTGCAAGTTTATTGTATTGCCATTACCAGTGCCAAAACTGGAGTGGAAATGGAAGCTTTAAGTGGCGTGAGCGCTGGGTTGTTAACGATTTATGATTTAAGCAAAATTTCCGAACCAAGTTTAACCATTAGCGATATTCAGTTATTAGTTAAAATTGGTGGTAAAAGCGGTGTCTGGTTTAATCCACAAGTGAGTAACTACCCAGATTGGATCGCGGAATATTTACCGCAAGCGCCACAATTAACAGGGCTTAAATTTGCAACGATTACGCTGAGTGATCGGGCGAGCCAAGGCGTTTATCCTGACAAATCAGGGTCTTTATTACAGGAATTATTACTGACTGCAGGTGCAAGCAATCTAGCCTATGAATTAGTTGCCGATGAAGCAACGCTATTGAAAGCTAAGTTAAGTGAGCTTTTAGGGTTGAAGGGTGACAAACGTCCACAACTAATTATAACTAGCGGTGGTACGGGCATTGCCAGTCGTGATATTGCACCTGAAACTATTTTAAGCTTAGGTGGGCGTGAAATTCCAGGGATAGGTGAGTTATTGCGGCTGTATGGTAGCAAATTTACGCAATTTAGCTGGGGAAGTCGTTCCTTGGCGGTCGTGGTTGAGCGCTGTTTGGTGATTGCGTTACCCGGTAGTAGTAATGCGGTGCGTGAAGGGGTGGAATGTTTATTGCCACTTTTAATGCATTTGGTGAAAATGGCAGAAGGAGCTAATCATGATTAGTTATGCGAATGCACTGGATTTATTAGAGTCTGCGGCAATCGAATTAGGTGTTGAGTCAATTTCAAGCTTAAATGCCTTGGAGCGGATTTGTGCGCAGGATATATTTAGTCCCATTGCATTACCGAGTTTTGATAATTCGGCGATGGACGGCTTTGCGGTGTGTTATAACGATACCTTAAGTGCAAGTGAAGCAAGCCCTTTAGAATTGCGGGTTACAGAGATTATTCAAGCTAAAGCCAGCGCGTTAAAATTTGCCGTGGCTGAAGCAGGCGGTTGTTGCGAAATTATGACTGGTGCGCCAATTCCTGCAGGTTATGATGCGGTAATTCCAATTGAATTAGTCCAATTAATTGAACGTGACGGTCAAAATTATATTCAAATTAAGCAAGCCGTAAAAATGCATGATAACGTGCGTTTCAGTGGTGAGGATGTCGGTTTAGGTGCATTGTTATTCAAACGTGGTCAACAAATTCAAGCCAATCATGTGATGCTGTTGGCATCGCTTGGAATTGTTCAGCTGACGGTGTTTAAAGCGCTGAGCTTGGCAATTGCAACCACGGGTGAAGAAATTAGTGATAATTATGCTCAAGAATTACAACATGGTGAAATTTATAATTCCAATGCTCCGTTATTGATGAATTTAGCCGCAGCGCGCTGTTTTGCGCCACGTTACGCAGGGATTTTGCGTGATCATAAAACTACCTTGCAAGAATTTATCCAAACCAGCAGTGAACAAATTTTAATCACCACAGGGGCGGTCTCCAAAGGAAAATGGGATTTTATTCCCGATACTTTACGCGAGCTGGGTGCGGAAATTATCTTTCATGCGGTGGCAATTCGCCCAGGTAAACCAGTATTATTTGCACGACTTAAAGATGGGCGTTTCTTTTTTGGTTTACCGGGTAATCCAGTATCAAGCATGGTTGGATGGCGCTTTTTTGTGATCCCATTATTGCGTAAAATGTTGGCTAAAGAGCGGGAAACTAGTTTTAAATTACGGCTGGAGCAGACCTTTAAAAAAAGACATTCTTTACGCCAGTTTTTAAAAGCCCGCTTGAGTATTCAAGATGGTTTAGCTACAGCACAAATTAGTCATGCGCAAGAGTCGTTTAAAATTCATTCGCTTACGACCAATGATCTTTGGGCTATTGTGGCTGAAGATGATTGTGTATTGATTGCGGGGGATTTGATTAATGCTGTGCCAATGTATGCGAGTTTTAAATAGGAAATGGAATTTAGATGAAAATTAGCTTACATGGTTTTGGTTCAATGCGTGCACTTCGTGGAATTGGTTTTGAATTTGTCGCGCCACTAACAGTGCGTGAATTTAGAATTTATCTTCAAGCTCAGTTAAGCACGAATCCAGAATTTACTGATTTGGAGTTGTTATTGCAGAGTTGTGCCTTTGCCAATAATGAACAAGTTTTAACTGAAGATATGCAATTAACGCATGATCAATTATTAAATGTTTTACCACCGGTGTGTGGTGGCTAATCAACGTTATCAAGCCCAGCTAGTTTTGCCCGAGATTGGCATAGCTGGTCAAGCCAAATTAGCTGCCGCCAAAGTCTTATGTGTTGGTTGTGGTGGTCTAGCGGCAAGTGTGTTGCCTTATTTAGTGGCGGCTGGAGTTGGCGAAATTATGCTACTGGATGATGATGTAATTAGCCTGAGCAATTTAAATCGCCAAATTTTATTTACCGAACAGCAGCTTGGTAAGTATAAAGCTGAAGTTTTAGCTGCGCGCTTAAAGCAACAAAACCCAACCGTGCAGATTAATTGGGATTTAAGCCGTTTTAATTTAGAAACTGGTTTACCAATTGTTGCTGGTTATGATTTAGTGCTCGATTGTAGTGATGATTATGCTACTAAATTAGCGATTAACTTTTGTTGTGCACAGTTAGCTAAACAATGGGTTTATGCATCGGTATTGGGCTGGGATGGACAAGTTGCCTTATTTAGTTTGCAAAATAGAGAGCAACCTTGTTATAAATGCTGGCAAATTAAAGCGCCACAAGCTACGGCAAGTTGTAGTGTGAGCGGTGTTTTGGGGGCAGCTGTAAACATTGTGGGTAGTTATCAAGCCAGTCTCGCACTTCAAGCGTTGTTAGGTAATTTTGCGCAAGCTAATCGCTTATTTATTTTTGATTTATGGACCTTAGAGCAACGCCAATTTGAGTTGGCTAAACGTCAAGATTGTGCCTTTCATGGTGATAATTTGATTCATGAATGGATGCAACCACAAGTTAATTGGGCGCAGCTGGCAAATTTAGCCAATTTACGCTTGATTGATATTCGGACATTAGCGGAATGGGAGCATGGACACCTGCCGCGTGCCGAACACATTACCATTGGTAGCTTAATTGCACAAGCACCACAGCTATTTACGTTAGAACAAACTCTGGTTATTTATTGTAATCAACAAAGTTTAAGCTTGTTAGCAGTAGAAAATTTGCGGCATTTAGGTTTGCAAGCTTTTGTTTTGAACGGTGGTTATCAAGGCGTAATTCAACAAATTCAGCAGCAACAATAAAATTAATTTGCCAGATAATTTAAGCTTGCTTAGACCATTAGTTTAGGTGAGTAATTTACAATGAAAAAGAGAGAAACATGTTTACTCAAATTGAGTTTTGTGAAGGTGTGATTGAGAGCAGCCGTTTTATTACGGAGATGGTGAATTTGGAGCATGGTGCGCAAGATATTTTTATTGGTAAAGTTCGCCAGCATAATCAAAACCGTGATGTAGTTGGAATTGAATATGAAATTTTTACCGATTTAGCGCGCAAGGTTTTAAGTGAATTATGTAGCGAAGCGCGCAATACAATTGATCCGAATTTAGATTTTAGTATAGTCCATCGGAGCGGATATTTAAGCGTTGGTGAAACGAGTGTTTTGATTATTGCGAGTTCTAAACATCGTGATGAAGCCTTTCGCGCCTGTCGCTTTATAATTGAAGAAATTAAACATCGGGTGCCAATTTGGAAGCAAGAGCACTATACCGATGGTAAAAGCGAGTGGGTGCAAGGACATGCGTTGTGTCAGCACAATTAATTGGGCTGGGAATTTTAATTGGCGGAGCCTCAACACGGATGGGGCAAGATAAAGCCAGTCTCCAATTAGCCAATGGGCTGAGTTTACTTGAGCACATAGTTCAGCGCTTAGCGGGTGTAAAGGCTGAGCTTGTATTTGGTAGTGGCGTGAGTCCAGCTGAGTTAGCTAATGATTTACTCGCAATTAAAGATATTTTTAATACGCGTCTGGGGCCAGTTGGTGGAATTATTAGCAGTGTGTTATGGTTATCTGAACATTATCCACAGTTAACTGCGTGCTATTTTGTACCAGTTGATTTAGCCGCGTTAAATCCTGAAACCTTACAGCAATTAGCTACAAATTCACATCAAATTAGTCATTTTACTGATCATCCGTTACCACTCTATTTAGCATTAAATGCTACTACCGTCCAAATTTGTCAGGATTTAATTCCCGTTATTCAAAAACAAGGTGGAATGTCGGTGTATCAATTTATTCAGCATTTTGCTATGCGGCAAGAGATTAATTGCGCAGCACCTGAAAATTTAAACAATCTTAATTACTTTTGGCAATGGGAGCAATTTATTCATGAAAATTCAATTTGAAAGTCAACAAATTCGGATTCGGATTAGTCCAACTGAATTAGTGCATTTAGAGCAATATGCTAAGATTAGCGAAGCATTTGATTATTTACCGTTGTGCGTTAATTTAAATTTAACACCTACGAATCAAGCAGGTTTGCTGCAGGACGGAGAGCTGAATTTAAATTTGAGTGCTGAGGATTTAATTCAATTAAGTGCACCAAGTTCACAAAAAAGTGGCATTAAGTTATTAGCTAATTATGGGGTAGAGCAAGTAATTGCCGTTGGATTGCAGCTGGATTTGCACGGTAAAAACTAATAAGTCATAGGCAACTGCACAAGTGGATACACTTACATATATGTTGCGTTTATAAACCGCGATGACTTGATTCTTAAATTCAGTGTCATAGTTACAGAACTTTGTTGCCATTCTTGATTGCTATTAAATTATTGGTTGCGTTTTTCATCTCTAGCTCCTGATAAATCTTAGTTTAATATTTTAACTTAAACTACGAATGCAACAGTCCTCTTTTTTTGGATAAATCCAAGTTTTTCTTTTCCTCGTTCTGTATCAAAATCTTTACAGAATTAATGAATTCAAATCTTTTTTGAATTAAAAATATGCTTTCCAAGATAATACTCTCATTTCTAATGTTATTTAAAAGTAAGTACATATTTACGCTTAAATAATCATTTCTTTAAAACAGGTGGCATATAGTTAATACGCAAGCAAACTACTTATTTAATAACATAAATACAAATTCATATCAATATATTATTATATTAAAAATAGTTAATTTCAAACTGTGATAACTATACCTCTGTCAAGCCCACCTAAAAACAATGTCATTTTCAAGCAATTTTTTCATTGGGTAGCATTTAAAAGTTTAAGGTGCCTACGCTACTATATCTGAAATTGAGATAAAGGTACGGCTATATGTCTGTACATAAGCGCATAATATGCATGCATATGTATGCGCGACAATGTATAAAAATAAAAATTTGACTTTGCTATCTATCCATGTTATTATAATGCATATATTAAATTTTTAGGAGTTTTTAACATGTCTCAATCAAAATATAAATCAATTCGTATACTTAGTCACGTATATGATACTATTTCTATGATTGCAACAGATTCTAGACAGACGCTTTCTAAAGTGCTTGAATCTCGGTGTAATGGTGCACAGTACGTAAATGGTAGGGTATTTTCAGCAAGAAATCTTAATGATACTGGCACAATTATTTATGCTATAGATTTTGATAAGTCTACAGTACAAATGCTTCATAATTATCCAGATATTAATAGCGAAACGCTTGGTATTTTTTATACAGGAGTTTTCAAGTTGGGGGATTTTATGAACATATTGGACTATTTTGAAGATTTACGTAAGCCCTTAGCCAGTAGAATGCATCAACAAATGCCAGAGTGTTTTGTTGAGAAAGTAAATATAGCAACACGTAATAATTACGGGTTTTTCAAAGCTATTTTTGATGATTTTGTATTAGTTTGCAAAAATTTAGATATTGATATACCTGTGGCAATTAGGGAAACTATGTTACAGCTATCTAAGTAAAATTGATTGGCCATTTTAACTGTAGGTTTTACTCAAAGACTTTTGTAAAGTAAATTTAGTTTTATATGTGTCAATATTTCATAAGTTTGAATGATGGAAAATGTATGTAATAAATTATTTCTTATTCTACTGTATTCTGTAACTCATTAATAATGCTAGTCTTTTATTTTAAAGGGGTAAAATGGCTGATAATACCGCAATTCAGAATTGTCTACTTGGTATTAAAAGAAAGCTAGGTCTTTTAATAAGCAAAACCATTCCTGATATTAATAAAGATAACAGTAACTTAGATTCTTTAAGTAATGATATTCTAATTCATCAAATTGAGAATGATGTTGATAATGTGATTATTTTGTTCAATGGTGTAAATCAAAAAAAGATACTAAATTTTTTGTGGCTATTGATTTGCTTTGTGTTTGGATTGTTGTTGGGGGTTGTAGTAACGATATACTTTGTGACAGAAACAGTAAATAATTATCAAATAGAAAATGTGACTGTTATATTATTGAATTATCTTGGTATAAATAACTCTTTATAAAGAAAAGTACTAGTTAAAATGTTTAAATAACACATAAGGATTACAATTGGTTAGATTAATTCAAATACTATTTATAGCTCATCGTAATGGACTGAGTAAATATTTAGTGGATAATAAAGCTAGTTTTTGTAAAGTATTTTATATATGGCTTTTTTTACTTTTACCTATTAAAAAAGAACTAAGGACAGCTGGTTTTGGACTTAAATTAAGGGTTACTTTGGAAGAGCTTGGACCATTTTATATTAAGCTTGGACAAATTTTATCAATCCGTCCCGATATATTTAATGACGATGTAATTTCAGAGTTATCAGGATTACAAAGCAACGTAAAGCAATTTCCATGGTCAAAAGCAAATGAAATTATTCTCAATGCGTATAATAGGCCAATTCGTGATATTTTTGTTGAATTTAATGAGACCCCTATCGCGGCAGGTTCAATATCACAAGTATATAAAGCAAGATTACTAAATGGAAAAGCCTTTGTGGCTATAAAAGTTAAGCGTCCAAATATTGAAAAAGATATTAATACAGACATAATATTATTGAGAAAAGTTGCAATATTATTAGAGGCATTATCCAAAACTGCACGTTATTATAAAATAAAACAAATTATTAATGAAATAGAATATAGGTTACACCTTGAGTTAGATTTTTACAAAGAAATAGTTAATACTCAAGAATTAGCAAGAATGCACAGGGATAATGGCGATCGTAATGTTGTTTTCCCCAAGATTTATGCTGAGATATCAAATCAATCTATTTTGGTTATGGAGTGGATTGATGCAATACCTATTGATGATGATAATGCACTAACAGTTAATAAAATTAATCGTAAACAGTTGGCTGAAACTGGGTTAAATACATTTTTTACACAAGTATTCAATTTTGGGGTTTTTCATGCAGATATGCACCCCGGTAACATTATGTGTAATTCTAAGCAGCAGTTTATATTACTTGATTGCGGTCTTGTTGGTAGACTATCTGAGATAGATAAAAAGATAATTGCGATGATATTTCTTTCTTTTTTTGATAGAAATTACTCTGGCTTTGTGAGAGCGGTTGAGGATTCTGGTTGGGCAACTCAGAAAATTGATGCAAATAAATTAGAAGAGCGTATTAGATATATATGTGAACCATCATTTAATAAGCAAATGGATGAAATATCTTTAGCACAAATATTAGTAAATATTCTTAAAGAGTTAAGATTATTTAATGTACAAATACCGCCTCAACTTATTTTATTGCAGAAAACTATTATTAATGTTGAGGGGTTGGGTAAGTTAATTGATCCTACACTGAATATATGGGAAAAAAGCACGCCATTTCTTTCTAAGTGGGTGGCTAATCAGATTGGAATACGTGGTTTTATCAAACATTTAAAATCAGAAATACCATATTGGTCATATATTATCCCCAATATGCTTAGAAGCCATCACGAATCAGTCGTTTCAAATAAAACCAAGTTAATTGAGATTGAGCATAACTTATCAAATATAAATAAATCAATAAAAACATTTCTCTGGTTGTTTTGCTCTTTGCTAATTACTTTTATAATCTTTGAGTTACTGAAAATAACTCCGCCATTTGAACTGTAATACTTAAGTCATGAAAGTCGTCAGTCTTGAGAGGTTTATAATAAATTGATTTATAATATAGCAAAATAAGATAAATTAAGAAAGATGGTTATGAAATTAGATAATAAAAATTTTCAACTGGTCGCTCTAGGACTCTTTTTGTTGATTTTGGAGTTTACTCCACCACCATGGGGAATTCCGCTACCAAGCTGGCATTTTTTTGTACTATTTTTGGTCATGGTAATTGCCATGATTTTGGAACCGATTCCTGCAACTGCAATTAGTTTAATTGCGGTAATCATTGGAATATGTGCTGGAAAATGGATGTTTTACCAAGATTTTGCGGCTGGCATGCCTAACGAAATTTTGTGGAATGATCTATTAAAATGGGGCTTAGGTGGGTTTGCTAGTCCTACAGTTTGGTTGGTTTTCGCTGCTTTTATCTTTGCATTAGGTTATGAAGTTAGTGGTTTAGGCCGTAGGATTGCCTTAATCATGGTACGTTTCATGGGGCGCCGTACCTTAACCTTAGGCTATGCAATTGTGCTGAGCGATGTCCTGCTAGCACCATTTACACCATCTAATACCGCCCGTACTGGTGGGACCATCTTTCCGGTGATTCGTAATTTGCCACCCTTGTTTTCATCTCTGCCAAATGATCCATCATCGCGTAAAATTGGCGGTTATTTGATGTGGATGATGGTAATTGGAACTAGTATTAGTTCTTCAATGTTTATTACAGCATCGGCACCCAATATACTTGGTGTTGAATTGGCACACAAAATAGTGGGAGTAACGATTAGCTGGTCGCAGTGGTTTTTAGCCTTTGCTCCAACTGGAATTATTTTGCTAATTGTTTCACCACTATTATCATATTATTTATATAAACCGCAGATTAGCAAAAATGATGAAGTTGTCAAATGGGCACAGGATGAATTACAGCAATTGGGGAGAATTTCAGCAAATGAGATCAAACTGATTGGACTGGTACTTTTAAGTTTGTCGTTATGGGTTTTTGGTGCATCACTGATTAATTCAACGGTAGTCGCATTACTGGCCGTGGCACTAATGATAGCAATAGGTGTTGTAAAGTGGTCAGAAATCACCGCTTACAAAACCGCATGGAATACCTTAGTTAACTTAGCTACTTTAGTGGTTATGGCCAATGGTAATACTCCCATTTTTAATGTTATTTAAAAGTAAGTACATATTTACACTTAAATAATCATTTCTTAAAGACAGGTGGCGTACCATTTTCTGCTAATTTTAAAATAGTTACTATTTGTGATTCGCTAAATTTTGAACTCTTCATTATTCATACCTCTTTTATGTTAGCCATTATTGTAAATCTCTCTACTTTTAATATGACATTATTTTTAGGAAGTATTAACATTGATACAATCACAAAAATAAGTAGTTATTATTAAGAACACGACATGAAAACAATATCTTTTAATGAATTAAGTGGTAAAATTTAGCATTAATTAATTACAAAAGATAAAAACACACAATGTTTGATGATATATTATTATTTATAAAGCTAGTTGAAATTGGTAGTATTTCCAAATTAGCAAATAACTTAGAAATAAATAAGTCTACTCTATCAAAACAAATGTCTCGTCTTGAAACAAATTTAGGACAATTGCTACTAATTAGGCATAGTAACTCTTTTGAATTAACGCAATACGGAAGAGCATTGTATAATAATTTCCAAAGAGTAGAAGCATATTTACAAACTTGCTTACAAAAAGCAGAACAAGAACACTCTAATTCTGTTGGAAATGTCAAAATACTCTGTACACAATTTATGATGCGTACACTCTTGAAAAATAGTATTAATAAAATCTATCTTGAACATTCAGATATTAATTTAGAATTACAAACCTTTACGAGTAGTAAAGATTTTGAAGATAGTTTTGATTTGGCTTTCACATTTGTGAAACCACAAAATATTGATTTATTAGTACGTAAATTATACTCAATCCCTATTGTATTAATGGCATCAACTAGTTTAGCGCAAGAAGTAGCACATATAAAAACACCCGAAGAGTTATTTAGTTTGTACCGCAAACAGATAATTTGGCGCTCAAAAAGTACACAAGCAACCAAATATATTGTTGCAACTGAAATAGCAACAGGTATAAAACGTTATATTGAATTTACACCACAGATTTCTATTAAAAACTCTATGCGCTCAGATGAAGTTTTTCTAAATGATTTTATTCGTAATGTCGGTATTGATGAGAATCGCAGGGAAATAGCTAGTGGTGAAGTACAAATTGTGCTTCCAGAATACACCTTTGGAACAATTTATGTATATGTCGTACGCAATCAAGGTGAAATGAATTCTGCTATTAATCAAGTTTATGAAGAGTTACTACAAGGATTTAAAGATTATACTCAACAATTCATTGCAACCTATGGTGACCTCGGTGTTCAATTTAACCCCTATATATTTGGCAAACTAACCAAATAATCATAATAAAATTTCTGATATCAATAAATAAAAAGGCTTACATTTCTGTAAGCCTAATTAGCAGAAAATGGTATGCCAATTACTGAGGTATGTCGGAGTAATGGTGTTAGTAGTGCAACATTTTATAAATGGCGCGCAAAATATGGCGGCATGAATGTATGCCGAATTGCAATTAGATCATGATGTACTTAAGGAGGTAATGGCACAAAAGTGGTGAAGCTATAGCACAATTTCACATATTTGGTCAATGGATTTCATGCATGACAATCTCATGGATGGTAGGAAGTACCGCACACTAAACATAATTGTAACTCAGCCAAACCACCATTTTAGGAATGAAGACATGACCATTTTCTTCATCATGCTTAACTACTCTATTCAAGATCTCAATTAAATCGCATGTACCAGAAAAAAATCTGATCAAAATAAATAAATTAAAATCACAAAATGTACATTAAATAACAAATTCTATCTAAACTAACGCTAAACTACAAACAACTTACTATGCATTTTTCTAATATACTCCAAATTGGCTCAAACATATTTTGGGTACTTCACTCCATCAATATATTAATGCTATTAGACAATCACTAAGCCAACCCCCACTCTCATGGGGTTATCAATTTCACCCCTGGGTAGAAAACATTCACTCTAATGGAGTATAGAAATAGATTAAAATCACGGATTAAATATTATAATTCATTATTTACTAGGAAACAATTATGAAACAAATAAATAAAATTAAAAACACGAGTAGCCAACTATGGGCTCTTGTGTTCTTAATGATTGCAGCACTATTAAGTGGCTGTGTTGGTAATTCCAATACTTCTGCTAATAGTTCAAATGGTAATCAAGTAGTTTTAGGAGCACTGCCAAATGGAAGTGAAGTAGTGGTAAGTGCTAAATCAAATGCGCTACCAATTACAGTTGGTGATTCATCATCAGGAACACTATCATTAGTTGGTGGAAGTGGCAATACAAATTATACAGTTAATTTTCCAAGTAGCCAGTCATTAGCTTCTGCACAGCTAAATCAAATGAATAATAAATCAAATAAAAATAATAAACTACAATCTACAAATACCGATGATAATGGGATTACTGTTTCAACTCCATCAGATCAAGAATGTGTGTTAAATGCCAACACAAACAAATCATGTAACGTTAAAGTATCTGTAGCATCAACTACACCAGCTGGAACATACCAAATTCGCCCAGTTGCAACAGACGAAACAGGAAATGCTATTTTATTAGCTCCAATGACAATTTTAGTAAGTGGAACATCGACTGACACGGCAACTAAAGATATTACTCAATTTAATTTAGCCGGTGTTGATGGTATTATTGTAAATAATAATATTATTGTTAATCTACCATATGGTACAGAACTTAACTCATTAGTTGCTCGTTATGTAACAACTGGTGAAAAAGTAACCGTAAGCAATAAAATTCAAGACAACGGTGTTACAGCTAATGATTTCACTAATCCAGTTATTTACACTGTAACAGCAAAAGATGGTTCAGTTAAGAACTATACCGTTACTACCACATTAGCTGCAAATAGTGCAAACTCAATCACCTTATTTAATATTGGTGGTAATATTGGGCAAATTGGTAACGGTACTATTTCTGTAAATGTACCGTTTGGCACAGATGTAACTAACTTAGTGGCGGTATTTAACATTACTGGTGAAAAAGTCACCGTAAATGGAGTTACACAAGTTAGTTATGTAACAGCGAATAACTTTACTAAACCATTAGAATATATTGTTACTGCTGAAGACGGTTCAACTCAAAAATATATTGTAAATGTTAATATCGCAGCAAGTCCAGCTAAAGAAATTACATCTTATTCTTTAAATGGTAATCCTGGAATTATTAATGGTAATAACATCACTGTAATTGCACCGTATGGTACTAATTTAACAAATATGATTGCAACGTTCTCAACAACTGGAGTAAAAGTAAGTATTGGTGATAAAGAACAAATAAGTGATTTTACTGAAAACAACTTCACAAAACCAGTCAATTATACAATTACCGCCGCAGATGGTACTTTACAACATTATACAGTAACAGTTTTTGTGAATCAGAACTCTGCTAATGATATTGCTGAATTTAGTTTAAATGGAATTCCAGCGAATACAATTACAGGAAATCAAATTATTGTTACACTACCATATGGAAGTGATGTAACTGCATTAACAGCAAATTTTGTAAGTACAGGAACTAATGTTTTAGTTGGTGAACAGCTACAAACTAGTGGTGTAACTACTAATGACTTTACTAATCCAGTAACATATACTGTAGTAGCTGAAGATGGATCTACTCATAATTACTCTGTTATCGTTGAAGTTTCAACTGTAGCAAATAATGCGATTACATCTTATTCAATAAATGGTAGTTTGGGTTCAATTGTTAATAATGATATTTCTGTAATCGTTCCAGAAGGTACTAATACCAAAAATTTAGTGGCAACTTTCACAACCACTGGCGCTAAAGTTACGGTACATCAAATTACAAAAAAATTCCCTTTTACAGCTGATATTGAACAAATTAGTGGTGTAACTAGTAATGATTTTTCATTATCAAATATTACGCCAGTTGTATATACGGTAACAGGAGCAAATGGCAAATCACAAGATTACAATGTTCGAGTAACAACAGCTCCAAGTTCAGCAAAACAAATCACTTCATTCTCAATTAATGGTACTTCAGGTTTAATCAGCGGTCAAGATATCAACGTAACTTTACCAGCAGGAACAAGTCCAAGTTTATTAATTGCTAAATTCTCGACAACTGGCGCTAAAGTAACCGTAAATGGAATTCCACAAGTTTCAGGAATTAGTCCAAATGACTTTACAAACGCATTAATTTATACAGTTACAGCTGAAGATGGTTCAACTCAAGATTACACAGTTGCTGTTGAAATTGCTGCTCCGGTGGCAAAATCAATCACCTCATTTAGCTTAAATGGTAATCAAGGTATAATTGGTAATTCAGATATTCTAGTTTATGTTCCATTTGGCACTAAAGTAGATAGTATGATTGCTAGCTTTACTATTAATGGTCAAAAATTAATGGTTGGTGATAAAGAGCAAATTAGTGATGTAACTCCTAATAATTTCACTAATCCAATTAACTATACCGTTGTTGCTAACGATGGAACAACTAAAGACTATACAGTTACTGTAGTAGCAGCAGATATTGCAGCAAATGATTTAACGTCTTATTCAATCAATGGCGTTGATGGGGTATTTTCTGGACATGATATTGATATAACATTACCAGTAGGGACTAATGCAAGCAACTTAGTTGCTAACTTTACAACGACTGGTAAAACTGTAACGGTTGTTTCTAGTAATATCATCGGTAAAGATCAAACGCAAACGCAAGTAAGTGGTCAAACTGCGAATGATTTCAGCAAACCAGTTACTTATCATGTAACCGCTATTAATGGCAACATTGCTGATTACACAGTGACAGTGCGCATTCCATTAAGTACAGAAAAAGCAATTACATCGTATTCGATTAATGGTTATGAAGGTGTTATTAATGGTACAGACATTAATTTAACTATGCCTTTTGCAACAAACTTACAAGGTCTAGTAGCTAAATACACCACAACAGGTAAAAGTGTTACTGTTGGTTTAACTCAACAAATCCTAAGCAAAATTGACCCGACTAGCTTAACTACCGACAAGAGTGGTATTACGGCACATGATTTTGGACTGCCAGTTAAATATACGGTAGTTGCTGAAAATGGTTCTAAACAGACTTATACAGTTACCGTAAAATTAGCTAACCCAGACAGCAACGCTTTAACTTCTATCGCTCTTCGTGGTAATAGTATATTATTAAAAGCAGGTTACTTTACAGATTCAAATCACATCGTAGTTCCAATGCCATATGGTACAGACGTTAGACATTTATTAGTAAAATTTACAACTAATGGTACTAAAGTTTATGCAAAAAGTGATTTAATTAAAAATGTTAATCATCCACTTCCTCAATTTAGCGGTAAATCAATCCATGATTTTACTAATCCAGTAGTCTTTACTGTAATAGGTTCAAATGGTAAAGCTCAAGATTTTACTGTATCAGTTGATGTAGCTAAACAAGCGTTATCAAGCTTTAGTCTAGTTGGTGTTGGCTTAGGTGGAGGCGGTAACATCGGTGTATTTCCTGGTGTAATTAATGGTAATGATATTACCGTTACACTACCAAAAGGAACAACCGGTCGTCAATTTGGTGCTACATTTACTAATAATGGAATTGTCGTATTAGTTGGTAACACACCACAAATTCAAGCTGTATCTCAAAATGACTACACTAACCCAGTAACGTTTACAGTCCTTGCATTGCCTGCGAAAATAGTAAAATATACCGTACATGTTGTTGAATCAGAATTCGACGCTAATTCAATTACTAGTTACTCTTTGAACGTTGATGGCAAACAATATGTTGGTGACATTGATGACCAAAATGACACTATTAATGTAGCTGTTCCAGCTGGTACAGATATAACAAAAATAGTAGCAAACTTTACATCAACTGCAGATGTTGTATCTGTTGTAGGTGTACCATCATTGAAAAACCCTAATCCTCTAACTACGCAAGTAAGTGGTGTTACAACTAATGACTTTAGTAAAACTGTCACATATTCACTAGCTTCTGCATCGCTAAGTGTGCCAACTCTTTACAAAGTACACGTAAGCTTTATGCCATAAAGTGATAAATTAGCTTAAAAACTATTAAACCAGCCTTACGGCTGGTTTAATAGTTTTAACAAGTTATATGGTAATACTCCAATTTCTAATGTTATTTAAAAGTAAGTACATATTTACACTTAAATAATCATTTCTTAAAAACAGGTGGCATACCTCCCAAGCTCATATGTGGTCTCACATTATTATACATCCAGATCCACTGAATTGATTGTTGTTTTACTTGCTCAATGTTCTCAAATAAGCATTGACTCAGTGATTCATATCTCATGGTGCGGTTAAATGCTCCACATAGCCATTTTGTTGTGGATTACCTGGTTGGATATACTATATTTCAATATCATTCTTTTTTGCCCAGCGTTTCAATATATTACTAATATATTCTGGTCCATCGTCATACCTAATTGCAATTCAGCATACATTCATGCTGCCATATTTTGCACGCCATTTATAAAATGTCGCACTGCTAACACCATTACTCCGACATACCTCAGTAATTGGCATACCCTTTTCTGCTAATTTTAAAATAGTTACTATTTATGATTCGCTAAATTTTGAACTCTTCATCATTCATACCCTTTTTATGTTAGTCATTATTGTAAATCTATCTACTTTAGAATGACATTATTTTTAGGGGGTATTACCGTTTTTCTTTACCTAGTTCTGTATCAAAATCTTCGATAGAATTAATAACTTCAAATCTTTTTTGAATTAAAAATATGCTTTCCAAAACATAATTTAAAATTTCTAAGGTTGCTAATTTATCCATAAATAACTTCTTTTTGAATTCTATTAAAAATAACGTCATTGCTATTTCTATGCTTATATACAAGGTCTATTTTTTTATGATATATAACTTCTAAATAATTCCATAGCCCTGCTATATTATCGAATGTTTTATTATTAAATTCAACATATATATCAATATCGCTATCTTCTTTTTGAGTGTCATTGACATAGCTACCAAATAAACCTATTTTGTCTACTTCATATGTTTTTTGAATGTATGTTTTTTGCTCTCTGAGAGTATTAAGTATATTACTACGAGTCATTTTCATTTTATAACCCCTAAAATAAAAACTAATTCCATGAATTTCTAACTATTATTCTAACATAAACGAACAATTTATTAAAATAATTATTTGAGATCAGCATACCATCTAAAACCGTTATACTAATTAAACTAAATTTTTTATAGCTATTATTGTGCAAATGTTAATGATATCTGCCCAACTGCGTTATGTGGCAGGCTTCACTTTGCATATTAATATTATAACCATGTTTATTTAAACAGTGCATTAACTTAAGTTCTGAAATATCTTGAAATTTGCCGTTAACAATTTGAGAAATTATGGGTTGGTGGATTTCCAATATTTAGGTTGTGGTGCTTCTCCGTATTTTTATTTTTTACTAAATCCATTGTAGGTGCTAAACCCGAGTATATAAAGAGCTAGTGTAAACGAACCGTTTTCATTTTCTGCAATATTTTTTAATTCGTCTATAACTGTATCTACTGGTACGGAGATGGCGCTAGTATTGTTTACCACTTCTTCAATAATTGATGGTAATATCATACACATTTGGTAGAATGCATCAGGTTGTCCAGTTACCAGACTATAAAACTCATCCATACTTAATCGACGTATGCGACGGTGTTTTTGTTGAGTTCCATCAACTTTGATTGCCCAAGTAATATTTTGGGATTTTTTTGCAATGGCTTCAACCAGAAAGCATGCACAATCATCGTTAGATAGTAACTGACCTTGCATCTTAATGTATGTTTTTCCTGAAGATGCTGAATTTATTGTATTGTGTTTATTTTTCATTTCAATGTAGACGGTTCCAGAATGAATTTGAAGCAGCAAATTCCAGTTAGGCTAAAGCGAAACTTAACTTAGTTGCGTGTTATAGAAAATCTAAGTTAATAATTGAGTTAATAAATCTCGTTGTAACAATGTGTTAATGGAAGCTGTTCAAGTTTTGTTGTACTGTGCATTATGTGATAAAATATGAACTTAATGAAAATACAAGTTTATATTTTTAATTACTTATTAGGAGACAAAATTGGACCCAGTCACCGCAACCTCAGCCGCAGTATTATATGCGGCTAAAAAAGCAATTGATGCGTTATTAGGTAAAAAAATTCCCGAGTGGTTTAGTGAAATTAGTGAAAAAGTACGTGACGAGTTTTCAACTAAAATCTCAGAGTATCATGATGTACAATCTAAATATTACTCTGAAATTAAAACCATATTAACTAGTAATAGTCCAAAAAAATTCGAAAAAATCTATTATCCGTTATCTATATCATCACAAAGAAGTTTAACTAATGAAAATGTTAATACAATAACGCACTGCTCGATTAATAATGTGTTTACCCATAGCAATTATATATTAATTTTTGGTTCAGCAGGTTCTGGTAAAAGTTGCTTAATTAAACATTTATTTCTGGGCTGTATTAAAGAAAATTTTAGCATCCCAATATTAATTGAACTTAGAAACCTGAACCATATAGATTGTTCAATAAAAAACTTTATAATGAAAGAAATTTTAGACTATAAGATTCAAAATTGTGAGAAAGATTTAGAATGCATTTTAAGCAGTGGTGCATTCACTTTCTTTTTTGATGGATATGATGAAATTAACCCTGAGTTACAAGAAAAAATTACAACTCAACTTCAATCTTTTATTAGATTATATAATAAAAATATGTTTATAATTACTTCTAGACCATATACAAATATTGCACAAATGCCGCAATTTCATAATTATGGAGTTCAAGATCTCGAAGATGAAGATATTAAACCATTTACCGAACAACAAATAAGTGCAATACTGGGAACACAACACTCCAAAGCACTATCAGACGCTGTATCTAAGTCTATTTTGGAAGCCGAAAATGCATCCCATATAAAATCATTTATGAAAAATCCTTTATTATTATCATTATATATTCTAACATTTCAAAAAGATGCATCTATTCCTGCTACGCGTAGTGAATTTTATCACCGTGTAATTAATACATTGCTTAGTGAGCACGATAGTATTACTAAACTCGGTTACAAAAGATCAAAAAAAACTAATCTAAGCTCAAGTGATCTAATTAATGTTATTAATGTATTTTCAACAATTACTTATTTTGATGCAAAATTCTCTTGGAAAAGCAATGAATTATTTTCAAGTTTGGACAAAGTAAAATCAAGATTACCAAATGTTCCGTTCGATTTTAATGATTTTATTACTGATATGAAAATTTCAACATCATTATGGATTGAGGATTCAGGTGAGATTTCATTTACACATAGGTCATTGCAAGAATATTTTACAGCCATGTTTATTAAAAATATGAAGAAAACAGGCAAATATAATGATATCATTGATAAAATACCGCAAAATCATCGTTATGGTCGATATCCTCACTACAACTTATTTGCACTTTGTAAAGAGCTTGATTATTATGACTTTACAAAATTATATCAGTTACCTCTTTTAGAAGAAATTTATGATAAAATTAAAAATTTAAGAGATATTGAATTAGTTGAATTTTTGCTAGGTTTAGATAAAAAGTTTATCAGGTTTTTTTCTGATGGAGAAAAAATTAATATAATGGAAACTAGTTTTAATGACAAAATCTTAAAATCACAAATCATTACCAGTTTTTTTGACTTTAATTTTTCGGATAATTTTGATAATTTTTTTATGGGTGATAATTGTCAAGGTATCTATGAAGAAATTAAAAAAGAATTTACGCTAGTTGATGAAGAAGAACAGAAAGCACTGCCTTTTAATGCAGATTTTCAACTGGTAATTTTCAAAAATAATAAAATTACGATTAATTTACCTTTACATATAATAGGCAAAATGGTAAATATGGCAGATATAAATAGAAGTAATTTAAAAAAATATATAATACAAGAACGGAAACAAATAAAAGATGATGATTTGCTTTATGCTAGTATATATGAAATCATCTAATCATTATATGATTATCAAAAATATAGGTGATTTATTGTTTAAAATACACGGAAAATACACTGATTTATTCTGAATTGATAAAATTTGATATAAAACAGTGAGTTATCTGGTGGAGATGGGGGGAATTGAACCCCCGTCCGAAAGCCCTCTACAACGAGTCCTACATACTTAGCTGGGTCTATCTTTATTCGCCCTGATTCCGCCGGCCCAACAGGCAAAATCTGTGACTAACCACTAGTGCTCAATTTAAGTTGGTGGTCAACCTAAACCAAAGTTTATCTGAATGGCGCTGTGATCTAGCCGATAAACGAGCTAGGACAACGAAAGTAGACTAGGCTACTTGTAACATAGAATCGTCGTTAGACGCTTCCATGTTGGCAAATGTATTGTTTGCATTTAAGTTTTTACAGTGTTTTACGTGGGCTGTGATCACGGTATGCACTCTGTCGCTTTGTAACCCCCGTCGAAGCCATGTCATCCCCAGGTGATTCTAAAGTTAGAATAGTGTGCAATTATAACAGAATTGAGGATTGATATGCAAGTAGTTGAACTAATATATTTAGTGATGTGGTTTATCGTGTGATATTTTGGTTATTGATGGCGGAAAATAACCAATGATGTAGTATAATTATTTGATAGCCAATAAGTCTATTTTAAAATTAAGCTAGTTAGGTGGTGTTAGATGAATGCAATCGAATTAAAACTAATTGATTTAGCGCATAGTTTTGGTATTAATAATCAACTGGAGTTGGCGCATTTATTGGCGCAGTACGCGCACGAGTCGGCTAATTTTACCCGATGGAGTGAGGCCGAGAATTTCAGATATAAAACTGCGCGGCGAGTTTTTTGTGCTAATGCTGCAAATTCGGCAATTCATGCCGCACGCTTAGCTCAAATTAATGCTAAACAAATTGAGTTGCACGCTCGAGATGATGATTTTTGTCCCCAGCCGTGGCTATTTAATTTAGTCTATGGTGCACGGATGGGCAATCAATTGAATGGTGTTTTGGATAATGATGGTTATGATTATCGTGGTGGTGGCGTGGTTCAATTAACTGGTCGGGCAAATTATCAAGGTTTTTTAGACTGGTTACAACACTCGGGACAGCAATTGGATTTAACTCTAGAAACTATTGATGAATTTGTGCGTTCTGCTGATGGAGCGCTATTAGTTGGCATTTGGTTTTGGTTGACCAATGATTTGGGTAAATATGCACGCTTGGATGATGTTACGCGCTTGACTCAAGCCATAAACGGTGGCTTAAATGGTTTACAAGAGCGGATAGGTTTAACCGCGGAATATAAGCTAAAATTAGGGATTTAATTGATGAGCTAGCAATAAAAAAACCAAGTTAAAAAACTTGGTTTTTTTGCAGTAAAGTGCAATTAAACTTTGGCTGCTAAGGCTTGCTGAACTTGTTTAATATCAGCTTGCGTTTCAACTAAATATTGAGGTTTATCCAATAAAATTTGCAATTGCTCAGGCACAGCTAATTTAGTTTGAATAATTGGTTCAATCACCGTTTCAAATTTACTCGGTGCTGCGGTTGCAACCATAATCCATTTTTGTGGACTAAGTTGTTGGCGAGCAAAATATGCCGTAGCTGTATGTGGGCAAACCACATAATTATATTGCGAATTTACCGCTTGAATTACCTCACGAATTTGCTGATCGTTGACGCTAATTGCTTGCACATTGGCTTTGAAATTATCCCATGTGTTAAATAAATAGCTTAAGCGCTCAAAGTTACTTGGATTACCGACATCCATTGCATTGGCGATGGTTGCAATGCTGGCTTTAGGTTCAAATTTACCCTGAGCAATATAATCAGAAATAACCCGATTGGCATTAGTTGCTAAGGCGATTTCACGAATTGGAAAGCCCATTGCTTTTGCCCAGAAAGCCGCAGTTGAATTACCCACATTTCCCGTTGGGATTATATAGGCGGCTGGTTCATTATGCGCCAATTGGAATTGCCAGCTTGTGTAAGCATAATAAGTTAATTGCGGCAATAAACGTGCAATGTTAATGCTATTGGCACTACTTAAATGCGCACGGCTTTTCCACCACTCATCACTAAAGGCTTGTTTGACAATTTTTTGGCAATCATCAAAAGTTCCCTCAACGGCCACGGCTAAAATATTATCGCCCCAGCAGGTAATTTGTTTTTCTTGCCGTTGTGAAATTTGTCCTTTAGGGAACATAACGACCACATCAACATTAGATTTTTGGTGAAAGGCACTAGCGACTGCCGATCCAGTATCACCTGAGGTAGCAACAATAATTGTCGTTTTACGATTTTTGGATAATCGAGTCATGCATTCAGCCAAGAAGCGTGCACCAAAATCTTTAAACGATAAGGTTGGACCTTGAAATAATTCCATGACATAAGTATTGTCATTAAGTTGTTTCACAGGGAGTGGGAAATTGAAAGCGTTTTGGCAAATTTCGCCAAGTTGGCTTTCTAATTCATCACCTTTAAAATAGTCGGCTAGAATTTTAGCGGCAAATTGTGGATAGCTTAATTGTGGATCTAATTCCGCCCAATTAATTTGCGGAAAATATTCAGGAACAAATAAGCCACCGTCTTCGGCTAAGCCTTGCAAAATCGCTTGGCTAACCGTTTTATGATTATTTTTATCACGAGTACTATAAAAAAACATTTTAAGCTTTCTTAATTAAATAATAACAGTTTAAATTAATAATTATGCGATCAAATAAGCACCATGCGGATTAATTGGTGAAATCCAATGATCAGCAGCAATAGCATGCGCTTGAAAAGCCGCGAGCATCGCTTGAGCTACAACTTCGGCTTGTGCTTGATTGGCACAAAAAGCCAATAAGCTTGGACCTGAGCCAGAGAAGGTTGCACTAATTGCACCCGCATCCAACGCTGCTTGTTTAACGGCATAATAGCCAGTTACCAGAGCAGCACGCTGTGGCTCGATAATTAAATCTTGCATTGCACGGCGTAGTAACTCAATATCTTTAGTGTATAAAGCACAAACGGTGGCCGCTAATTGCGCCGATTGTTCCACATATTTTTTCAAGGCTACCGTTGGGCTTAAAATTCCGCGTGCGCCCTTAGTTTCAACTTGTAAATGTGGGTGAATAATCACGCAATATAATTCTGGATAGGGCAGATTAATCACTTCAATTGGCTCAAGGTTGCGAATTAAGGTAATTCCACCAAATACCGAAGGTGCAACATTATCTGCATGGCGTCCACCCGAGGCAATTTCTTCGCCGTAAAGTGCAAATTCAACCAATTTTTCGCGGCTAACTGGATTAACCAAAAAGCCATTGAGTGCAACCACTGCCGCAACGGCTGAGGCCGCCGAGCCGCCCATACCTGAACCGAGTGCTATGCCTTTATCAATTTGCAAGGAAAAGCCACAAGTTATCCTGAGCTCTTCACACATCTTTTGCAAGGCATAGGATGCGGTGTTTTTATTTGGTTCAAGTGGCAAGCCGCTAATTGAATTGATTTTCTCAATGACAATTTGACCATCATTCCGTTTAGTTAATGTAACGGTATCACCCACCGCATCCAGCGCTAAACCCATGATATCAAAACCAACCCCAAGATTAGCACTAGTTGCGGGTGCAAAAGCGCTAAGTTGGTTGATTCCTGATTTTAACAAACTCATCTCCAGCGCCTTAGTATAAGAATGAAGTTAAGCGTAATAAGTCAGCGAAAATACCCGCAGCCGTAACCGCACCACCAGCACCAGGGCCTTGAATAATCATTGGGCGAGTTTGGTCATAACGTTGCGTTTGGAAAATAATAATATTATCGGTACCATTTAAACGCGCTAATGGGTGAGTTTGCGCTACCGATTGAATCGCTACATTAATTGAGCCATCTGCGGAAATTTTACCAGCGTAGCATAATTTTTCACTTTTAGCCGCTGCAGCGTGTGCCATATCCATGATTAAATGATCGAATTGTGGTAAGCGTTCCATGAATTCGGCAACTGAACATTCACGTAATTCGGCTGGAACTAAATTAGTTACGCCAATGTCTCCTAAGGATACGCTATAACCAATTTCACGTGCCAAGCAGACTAGTTTACGCGCTACATCTTGACCCGATAAATCTTCACGTGGATCTGGTTCGGTATAACCTAATTCTTTAGCTTCTTTAACGATTTCTGAGAAAATGCGCCCTTTACCTAATTCATTAAAGATATAACTAAGTGTTCCTGAAACAACGCCTTCAATTGAAATGATTTCATCACCAGTTTTAATTAAATCTTGGAGGGTGTTAATAACTGGTAAGCCTGCGCAAACGGTAGCTTCATATAGATAATGACAGCTGTTTTTAGCCGCAGTAGCTTTAATTTGACGATAGTAATCAATATCGCCAGCATTAGCATGTTTGTTCGGTGTAATTACGTTAAAACCTTGGTTGAAGAAATCAAGGTAATGTTTAGCTAAGTCTTTACTCGCGGTACAATCAATAATTACGGCATGTGGAATATCATCACTTAATAGATGAGTTGTGAATTCAGCCATATTGCTTGGAATTGCATGTTGAGCTAGATTAGCGCGCCATGCACCATTTAAAGCATCATCATTCAATAACATCTGTTGACTGTTCATGATGCCGCGGACACAAATATCAACTTGGTATTTAGTTTTAATTTGCGCACGAGCTGCTTCAATTTGATCGAGCAAGGTTGCACCAATTCCGCCTGGTCCAATTAGACCAACTGAAATCACGCGATCAGATAAATAGAAGCCTGCATGTGCTGCTTGGAGGGCTTTATTAATATCTTTGCTGCCAATTACTACCGAGATATTGCGTTCAGAAGAACCCTGTGCAATCGCGCGAATATTAATATTGGCTTTAGCTAAAGTAGCAAAAAATTTGCCCGCAACACCAGGATTACCGACCATATCATCGCCAACTGCGGCTAAAATTGCACATGATGAATCGGCGCTGACTTTATTAATTTGTCCGTTATCAATTTCAAATTTCAAGCTGCTATTTAAAGCTTCTAATGCAACATCAACTGATTTATTCGCAATCGCTAAACACAATGAGTGTTCTGAGCTAGCTTGAGAAATTAAGATTACCGATACTTTGCATTGGCGCATGATTTCAAAAATTCGCGCCGCACTACCAGATACGCCAGCCATACCAGCGCCCTCAATATTGATTAAGGCAATTTCATCCACATAAGTTAAGCCTTTGATTGGATGCTTAGATTTGGTTGATGCATTGGTAATTAAAGTACCTTCAGCATTTGGATTGTAACTATTTTTAATATAGAGTGGAATATTAGCTTCTTGCACCGGGGCAATCGTCATTGGGTGTAACACACTCGCACCAAAGTAGGCCAATTCTAGCGCTTCTTGATAGGATAAATTATCGATGCAGAATGCTGATTTAACTTTAGCTGGATGTGCGGTATAAATTCCATCAACATCCGTCCAGATAATTAATTTGATGGCTTGGAATAAACGTGCAAAAATTGCACCTGAAAAATCACTACCGTTACGTCCAAGGGTAGTGCGTTTGCCATCTAAAGTTGAGGCAATAAATCCAGTTACGACTAATTGAGCAAAGTCTTTATCTTTTAGGTATTCAATTAACGCTGCTTGGCTACGTTCCCAATCAATGCAAACTACGCCATCTTTTTTGTAGCAATACAATACTTTGCTGGCATCAAGATAAAGTGTTTTGTTGGTTAAGTTTAGATAGGCGGTTAAAATTTGTGCTGACCATTGTTCGCCATAGCCAAGAATGAAATCTTGAATTTCGCTTGAATAAGCGCCAATTTTAGCAACGGTATTATAAACATCTGCAACAGTGGCAAAATCGTTGCGTAACACCTGAAATAACTCTGCGTGTTGATCTTGCGGTAATAACGCATTAATAATCGTTTGGTGAGCAGATTCGAGCGCGCTTAATTCAGTGTGCCAAGTTTTGCCATCACGGGCTGCATCTAACATATTTTGTAATTGGGTGGTTGTACCTTTAGTAGCTGAGACCACAATAACTTCTTGATTGCCAGCTAAGATTTTTTTAACTTCGTTAAAGCGTTTAGCATCGGCTAGGCTTGAGCCGCCAAATTTATGTAAAGTATAAAAGTTTTTATTTAGTTCCACGATTAATTGTACTCCTTTGCGATATTAATTCATTGAATCCGCGGTAAATTTAGGTAAAATTTTTGTCTGGAGTGCGTGATTTAAGTTTGCACCTTGCTTGATAAATACAAAAAAATTACCGCCAAAGCGGTATTGCATACTAAATTATATCACTGAATATCAAGCTCTTGGCATGGAATTATCCATTTTTTATTGCATTGCAGCAACAGAACTAGTAAAATAAGAGGTTCATTTGCTAAAAATTACTATATTTAAGCCATTGCTTAGTTAATTATTATATAATAATGGCTTGTTAAATCAGAATGATATGTGCAGATAGCGTCGGCGCATAATTTTAATGGCGTTGTTTTTCGATGCGATTATTTATATTAAAAAGGGAGTTCTTATGTTTAGGGTTTACAATTTTGCGGCAGGTCCTGCAATGTTACCAGAGTCAGTTTTGCGCAAAGTTCAACAGGATTTATTGAGTTGGCAAGATACTGGTACATCAATTATGGAAATTGGTCATCGTACTGCAACTTTTCAAGATATGTTGGCAAAATTAGAATCCAAATTACGTAAACTAATGAATATTCCTAACAATTATAAAGTTTTATTTTCATCGGGCGGTGGACAAGGACATTTTAGTTTCATTCCCATGAATTTGTGCGGTAAAAATAAAGCCGTTGATTATATCGTGAGTGGTACTTGGTCGGAACGTGCTGCAAAATATGCTGCTCGCTATGCTGATGTTAGCATTGTTACTACCGCGACATTGAGTTCAATTCCTGCACCGGCAACATGGAAATTAAATCCCGATGCTGCATATGTGTATTATTGCCCAAATGAAACCATTAATGGAGTTCAATTTGCCGATATTCCCGAAGTTGGTGATGTGCCATTGGTCGCTGATTTTACCTCATTAATTTTATCCGATGAAATTGATGTTAGCAAGTTTGGCTTAATTTTTGCCTCAGCGCAAAAAAACTTGGGTATTGCTGGAATTACCTTGTTAATTATTCGCGATGATTTGCTTGACCAAGCGCAAGCCGCGACGCCTGAAATTTTTAATTACAAATTGCAAGCCGAGCAAAATTCGTTATTAAACACCATTCCAACTGTACCTGCCTATATGATGGATTTAATGGTTGATTGGATTATTAATGAGCAAGGCGGGATAGTGAATCTTGCACAAAATAATCGCCGTAAAGTGGCTAAATTATATGCTTGCATTGATAATAGCAATGGATTTTATACCAATACGATTGAAAAACAATATCGTTCATTAATTAATGTACCATTTACTTTACCTACTGAAGATTTATTGAAACATTTCTTAGTTGAAGCGCGTCAATTTGGCTTAGCTTATTTGAATGGGCATAAATTAGTTGGTGGTGCGCGTGCGAGTTTATATAATGCAATGCCTGAAGAGGGTGTGGATAAATTAATTGAGTTTATGCAACATTTTGCTAAAAAATACGCGGAATAAATGATGCAACAAACCCAACGTGAAGTGGCAAATTTATTTGAAACGGTCTTAATTAGTAAGGGTTTTAAGGGTGAATTTCATCTTGATAAAGCCACCTGTTTAGTTAATGCAACTGATAATAGTATTTATGAAGTTTTGCCGCTGGCCATTGCTCAACCGCGTGATTTGGCAGATCTGCAACAGTTGGTTAATTTGGCACAATTAGAGCCGTTTAATCAGTTGTATTTTTGTGCACGGGGTGGTGGTACTGGTACCAATGGGCAATCTTTGACGAATGGTGTAGTGATCGATTTAAGTCGCTTCATGACGCGGGTGTTGGAATTTAAACCCGAAGAACGGACTATTACCGTTGAACCAGGCATGATTTTGAGTGATCTTAATCGGATGTTGGCGAAACATGGTTTATTTTTTGCACCGAATGTGTCTACTGCCGATCGTGCTACCATTGGCGGCATGATTGCAACTGATGCGGCGGGTAAAGGTTCGTTGATTTATGGTAAGACCGCGGATCATTTCTTGGGTATGCAATTAGTTTTACCGAATGGTGATTTAATCGATACGCTTGATTCTGATGCAACGCCAAACACGGTGCAACTTGAATTAGAGCAGCAAATTGCCGCCTTTATTGAACCAGTTCAAGGCGAAATTGAAGCACGCTTTCCAATTTTACAACGTCCATTATCGGGCTATAATCTTAAACAATGCTATCAAAATGGCACGGTTAATTTACAGCGTTTAATTGCGGGTTCCGAAGGTACCTTGGGCTTAGTTGCAGCCGCTAAATTAAATTTATTGCCGATTCCCAAGTTTAAAGCTTTAATGGTCGTGCATTATCCAAGCTTTATTGCCGCACTTAAAGATGCGCAATTTCTAATTCAATTTCAACCGCTGGCGATTGAAGCAATCGATGAAAAAGTTCAACAAAGCGCTCAAACCTTGCCGAATTGGCCAAGTTTAGCTAAGATGCTGAACTGTGAGGGGCACAGTTATATTTCTAACTTTGTGGAATTTGTTGCCGAGACGCAAGTCGAATTAGATGCTAAAATTAATCAAGTTCAGCAAGCGCTAAATGCGCGCCAAGCCAACTATGTGACCATCTTAGAGAATAATCAAATTAATCAACTCTGGTCAATTCGCTCACTCGCGGTTGGTTTAGTCGGTAAATTACCAGGTGTAGCAAAACCAATTGCTTTTGTTGAAGATGCGATTGTTCCACCTGAAAATTTGGCAGATTTTGTTGCCGATTTGCAAGCGGAATTAGAACGCCAAAATTTGAGATATGCGATGTATGGGCATGTCGATGTTGGTTGTATTCATGTACGCCCAGCGTTAGATATGCAAAATCCAGTGGATCGGGCGCAAATTCGTCCAATTACCGAAAGCGTAATTAAGTTACTCGATAAATATCATGGCATCTTATGGGGTGAACATGGTAAAGGCTATCGTGGTGAATTTGTACCACATGTCTTTGGTCCAGTGCTATATGCTGTGTTGTGTCAAATTAAAAATCTCTGTGATCCACAAAATCGTTTTAATCCAGGCAAGTTAACCGCGCCCAATCCAGCAACTCAATTGCAACGAATTGAATTAGTTCCGATGCGTGGTGAATTGGATCAGATTATTCCAGCGGGTGAACAAAAACTCTTTGCAGGTGCTATGTTATGTAATGGGAATGCGGCGTGCTTTAATCAAGAGCCAAGTAACGCGATGTGTCCATCGTATAAAATAACCCGCAATCGGATTCATTCGCCCAAAGGGCGCGCGATGCTAGTTAAAGAATGGTTGCGCGAAAAAGCTAAACCGAATGGCGAACATAAGCAAGCTGCTGCGGCGGCATTTGCGGCGTTATCTGGCTGTTTGGGGTGTAAAGCTTGTGCGGGTAAATGTCCAACGCAAGTAAGTATTCCTGATTTACGGAGTAATTTTTTACATAGTTATCAGCGCGATTATGCAAAAATAAATTTGCGGGATTTGATGTTAGCGCAGATTGAAAATTTATTACCGTTGGCAGCAAAATTTCCTAAAATGTGGAATTTTATTCATCGCAATCGTTTAGCGCCAAGTTTGGGGCTAACTAACATTCCGCTATTTAAAAATAGCCGTTCATTAAGTAGCTTAAAACAACTAAATGTTGGTATTTATAGTGATGCTAATCAGATTAAAACTTTTGCGGCTAATCCAGTGGTGATATTTGCCGATGTCTTTACGGGGTTTTTGGATAATAATGTGCTGTTTGCAACGGTAGAAACTTTGCAAAAATTGGGTTTCACACCGTATATCATTTATCCACGCAATAGCGGTAAAGCTTTAATTGTTGCGGGGTTGATTGAGCAATTTCGCAAAAATACTGCACGGATAGCCAAGTTGCTTAATCCGTTGTTTGACGCACAAATTCCTGTGCTGGGCTTAGAAAATACAATTACAACCTTATTTCGGGATGAAGTCGGTAAATTTGCACCTGCTTTTAGTGGGAATGCGCAAACGTTGGCTGAGTTTTTGGCGCTGCATTTGGCTAAATTACCCGCAGTTAAAGTTAGTCAGAAATATCGTCTGTTGCCGCATTGTACCGAGCAAGCTTTGCTACCAGCTGATGCAACTAAATGGCAACAAATCTTTAGTCAACTGGGTGCAGAACTTGAAGTTAAAAATTTGGGCTGTTGTGGTATGGCGGGAACTTATGGTCATCTAAAAGAGCAACAAATTAATTCGCAAGGATTATTTCAGCTTAATTGGGCGACAACAGTTAATAATGCCGAGCGAATTAATTTAGCTAGCGGTTTTTCGTGTCGTTCGCAAAGTGCTAAATTAGCCGAAAAAACCTTACTTCATCCAATCGAAGTAGTTAATGAGTTAATGGGGCATGCTTAGTTGTAAGCTACGGATGTTAAAGATAATAAAATTTAAAAACGAGAAAAATAATTTTTAGAAAGATAATATAGTGAATAATAAATTTTTAATTGTGGATTTTGATAGTACTTTTGTTCAAGTAGAAACTTTGGATGAGTTAGCGGCAATTGCGTTGGCGGAACACCCTGAGAGTGAACGCGTAATTGAAAAAATTCGCACCATTACCGCACAGGGCATGGATGGTAAAATTTCGCTGGCGGAAAGTTTGGCCGAGCGTTTAAAATTACTGAGTGCCAATAAAAAACATATCGAACAGTTAGTTAGCAGTTTAGCGGATAAAGTTAGTCCCTCATTTAAACGCAATGGGGTATTTTTAGAGCAGTTTGCTGATAGTATTTATATCGTTTCGAGTGGCTTTAAAGAATATATTTTACCAATCGTGAGTAAATTTGGTATTAAAGAAGATCACGTTTTTGCTAATACTTTCACCTATGATGAAGCTGGAAATATCAATGGCTTAGATGCGAGCAATCCATTATGCCAAGATCAAGGTAAAGTGCGTGTCGTTAACAGCTTGAATCTTGAGGGGAGTGTTTGGGCAGTTGGTGATGGAATTACCGATTATGAAATTCGTGCGGCAGGTGCAGCGGATATATTTTATGCGTTTACTGAAAATGTGGAACGTGCCAGCGTTACGGCTAAAGCCGATGTAGTTATCAAAAATTTTGACGAATTTTTGTATATGCATGATTTTCCACGTGCGATTTCTTATCCACGCAATCGGATTAAAATTCTGTTACTAGAAAATCTTCATCCAAATGGTATTAAAATGTTGGAGCATGAAGGCTACACCGTTGAAACGCTAAAAGGTAGTTTGAGTGAAGATGAGTTATGTGCCAAAATTAAAGATGTTACGATTTTGGGAATACGTTCAAAAACCACGGTAACTAAAAAAGTTTTGGATGCAGCAGAGCGCCTAATTTCAATTGGCTGTTTCTGTATCGGTACTAATCAAGTTGATTTAGACTATGCCACCCAAAAAGGTGTATGTGTGTTCAATGCGCCATTTAGTAATACCCGCAGCGTGGTAGAAATGGTAATTGGTGAAATTATCATGTTAATGCGTAAAGTAGTGAGTAAAAATGCTCAATTACATCAAGGTAAATGGGATAAATCTGCCGATAATTGTTTTGAATTACGCGGTAAAAAACTGGGTATTGTTGGTTATGGTAATATTGGTTCGCAATTATCGGTTTTAGCCGAAGCAATGGGAATGCAAGTTTACTATTATGATGTGATGGAAAAATTACAATTAGGTAATGCGCGTAAATGCGATACCATGGATGAATTATTATCGAGTGTTGATATCGTAACCTTGCATGTCGATGGACGTAAGAGCAATGCTAAAATCATCGGTGAACACGAATTTAAAATGATGAAAGACAATGTGATTTTCATTAATTTGAGTCGTGGTCATGTAGTGGATATTGATGCAATGGTAAAAGTCTTGGATTCAGGCAAAATTTTGGGTGCGGCGGTGGATGTGTTCCCGGTTGAACCGAAAAATAATCAGGAAGAATTTGTTAGTGCACTGCGTGGTTATGATAATGTTATTTTATCACCGCATATTGGTGGTAGCACCGAAGAAGCGCAATTAAACATTGGTGAATTTGTCGCGCGTCGCTTGACTAGTTATGTAAATGGTGGCGATTCAACTCAAAGCGTTAATTTACCAAATATTCAATTACCTAATTTACGTAAAGCGCATCGCTTGATTCATTTACACCGTAATGTTCCTGGCGTTTTAGCTCAGATCAATCAAATGTTAGCTAGTCATCAAGCTAATATTTTGGGACAATACTTAAAAACTAATGAACAAGTTGGTTATGTAATTAGTGATATTGACGTAGAATACGATAAAGATTTAATCAATCAATTGAAAAAAATTGATGGTACAATTAAATCACGTGTCCTATATTAATTCCAATTGGATTAATTCGAGCGTTATCTGAAAAGATAGCGCTTTTTTATTATAGTTATTGGGTAGGGCACTTATGTCTAAAGCATTAGTTTACGGCTTAATTTCATCGCTGTTTTTCTCTTCCACCTATATTTTAAATCGTGAAATGGCAACCGCGAGCTATGCTTGGCAATGGACTGCGGCACTGCGTTTTCTAATTATGTTACCGCTGTTAGCTCTGTTGTTGAGCAAAAATCACGCCTATCGTCCAGTTTTACAGAGTATTCGGGATAATTTATTGAGCTGGGTATTGTGGTCATGTGTTGGTTTTGGTTTATTTTATGTACCACTGTGTTATGCGGCGAGCTTTGGTCCGGCTTGGTTGATTGCAGGGGCGTGGCAAATTACCATTCCAGCTGGCGCATTATTGACACCGCTGTTTCTAGCTCCGAGTTTGGTGAATGGCAAGCTGCAACAAATTCGCCATAAAATACCAATTAAGTTACTTTTAACCGCTGTATTGATTATGTGTGGGGTTGGGCTAATGTTAGTTCATGAAGCCACCAGTGTCAGTTTTATAACCGTATTGGCAATTGTGCTTCCCGTTGGAATTGCTGCATTTGCTTATCCCTTGGGTAGTCGCAAGATCCTATTTAAACATGGGCATAATTTAAATACTTTACAACGAGTTTTTGGAATGACTTTATGTAGTATGCCTGTTTGGCTGTGCTTAGCTGGCTTTGAATTGAGTCAAAGTCAGTTGCCGCCGCTTGAGCAAATTTTTCAATCTGGTGTAGTTGCGCTATTTTCGGGCATTATTGCGACTTTGTTACTTTTTGAAGCAGCTAATTTGGTTAAACATAATTTAAGTCAACTTGCGGTAATTGAAGCCACTCAAGCAGGAGAAGTAGTGTTTACCTTGTTAGGTGGCGTGTTATTTTTTCATGATGGCGTGCCTGATTTATTTGCATGCTTGGGGATTATTTTAGTTTTAATTGGAATGGTAATTAATAGCCTTGTGGTGCGGAAGTAGTTGCTCGATTAATGAAATATCAGCTATATTTTAATGCTCATATAGCAGATATTTCAAAAATTTATCGTGTTTACCATGGCTTTAAGCGCTGGTAGTTAAATTGTTACACTATTATTTTATGCACGCAATGCATTGGTTAATAACACTTCTAGCTCTTTAGTTTCGCTGTCAATTTGTGGGTTTTTAAAAATATCGTGTGAAGTAAAAGTCGGCAATTGAGTTAATCCGACAAATTGCAAAGCATTATGCACTGCCATAAAAGCATTGTCCACACCTAGTCCATTAAAAAATTGACCCTCACTAACAAAGGCTTCCAGTGGAGCATTACAGGTAATTGATAACATATATTTACCCGTCAATAAACCACCACTGCCATATTTCTTACTGGCATCGTCGATCTCACGTCCGTCATGTTTATAAATTCGCCCTTGACCCGCCATAAACACTTCATCGATATATTTTTTGCCCAACCATGGCAAACTCATCCAGTACATCGGGAATTGGAGAATTACTAAATCAGCTGCAACCAATGCCGTTATTTCCTGCTCAATATCGTAACCGCCATCAACATTAGTAACCGTAACTTCAACCCTATGGTCACTAAATATTTTTGTCATCGTCTCAATATAATGCTGAGTTAAATTACCTTCGGCAATCCCAGTCCACTTTTGATGCGCATTAATAATATGAACACGTTTGATTGACATAATCTTATCCTTTGAAAATTAATAATGAAGTATTGTAACCATAATTGACTAAACATACAAGTACTTCTCAAAATGTGCTATAGTGTATAAATTTATACTATTACTGTTATAATTCGTTTTTTAGGAGATAACGTGTATGCCAAATATTCATGATGAAAATTGTCCAGTCGGAGTAGTACTAAGGATTTTGGGTGGCAAATGGAAATTATCAATTTTATGTGCGTTGTTGGATGGAACCAAGCGCTTCAGCGAATTACGCCGACTCAATCCCGGGATTACTCAGCGCATGCTAACCAATCAACTTCGTGAACTGGAAGCCGACCTAGTCGTAACCCGTAAAATTTATGCTGAAGTACCACCTAAAGTTGAATACTCATTAACAGAGGTAGGGAAAAAACTCCAGCCGATTTTACAACAGCTAGAGCAATGGGGACGGATATATCTGCTTGACACCTCAGTTACAAGCTGAAGAGCGCCATTAAGCATATTACCTTGACGGCTGATAAATATAGCGCTAAATGTGTAAGAGTCAAAGTTTTCACTAGCTCTTTTACGTAAATGAAGACAGTGGTTTAAATTTTAAATACACAATAACAAGCTGTTGTGTTTTAAAATATTATCCTTATCCACCTTTAGTGGGTATAGTTTTTAGATTAAGTTGTTAAAGATTTGTGGATAACTTAATCTTAATTTGCCAATTGTATTCATCTTACAGTTTAGCTAATTTGTCAGCAGTGGTTAATTGTGGATTGTTAAGTTACTGATCTTTATCATTGTATTCTAGTTGTGCACAATTAGCCTGAATAATCATGTCGACTAGGTGTGGATAAACTGTGAGTTAGTTCAACTTTGCCACATTTCAACATTAAATTTTTCTTCCACGCCGATTTCAGTTAAAAAAGTTGTGTCATGACTAATTATTAAGATTGCACCCAGATAATTTTTTAATATTTTGATTAGGTGTTCACGCGTAGTTAGATCAATATTGTTACTAACTTCATCAAGAATTAGTAGCTTGGGCTGTTGGAGTGCAATTGACGCTAAACTTAAACGTGCTTTTTCCCCACCCGAGAGCACGTGTATGAGTTTATGTATTTCCTCATTTTTGCGAAATAAAAACTGATTTAAGAAATTGCGTAACTCAGCATGATTTAACTTAGGTGCTAAATTAGCGATGTATTCAAGAATAGTTTGCTCTTTAGGTAAATTACTATAGTGCTGATCTAAATAAGCAATTTGTGTCAGTTGTGGCACTATCCATTCGCCGTGGCGTATGACTTCTTGATCCTGCATAATTGCTTTGAGCAAAGTTGATTTACCGCTGCCATTGGCGCCAACTAAGGCAATTTTAGTGTTGCTATACAAATTAAAGTTTATTTGCTGTAAGATATTCGGCTGATCAACATATCCACAACTACCTTGATTAATGGTAACGATACTCTGTTCAAAGGTTTGTGCCATGAAATTAAAGCTATAATTAATTTCTTCAGCTTGCCAGAGCTGATTCAATTCGGCACTGAGTTCGTTTTTACGCTTAGTTAAATTAGCGCTTTTCTTACCTGCTGTGGCGCCAGCCTGAATTGCTTTGCTATTGGCGGTAATTTTTGACCATTTACGTTGTAAAATACCTTTTTCCCCTTGCTCACGGCTGCTTTTCGCGCGCTGTTGTTCTTGCATTAACGCTTGATGTTGTTGTTTTTGAGCCTGTTTAAGCTGGCTGATGTCACTCAATAATTTGTGCTTAGTTTGGTTTAATTGCTCAACATAATTGGCATAACTCCCTTTGAAAATGCTAATTATACCATCATGAATATGCCACAAGGTATCAACGCAATTATTGAGTAATTCTGGGTCATGTGTCACAATAATTTGTGTTGCTGGGTGATTGCGTAATTGACGCATCAGTGAGTTACGGTTGGCTGCATCCAAATGGTTAGTTGGTTCATCGAGCAATAATAAATTTGGATAATTAGCCAACGCAGCCGAGAGCGCTTGGTTAAAGCGTTGCCCGCCGCTTAAATTACTAAATTCCTCAATAATTTGTGGGACATAGCCGCAAACTAGGGTTTCATCACTATGAATATCTGGATGAGGTAAGCTTGGCAAATTAGCCAAGATGTGCAGTAAACTTGATTTGCCCGAACCGTTATCACCAATTAAGCCAATTTTTTCACCAGGGTACAGAGTATAGCTAAAATTGTTAAAACATTCTTTTTGAGTAAAACTGAGGTTTAATTCGGAAATGTGAATTGGATTATGCATATCGCGAGCGCTTTCATTCAAGCTTTTGTTTTGTGCTTCTCTTGCTGAAATTGTAACGAATAATTAATTGTATTTAGTATCATTAATATCATGAATTAATATCTATTTTGAAACTATGCAATTACTATCGAATTAAGGTTTTAAAAATCAGTAAGTCTGTAATTTGAACAACTTTAGCTTGGCAAGTTCAATAGACGCTTAGTCAATTAAAAATTTGCTGGCGGCTAATTTAAAACTAGCTAATTGCTGCTCTTGCCATTTACGATCAAAATTCAATTCATTTGCCATCAATTGTGCGACTAATGGTGCAATTTCGATAGCCACACGTGCATCTAAATAAATTGCGCGAGTACGGCGCAGCAAGACATCTTCAATATTCCGTGCGTGCTCATGACGGACTTGATAAATCACTTCGGCTTGAAAGTAGGGGAGTTGCGGATGGAGTAGTTCATAATTATTTAACTCTTGTTGAATTAATTTAATTTGAGTTACTTCCGTACCATAGCTACTGAGTGGATAAGCTTTAGGCGTGGTGGTATAGCCAAATAAATGCAAGTTGGCGGTATTGGATTTAGTTGGCATTAAGCCACGAGTTTTTTCCAAATAATTAATTGTATCTTGTCCCATCCGGCGATAAATCGTCCATTTGCCGCCAACCATGGTAATTAAGCCATTTCTAGTTTCTATAATCTCATGTTTGCGTGAAATTTTGGCGGTGTTTTTGGCATTTGCGGGTTTAACTAGCGGACGCTGACCACAAAATACCGAGCGAATATCTTTCCTGGTTACTTGCTGTGTACCGTAAGCATTTAAAGTGGCTAGAATGAAATCAATTTCCTCAGGTTGCGCTTGAGGCGCTAGGCTTGGTGCGTCAACTTTGACATCGGTAGTTCCAACCACGATTTTGTCATGCCACGGTAAAATAAACAGTACTCGACCATCACTGGTCTCAGGGACTAAAATTGCATGTGGTGAATCAAAAATGGCTTTATCAAAAACTAAATGTGTACCTTGCGCTGCGGCAACCGCATGGTGGGTTTTGGTTGGTTCGGCCAAATCCATTAAGTTATCACTAAAGGTTCCCGTTGCATTAATAACGAATTTGGCGCTAAATTCATGGTTGGATTGCTTTAATTGATCATAGACCTGAACTCCGCTAATTTTGCCATTTTGTTCAATAAATTCAGTGACTTGATGATAGTTTAAAGCTGTGCCACCGAGTTGTTCAAAAGTTTTAACCAAACTAATTAGCATCCGTGTATCATCAAATTTACCGTCAAAATAAATTGCACCGCCTGTAATTTTGCGGGCATTTAAATCTTGAGCTTCTTGGAGAGTTGCAGCTTTGGATAAAAAGCGACTAAAGCCAACTGTGCGCTTACCAGCCAAAAAATCATAGAGTTTAATCCCGAGCCAATATTTAAATTTTTCAGATAAATTTTGTAAAGGGATTAGATAGCTTTGGCGCGTGGCTAAATGAGGCGCATTTTGCAAGAAATAATAGCGCTCTTCGAGCCCCTCTTTAACTAATGCAAAATCAAGATTAGCCAAATAGCGAATTCCTCCATGCACCAACTTAGTTGATTTGGAAGACGTGCCACTACCATAATCTTGGGCTTCAAGCAGTAAGGTTTTATAACCACGGCTGGCAGCTTCAACGGCACAGCCTAGTCCAGTTGCGCCACCACCAATTATAATAATGTCAAAATGTTGTGTCATATTTATTCTTTTGCCCAACCCTGGCTACGGCTAACGGCCTTATGCCAATGCTCAAGGAGATCATTGCGGGTAGTCGCGTCCATTTTAGGTTCAAAGATGCGATCAACCTTCCAAACTTGTTCTAATTCATCGGTTGATTTCCAGAAGCCTACTGCTAAACCAGCTAAGTATGCCGCGCCTAAAGCGGTTAGTTCAAGACAAGTTGGACGCTCAACCACGCAATCTAAAATATCGGCTTGAAATTGCATCAAGAAATTATTTTTACAGGCGCCACCATCGACACGCAGTGCGGTTAAACCAATTCCAGAATCTGATTTCATGGCTTGCACCACATCTGAGACTTGAAAAGCAATTGACTCTAGTGTGGCACGCGCAATATGTGCTTGGCTAGTTCCACGGGTGATACCGACAATTATTCCACGTGCATATTGATCCCAGTGCGGTGCGCCAAGTCCAGCAAAGGCTGGCACCATATATACGCCGCCATTATCTTTGACATGGTTGGCAAGTTCTTCAATTTCTGCGGCTTCATCGATAAATTTAAGTCCATCACGAACCCATTGTACCGCAGCGCCAGCGATAAATACTGATCCTTCAAGGCAATAATTACGCTCGCCATTCACATTCCAACCGATAGTGGTCAGTAAATTATTTTTTGACTCAAGCGCTTTAGTACCAGTATTTTTTAATAAAAAACAGCCCGTGCCATAAGTGTTTTTAACCATACCAGGGCGTATACATAAATTACCAAAGGTTGCCGCTTGTTGATCGCCAGCGATGCCAGCAATTGGTACGCGGATTCCAAATAAACCCGAGCTAGCCTCGCCAATTACACCCGATGAAGGCACGACGCGCGGTAAGATATTTGCAGGGATATCTAAGATCTTTAATAATTCCTCATCCCATTTACCAGTGTGGATATTAAAGAGCAGGGTTCGAGAGGCATTAGATTCATCAGTTACATGTTCGCGCCGATTGGTCAAATTCCAGGTTAGCCAACTATCGGATGTTCCGAAGGCTAATTTACCCTCTGCAGCTAATTCGCGGACACCAGCGACATTATCTAAAATCCATTTTAGTTTTGTTCCAGAAAAATATGCATCTAAAATTAAACCAGTTTTACGTTTAAATAAATCGGCATGACCTTGTTGTTTAAGCAAATCAATCATATCTGAAGTGCGTCGATCTTGCCAGACAATCGCATTATAAACGGGAATTCCTGTTTCGGTATTCCAAACGATAGTGGTTTCACGTTGATTGGCAATTCCGATGGCAACGATGTTTTGCGCTTGTGCACCAATTGCGGACATGGCTAATTTGGCCGTGGTTAATTGCGTTAACCAAATTTCCATTGGATCATGTTCAACGAGACCAGGTGCGGGGAAAATTTGCGTGAATTCTAATTGTTTACTACTACAAATATTACCATCATGATCAAATAAAATTGATCGTGAACTAGTTGTACCTTGGTCTAAGGCTAAAACATATTGTTTCATAAATTATGCTCGCTTTGCTAAAGTTAAATCAAATATCCACGCACCCAGCGGGGCACCAATTAAAGAACCCAAAACTGGCGCAGCCCAGATCCATGAGCCATCGCTTAATCCATTGTGCTTAAACCCCATGATGGCAGTAAATAAGCGCGGGCTAAAATCACGCGCTGGATTCATGGCATAACCATGCATTGCGCCAAAAGCCATACCAATTCCAACAATTAAGGCTGAGACTGCAAATGGCGCTAGATAGCCTGCTTTGTCATTGACAAAATTTTCAACAATTGCCAAAATACCAAACATTAAGATGCAACTGGCAATAATTTCAGCCATAAATCCAGGCATGAAGTTGTTGGTAATAGCTGGAAAAGTTGTAAAAATTCCAGCGCTATGTTCTAGCAGTGGGTCAACTTGTTGAAATTTAGCTAGGTAGAAAAAATAAACCAGTGCGGCACCCAAGAATCCGCCTAACATTTGTGCACTAATAAATAATGGAGCCTTACGTAGCGGAAAGCGCTTAGTTAAAACTAAGGCTAAAGTCACGGCTGGATTTAAATGTGCACCTGTTATACGGTTACTGACTAAAATACCGAGGAAAACCCCAAGTCCCCAACCAAACGTAATATTGGTATAGCCGCCGAGATTAAATAAGCTCACCATGGCATTAACGCCATTGCCAAAAAGAAGAATAAACATCGTGCCAAACATTTCGGCCATAAATTCTTGGTATTTTGAATACTGCATAAGTATAAGTCTTTATTAAATTGAACAAATAAAAGACTGATTATACCAACTTTTTGTTGCATTATTTATCATGCAGTGCAACTATATTTTAGTCTTAGTTCGGTGATGTTGAAAATAAATTATGTGTTTTAGCTCCATATAACAAGGTGTTAGGTGATTTAATTTGAGTTGATTTGCTCTTGGAAATTAGATAAAAAAAAGTCAAAACTCTTGCGTAAACTATTGTTGTATGTTATAATCTTTGCAATTATAATTTAATTATTTTGCTTACATTTGATGGGATAAATTATGGGTTTAATTAGGTTTATACAAAAATTGCGTTGCAAAGGTATATTTTTACCGTTTAATGCTTTTATTTCTACACCTCTTCAAGCACTATTTCTGTCGATTAGTAATAATAATTTCATGCAAAATTCTCCCCAAGCTGGGCGAATGTCCCACCTGAACTTAATTAAGCCTATCAATTAGTTAAATTCGTAATGTTAAAGATTGTGTCTTTTCCATTAACCTATTTTTACACTCTGTCGAGTTAATTTACCTCAAAAAGTACATAAAATTTAGTTCAATATCTTGATTATGGAGAATAATAATTATGCCTCAAAATTTACATTTTGATACTTTACAAATTCACGCAGGACAAGAACCTGATCCAACTACAGGTTCACGAGCGGTTCCAATTTATCAAACTACGGCGTATACGTTTAAAAATACCGAGCATGCGGCAGATTTATTTGCATTAAAGGAATTTGGTAATATTTATACCCGCATCATGAATCCAACTACCGATGTTTTTGAAAAACGCATTGCTGCGCTTGAAGGTGGTGTTGCGGCCTTAGCGGTTGCCTCTGGTTCGGCAGCGATAACCTATGCCATCATGAATTTAGCTGGGGTTGGTGATGAAATTATTTCATCGGGTAGTTTATATGGCGGAACCTTTAATTTGTTTGCCAATACCTTGCCTAAATACGGTATTAATACCAAATTTATTGATGCGAATAATCCTATTAATTTTGCTGATGCAATTACGCCTAAAACTAAAGCTTTTTTCATTGAGACTATTGGTAATCCGAGCGCAAGTATTATTGATATTGCAGCGGTAGCGGCCATTGCTAAACAACATGGTATTCCATTGATTGTTGATAATACGTTTGCAACTCCATATTTATGTCGTCCAATTGAACATGGTGCGAATATTGTGGTGCACTCGGCAACCAAATTTATTGGTGGGCATGGTACGTCAATTGGTGGGGTAATTGTCGATGGTGGTAACTTCGATTGGGCATCCAGTGGGCGTTTTCCAGAATTTACCTCCCCTGATAAAAGTTACAACGGTTTAGTTTATAGTGAGACTTTTGGTAACTTGGCTTATATCATTAAAGCGCGGGTGCAATTACTCCGTGATACAGGCGCTTGTTTGAGCCCGTTTAACTCGTTTATGTTTATCCAAGGTTTAGAAACGTTATCCTTACGCGTGCAACGCCATGTCGAAAATGCACAGACAATTGCTGAATATCTAGAAAAACATCCACAAGTTAGCTGGGTAAATTATCCAGGCTTGAGCTCCAATCATTATCATGAATTGGGTAAAAAATATTTACCAAAGGGCTGCGGTTCAATTTTTACCTTTGGCATTAAAGGTGGACCTGAAGCGGCGAAAAAATTTGTGCATAGTTTGCAGCTGTTTTCATTATTAGCGAATGTTGCCGATGCGAAATCATTGATTATTCATCCGTCAAGCACGACGCATGCGCAATTGAGTCAAGAACAGCAAATCTTAGCCGGGGTAGATAGTGATTTATTGCGTCTTTCAATTGGGATTGAAGATGTCCGCGATTTAATTAATGATTTAGAACAGGCTTTTCAGTCCGCTGCAAGTTTGAGTAACTAAAAATAGATTTAACAGAAAAATAATAGCACTTGCCGATGGGGGACTTTATGGCATCATTTATGAGATTTCCAGAAAAAGATAATTGTGGCGTTGGGGTTATTGCCAATAAATATGGTGTTCCGCAGCATGATATTTTAATTAAAGGTATTTCGGCTTTAATTAAACTTTCGCATCGGGGCGCGATTCAATCGGATGGGCGCACTGGCGATGGTTGTGGGCTGTTGTTGCAAATTCCCGATGAATATTTCCGCACCTTAATGGTTGAAGAAGATGAATTTCAATTAGCTAATTGTTATGCGGCGGGAAATATTTTTTTCTCACTCGAGCATATCAGTATTTCTGAACAACGTTCAATTATCAGTGCGGAATGTGCTAAATTGGGTTTTACGAGTATTTTCTTTCGCCGCGTACCAATTAATGTTTCGGTGTTAGGGCGGATTGCCAAAAATAGCTTACCAATTATTGAACAATTATTTGTTAATTGTCCCGATGGAGTTAAGGTTGATGATTTTGAATTATGTCTATATGCTTTACGTAAAAATATCGAACAACGCCTAATTAATAATCCAGATTTTTTCATCTGTAGTTTGTCTAGTCGTACCATGATTTATAAAGCCTTGTGCTTGCCGCGGATTTTGAAAGAATTTTATCTTGATTTGGCCGATCCATTGTTTAAAACCAGCATTTGCGTGTTTCATCAACGTTTTTCAACTAACACGCAACCCAGTTGGCGTTTAGCGCAGCCATTTCGTTACGTGGCGCATAATGGTGAAATTAATACCGTTTCGGCAAATCGCTTATGGGCTAAAGATCACGGGATTAAATTACTACCACAAGCGATTCAAGATAAATTATCTTTGGTTACTAGCCTAGTTAGTGAAAGTGGTTCCGATTCATTTAGCTTAGATAACATGCTGGAAATGCTTTTGATGGCAGGGGTTAATTATAAGCAAGCCTTGCGCGCTTTAATTCCACCGTATTGGCAAAATAATAATAAACTCAGTGAAAATATTCGTGCGTGGTATGAAATGGTCAGCATTGGCTATGAGCCATGGGATGGTCCTGCTGGGATTGTTTTTACCAATGGTTTGCAGGTGATGTCGTGTTTGGATCGCAATGGTTTACGTCCACTGCGTTATTCAATTACCCAAGATGGAACGGTAATTATTGCTTCAGAAACAGGAATTGTCGATTATCCAGATGAAGACTTTATTGTTAAAGGTCGTCTGGGCGCAGGTGAAATGATTGTTATTGATACGCAAGCTAAAATGGTGCTCTTTGATAAAGCAATTTATCGCCAATTTGATCTAAATGTCTTGAAAAATGATCAATACACTCGACCAAAAATGAGTGAAGCTGTCAGTGAAATGTCACCGTTAACGGAAGATTTAAGCACCTACAAAAAACTCTTTATGGTGACAAATGAAGAATTAGAGCAAGTTATTCGTGTGGCAGCGCTTGAGGGTATGGAACCAACTATGTCGATGGGTGATGATGCGGCAATTGCAGTCTTGAATCAATCAAGTCGCTTATTATCCGATTATTTCCGGCAAAGTTTTGCGCAAGTTACCAATCCAGCAATTGACTCAATTCGTGAAAAATATGTAATGTCCTTAGACACTTATTTGGGTGATAAAACTAATTTGGTAACACCAGCGGTAATTAATGGCTATAAATTGAAATCGCCGCTTTTAACGCCTGAACTATTTAATTATGTGGTGAGTGATGCCGCCGAGTGGAAAAAAGTTGCGCAACTAGAATTATCTTTTGACCCACAACAAGAAACTCTGGAGTTGGCGATTGAACGCATTGTTAATTCGGCGAGTGAACTGGTTCGTTCGGGAGTTAATTTCTTGGTGCTGTCAGACCGTAATATTAGCGCTAATTTGGTGGTTATTCACGCCGCAATGCTGGTTGGTGCAATTCATAATCAATTAATTCGCCAACAATTGCGCAATCAAGTTGATTTAATTGTGGAAACCGCAACTGCTCGCGATCCACATCATTTCTGCGTCTTGCTGGGTTTTGGTGCCAGTGCGATTTATCCATACTTTAGCTATCATTTAATCAATGAAATTGCCAATCAAGTTCATTCTAAGAAAACGCTAGCGCAATTAATCACTAATTACAGTGCGGCAATCAATAAAGGTATTCTTAAAATCATGTCCAAAATGGGGATTTCGACGGTATCTTCTTACCGTGGTTCACATTTATTTGAAGCCTTAGGAATTGATGCCAGTGTTAGCGCGAAATGTTTTGGTGATGCGGTCTCACGGATTGGTGGCTCAACCTTTGCCGATTTTCAAGCTGATTTAGAACGCGCCCATCATAAGGCGTGGAATAAAGGCGAATTAGTTGAAATGGGCGGGAATATCAAATATTCTTATTTTGGTGAATATCATGCGTTTAATCCTGATGTAGTTAAAAAATTGCAAATCGCGGTACGGAGTGGTAATTTAGCTGATTATTATGCCTTTGCCAATGAGGTAAATAATCGCCCAGCCATGACTTTACGCGATTTATTGCAAGTTAAATTGAATCCTGAGAATTTAAACGATGAGACTTTGGCTTATCGCGTAGCCAGCACGCAAGAAATTTGCACGCGCTTTGATACGGCGGCAATGTCAATTGGTGCACTTAGCGCCGAAGCTCATCAAGCCCTAGCGATTGCAATGAATACGCTGGGTGGTAAATCAAATTCTGGTGAGGGTGGTGAAGACTCGGAGCGTTTTGGGACTAATCGTAATTCTAAGATTAAACAAATTGCCTCGGGACGCTTTGGGGTTACGCCTGAGTATTTAATGAGCGCTGAAATTATTCAAATCAAGATTGCTCAAGGGGCTAAACCCGGTGAAGGTGGTCAATTACCTGGCGATAAAGTGAGTGTTGAAATCGCGAAATTACGCCATGCCACGCCTGGGGTTACTTTAATTTCGCCACCTCCTCATCATGATGTTTATTCGATTGAAGATTTAGCGCAGTTAATTTTTGATTTAAAACAAGTTAATCCGGGTGCGTTAATTTCAGTTAAATTAGTTTCCGAACCAGGAATTGGCGTAATTGCCTGTGGTGTGGTGAAAGCGCATGCCGATTTAATTACCATCTCGGGTTATGATGGTGGAACTGGTGCGGCACCAATTACCTCGGTGAAAAATGTAGGTAGTCCATGGGAGCTTGGTTTAGCTGAAACGCATGCCGCCTTAGTTGAAAATAATTTACGTCATAAAATTCGCTTACAAGTGGATGGCGGACTTAAAACTGGTTTGGATGTGATTAAAGCCGCGATTATGGGCGCGGAAACTTTTGGTTTTGGAACTGCGCCAATGATTGCACTAGGTTGTAAATATTTGCGAATTTGTCATTTAAATAATTGCGCAACTGGAATTGCGACCCAAAATGAAATTTTACGCAAAGAGCATTTTATTGGTCTGCCGGAAATGGTAATTAATTACTTCAACGGGGTTGCACACGAAGTTCAACAATTGTTGATTCAATTGGGCGTGAACAGTTTACTGGAGTTAATTGGACGCAATGATTTGCTTGAGCAAGTTGGTGGTTTATCACGCAAAAAGATTGATTTATCACAAATTTTAGCCATGGCTGGAGTTAGTTCAAATTATCCACGTTATTACAGCGAAGCCAATATTAGCCATGATCGCGGGGTGTTAAATCAACGGATTTATGCCGATTGCATGGAAGCGGTGTATAACCTTGAAGAATTAAGCAAAAACTATACCATTTATAATACCGATCGTTCGGTTGGTGCGACCTTAGCAGGTGAAATTGCCAAAAATTATGGTGCAGCTGGCTTAGAACATCCGATTAGCCTTCATTTCAAAGGCGTTGCTGGGCAATCGTTTGGCGTTTGGGCGGTGACAGGCATGGAGCTGTATTTGAATGGTGAAGCTAATGATTACGTTGCCAAAGGCTTAGCGGGCGGAAAAATTGTTATTAAACACAATAACAATAATATTAGCGGTCTAGTTACGGTCATGGGCAATACCTGCTTATATGGTGCAACCAGCGGTAAATTATTTGCCAATGGTGGTGCTGGTGATCGTTTTGCAGCGCGTAATTCAGGCGTGGTTGCCGTGGTTGAAGGCTTAGCTAGTAATGGCTGTGAATATATGACTGGCGGTGCGGTGGTTGTGCTTGGTAGCATTGATCAGAATTTTGGTGCTGGAATGACTGGTGGGGTGTGTTATGTTTGGGATACACAAAGCAAAGTTTATGATAATTTAAATCATGATTTTGTTGAAGCTTGTTATTTAGATGAGTTTAAAGATACCTATGCAGTGCATTTGGAATATTTGAATAATCTAATTCAAAGTCATTATAGAGAAACTCATTCGGCCAAAGCCGCGCAATTCTTAGCTGATTTTGAAAGTAATGCCCGTAATTTGGTAATTATTAAACCTAAAGCCATTTCGGAAGCTAATCTTGTTAACTATTTACAACACTAGGCAGATTTAATGAAAAAAGATACTAATAAATTTATGAAACACCCACGCGTCGAAGCTCCTAAAATTAAGCTTAACGAGCGCAAAACTAAATTCATTGAGATATATAACGCGTATGATAAACATGAAGCCGAACAACAGGCTGAACGCTGTTTAGAATGTGGTAATCCGTATTGCCAATGGAAATGTCCAGTGCATAACTATATTCCGAATTGGCTTAAATTAGCCCAAGAGGGACGTATTATTGAAGCAGCCGAATTATCGCATCAAACCAATAGTTTTCCTGAAGTTTGTGGGCGCGTGTGTCCGCAAGAGCGTCTGTGTGAGGGTAGTTGTACTTTAGATGATGGTTTTGGCGCAGTCTCAATTGGTAATGTGGAAAAATACATTAGCGATGAAGCTTTTAAACAAGGCTGGAGTGTGACTTATCCTGTTCTAGCAGCGGATGCCAAACAGGTGGCAATTATTGGTGCGGGTCCTGCGGGTTTGGCGTGTGCTGACATTTTGGCGCGCAATGGCATTAAAGCCAGTGTCTTTGAGCGTCAAGCGCAAATTGGTGGCTTAATGACTTATGGGATTCCAGCCTTTAAGCTCGAAAAAGATATTATTAGTCGTCGGCGTGCACAATTTGAGCAAGCTGGGGTTGAGTTTCATTTGAATGTTAGCTTAGGTCAGGATGTGCATTTAAAAGACTTGCTGGCTAAATATGATGCAATTTTTATTGCAACTGGAACTTACCAGACTGTTAAAGAAGCTTCGATTGGAGTTAGCTCAAATGGAGTTTTAGAGGCAATTGATTATTTAACTGAAGTTAACACTCACGTCGTTGAGGGTGGTGAATTAGCTCGTTTAGCGCAAATTAAAGATAAAACGGTAGTAGTCTTGGGTGGTGGTGATACTACCATGGATTGTATTCGTACCTCAATTCGCTTAGGGGCTAAACAGGTAACTGGAATTTATCGTCGCGCCGAAGATGATTTGCCTGGCTCAAAACGTGAATTTAAAAACTCGCTGGAAGAGGGAAGTTTGTTTGAATTCAATGCACAACCAATTGGTCTAGTTTTTGCTGGTGAGCAAGTTTGTGGTGTTAAATGTGTGCGTACCCGCAATGTGCAAAATCCCGATGGACGAACTAGTCTTGAACACATCGTGGGCAGTGAATTCAAAGTTGATGCTGATGTGGTAATTACCGCATTTGGTTTTAAACCCGAAGCTTTACTGTGGGTTGATGAACAGGGTGTTGAATTAGATAATCATGGTCGGATCAAAGTGCTCTCGAGTGTCCAACAAACCGCTAATCCAAAAATCTTTGCGGGTGGCGATATTGTGCGCGGAGCCAGTTTAGTGGTGCATGCGATTGCCGATGGAATGCAAGCTGGATTACAAATTAAAGCTTTTTTGGGTTAAATTTGATTAGTTAGATTTTTAAGGTTAACTATGGATTATTCGATATTTGTTAATTCATTATGGGTAGCGCTTTCGGCAATGTTAGTGCTACTAATGAATTTTGGTTTGGCGTTTTTCTATACTGGATTGGTTTCAGGACGCAATGCACTTAATACCATCAAGATGAGCATTATCACGCTTGGGATTGTGCCGATTGTTTGGTGGGCATTGGGATATTCGCTAGTGTTTTCAGGGGCTGGTCAATTTATTGGTACGCCGCAATTGAGCTTTCTGCAGGCGATAGGCGTGGATGATGTCGTCGGTGGCACCAAAGTGTTAACCTTAGCCTTTATTTGTTTTCAAGCCATGTTTGCGAGTATTGCACCAGCTATTATTTCAGGTTCTGGTGTGGAGCGGATGAAATTTCGCGCCTATATGATTTTTATTGTCTTATGGGTGTTGTTGGTTTATTGTACTTTGGCACACACCTTTTGGAATAGTAATGGTTGGGCATTGAGTTATGGTGCTTTTGACTTTGCCGGTGGAGTAGTGGTGCATGTGAGCGCTGGATTCTCAGGGCTGGCTTTAGCAATGGTCTTAAAACCACGCAAATCAGGTGAAAATAGTCAAGGCAAACACAATTTGCCTTTGATGGTATTAGGTTGTGGTTTACTGTGGTTTGGTTGGTTTGGCTTCAATGCTGGATCTGCGTTGGAAATTTCTCCGCTAGCGATTCAAGCACTCGCCAATACGATGTTTGCACCAGCTGCAGCCATGGTGGTTTGGGTGCTGTGTGATTATATTAGTGGGCGTGATCGTACGGTTACGGGAATTTGTAATGCCATAATTATCGGCTTGGTTGCAATTACACCCTCGGCAGGTTATGTGAGTATTGCCTCCGCTGTGGCAATTGGAGGAATTGCATCATTACTTTCATTTATTATCACGATTTTTTATAATCGAGTTAAACATAAGGTGGATGATTCGCTCGATGTGTTTACTTGTCATGGTTTACCTGGTCTAATTGGTGGGATTTTAGTCGGTGTTTTTGCTTCGCATGAAGTTAATCCAGCTATTCCGAATGGAGCAATTTTTGGTAATTGGCAATTATTGGTTAAACAAAGTTTTGTAACTATTGCTGCGGCAGTGTTTAGTTTTACTGCGACTTATCTAATTTTGCAAATTTTACGCAAGACGATAGGAATTCGGGTTACCGAAGAGCATGAATTAGGTGGCTTGGATTTGTCTGAACATGGCGAAAAAGCCTACAATAATAATTAAGTGAGTTGCTATGCCTGTTAAAATTCCGAATAATTTACCTGCCGCCAATATTTTAAGTGCGGAAAATATCTTTGTGATGACCGAAGAACGAGCGGCACATCAAGATATTCGCCCGCTAAAAATTGCGATCCTTAATTTGATGCCGAATAAAATAGTTACTGAAACGCAAATTTTACGGCTACTAGGTAATTCACCGCTGCAAATTGAAATGGTGTTTTTACATACCTCCAGTTATGAATCGCGCAATATTGCGAGTGAGCATTTAGCTAATTTTTATACTACTTTTGCGGCAGTAAAAGAGCAGCAGTTTGACGGATTGATTATTACGGGAGCACCAGTTGAGCAACTAGAATTTAGTGACGTAGAATATTGGTTGGAACTCTGCGAAATTATGGAGTGGAGCAAGCATAATGTGTTTTCAACCCTGCATATTTGCTGGGGTGCTCAAGCTGGGATGTTTTATCATTTTGGCATCGAAAAATATGAGCTGACTGAAAAAATGTTTGGCATTTTTCCACATCGCGTGGTTCAGCAGGCGACCAAATTACTGCGTGGTTTTGATGATTTATTTTGGGTGCCGCATTCACGCCATACCGCAACTGCACGTGAAGAGATTGCTAAACATTCTGAACTTAATATTTTGGCGGAGTCAGACGAGTCTGGTGTGTATTTAGTTGCCACGGCAGATTATCGTCAGGTGTTTGTCAGTGGACATTCTGAATATGATACATTGTCGTTACAAGATGAATATTTACGTGATTTAAACAAAGGTCTGGATATTGCGTTGCCCAAACATTATTACCCAAGCGATGATGTTACGCAAGAACCGCTCGCAGTTTGGCGGAGTCATGCTAATTTACTCTTTGCTAATTGGTTAAATTATTGTGTGTATCAAGAAACGCCATTTAGTTTAAATGAAATTGAGAATGGGTTGACTTGGCATATTTAATTTATCTGTGGTAAAGTTTTTGCTGAATCACAACATCTAATAAGTATAACTTAATCTAACGAGCTGAATAAATTGATTAATAAGCTATTCAAAGCATTTAAAGCGAAAGAAAATCACTATTCTCAATGATAACTAATAACTTACTCGAAATGCCGCAGTTTGAATTAAATGCAAGCGATCTATCTGCCCAAGGGCTAATTGTTGATTATTATCAACAAATTGAACAGAAGCGTATCTTTTGTATTATTGATTTGAATTATATGATTTTGGCAATCAACGAAAGCACGATGGACATATTTGGTTTATATGGCGATGCTTTTATTGGTAAACACTTTCTGAATGATTTTAATCGAAGCTTAACTAGATTTACGTTTACCAACGCTAATTTATTGAGTTGTCTCTTGAATAAAAGAGTTATTCAATTTTTATCGGTTAATAAAATTAGAAAAACAGGCTACGAAACGCTGTTATTCGAATACACGCCGCTAATTAATAAAAATACGAATAATGTCGTCGCAATTTTAATTTCTGCAGAAGTACCATTAATTCCAATTAACTTTCATAATTTGAAAGAGCGTCTAAAGTTAAATAGACAAGATGAGACGATCTTTGACGATAGATTAGAGCTTAGTGAAAGAGAAAAAGAAATCTTATTTTTGCTTTTTCATTGTAGTTCAAGAGTTGAAATAGCTGAAATAATTTCTAAGGTTCACGGAACAAAGCTTACGGAATCTGCGATCAGAAAATTAATCCAGCGCAACCTCTATACTAAATTTAATGTTGTAAATGATTTAGAGTTAAGAAATGCAATTAGAAATGCTGGATTTCATTTAAGGATTCCAGATAGTATTAGTAATGAATTTATTTTTACTGTAGATGATCTCTAATTTATGTGATGACCTAAATTAAACTCTAATCTAGAGTAGATTTATTCGACATGAAAATAGCTACAACTAATCTGTAATTTATTTCTTATGAAATTAAATTTGATAAACGTTGTAGCTATTTAATTAATAAATTAAGCCTTGCTAAGATTAACTACATGAATTTTGTCGCTAAATCAGTTGATGATTGGTTACCGATTTTGTCAAAATGTTCTTCAAGGAATTGACTTGCAAGTTTTCTACCGCCCTCAAATAAATACTTTAAGTATTCAGCGTCGGTATTTAACTTACTTGAAACACCTAAACCTTCCACTATACTTTCGGCTTCAATTGTATGAATAAACACGCGTTTATGCTTGTCTTGGCTTAATTCTCCATTGTCAATTAAGTTGGTTACAAAATGTACCGCGCGTAATTCACGCATTAAACTTGAATTAAATGATAATGTATTAATTCGATCCAGAATTTCGCGCGAATTTTTAGGCATCTGCTTAATATTAACTGGATTAATTTGAATAATTAAAATATCCGGTGATTCGGTTTGAGTTATGAGAGGAAATAATGGCGGATTACCAATATAACCACCATCCCAATAGTGTTCTCCTTCGATTTCAACGGCTTGAAATAAAAATGGCAAACATGCCGAAGCTAACACGGCATCAAGTGAAACTTCTTTATTTTCAAAGACACGTAAGTGTCCATTTCCCACATTAGTTGCGGCAATAAATAGTTTGCAGCTATCTGAGTCGCGTAATTTATCAAAATCAACTGTTTGAGCTAACACATCACGCAACGGGTTAACATTGAGAGGGTTTAACTCATAAGGTGACATGACTTTGGCGAGGAAATCGAAAAATAAATAATTGGGTGAATAATCCATATTGCCGACGCTGAGCATTTTATCGAGTTGACTTGGGCGTAGTGGGCCTTTTTGCCCAGCTTGAGAAGTTAAATTCCAAAATTCTTTTAGTTTTTGGCGGGCACCCTCCGCTCCACCAATCGCTAAGCCATACGCGGTTACCGATGCATTCATTGCACCAGCACTAGTTCCTGAAATACCTTCAATTTCAATCCGACCATCTTCTAATAAGCGATCTATAACTCCCCACGTAAAAGCTCCATGTGATCCACCTCCTTGTAGGGCTAGGTTGATTTTCTTCTTAGGGTTTGCCGTAGAGTTTTTTGAATTCTTCTTTGTGTTTTGAGTTTCCAATGTATTTATCCTTTAAAATTAACTAATTGTGTAAACGTCTATCGTTTCTGTACGCCCACGAATGGCTTGTGGGCCCAGATCTTTAAAATTAAATTGTTCACGAATTGCGGCAACGGTGGTTTCGCTAATTAGGATAGGGGTTTTTAGTTCTTTGGTTAATTGCTCAATTCTTGCTGCTACGTTAACCGCATCGCCAATTGCGGTATATTCAATACGTTTTTCTGAACCAATATTACCAATTACCGCAAATCCAGTATGAATCCCAATTCCAATATCAATACCAGGTTTACCTTCACTTGCCCATTTTGCACATAAGCGTGCAACTTCTTCGCGCATTTCGATTGCAGTTTTAACCGCATTCGATTCTTGGTGTGGATCATCTAACGGCACACCAAATTCAACCATAATTCCATCGCCAAGAAATTTATCTAAAATCCCTTGATTGCGGAAAATGATTTCAACCATTGCCGAAAAATATTCATTTAAAAGCAGAACAACTTGTTCTGGATCGTGTTTTTCAGAAAAAGTCGTGAAATTACGAATATCAGAAAATAATACCGTAACTTTACGCCGTTCGCCACTTAATTTTATTTGATCTTCAGATTTTAAAATTGATTCCATAATGTGTTGTGAAACATAGCGCGTAAAACTAATCAATAACCGTTCGCGCTCGCGTAATCCTTGCGCCATACGATTAATATCCGTGGCTAAATCCTCGAATTCATCTTTGGTATTAATGCTTATGGTATGGTTTAAATCACCACCACCAATGGCTTTTACGCCATTATGGAGCTGTTTTAGCGCTAATGTTTGGCGATGCGATAAATACCAGCCAATAATTAGAGTTATTAAAAGTGTCGCACCTAGCGAAATTAACCCATCTTTAACTAGTTTATTTAATTTAGTCATAATCCGTGAGGCATATAAGTTTACGCCAACGGTAGCTAGATATTTACCATCAGAGGTATAGATCGGTGCATATCCGCTCATCCATTCGCCCCATGAATCGGTAACAAAATTCGCGGGTGAGTAAATTTGATTCAAATGTTCACTTAAATGTGCCGAAATTGCTTCGTCCGCTGATTCACCGATTGGGGAGAAATCAGCACTAGTTTTTTCTTCGGCATCCACTAAATAATTAAATTGATTTGGTTTATTATGGGCGGGATCGACAATGTAAATGTATTTAACAAAGAGGTTTTCTCGTCGATTATTATCGCGGATTTTGCGTAAAGTATTTTGAATGGTGGTATATTCAAGTGAATTTACATTTTTGTTTAGTTGTACCTGTTGAATCATTTTAGGATCAACTTCGCTAGCAGCATTAACTGCAATTGATACAACATTGGTGTGTAATTCTTCGAGCAATAATTTTTTGGCTTGAAAGTGTATTATGCTTAAACTTATGACGGTACTAATTATTGCTGTAATTACTAGTGCCACATAGAGTTTAGTCCTGTACTTCATTGTGAGTGATTTCCTTTAAATTATTTGCGGATAGCGCGTTTATTTGGCTTAAAGTCATTTTTACTTTAGATTGGATTATTAATTGGCAATCAGTTTAAAAATTAAACATTTGTCCACGAGTGATAAATCCTTTAAATCCATCTTGAATTGCATCGGGTAATTGACCGTCATTATAATCATATAACCACATTTTTTGTTTAATGTTGGGAGCTAAATTTTTTAAATCATTATAATGTGCATGTTGTTTGCTGCGAAAAGCCGAGGTTTCACAATCTTGAAAAATAAGATCGGCTTGTTGATAAATTGGCGCTAGTAATTCTGGTGAAAATCTAGCATCGGTTGAAATAAAAATTTTTAATTTAGCACCTTGGATAAATAATCCATAACTAGGTAGTAATTGTTGATTGCTATAACTGTGAATAACTTTAATTAGTTGAAATTGAATTTTTTCCCACATGAAAGACTGATCTTGAATTGGCATTACTTTAAAAAAAGTCTCTAGACTAGCCGTACTCTCTTCAAGCGTTGACATGCCACCAGATAACACATTGTTCCACAGACGGGCACTTTGATCTTGGCTGATATAGAGCTCAGGTTGCTGTTTATCAATAAAGAATTTAGAAAAGCCAAGCCATTCTAAACCGCCAACATGATCAGCATGTAGGTGACTAATATATACCGCATCGATATCTGAACTACCATAATCTAATTCATGCAAAGAATTACGAACATCACCGCCACAGTCGATTAATATCCGTTTTGAATTAGTGCTTTCAATCAGCATATTGGATTGAAAGTTTTTATAGCCAACGCTTAGCGCGGAACATACGCCAAGAAAGGTAAGTTTCATAGTTAACATCCATGTATAAAATTGTATTTAACTTGTATAGTTGCTAATTTCCTAGTAGTGTTAAGGTGTTATAAGTTAATTTTATGTTGAGATTTTAGCATGGCTAAAAGACATTTAATGTCCAATTTTTCGGACATTTGGCTTAAAATTTTTTGGCATGATGCATTACTAGATTAAGCATGCGTAAGAAATATCCATAGTTAAATTGTAGCTAGCTAATCTGACTGGCGTGCAAAAAGTTAGAATATGCTAAAATATGGCTTTCATGCTCCATACTAATTTAGGCCACATACCATATGACTATCCAACAAACCTATCAAGAAATTACCGCCAATATCCCCAATTTTCAAACTCGTGACTCACAACTTGAAATGGTTGAAGTGATTGATGAGTGCTTTAGTAGCGTTGAAGATGAACTCAAAGATGGTCATAATATTTGCCTAATTGAAGCGCCCACTGGAACGGGGAAAAGTCTGGCTTATATTTTGGCTGGGATCGTGAACGCTCGGCGTGCCGATAAAAAATTTGTGATTTCAACGGCGACCAAAACCCTCCAAGGGCAGCTATATAATAAAGATTTACCGCAATTTATTAAACATAGTGGTGAGCGTTTTATTTATGGTTTAGCTAAGGGACGGAGTAATTATTTATGCCCGTATCAGCTGGAAACTAGTTTGGCCGATGCTGGTGTGGATATGATTGCGCAAGTTGATAAAACCAATGATAAATTGCAGCAAATTGCTAAAGAATTCAATAAACGTAAATGGGATGGTGATTTAGATAATGCGCCGATTCAGATTGAAAGTAAGCTAAAACCTTTAATTACGATTGATAAACATCAATGTTTGGGTTATCAATGCTCGTTTAATCAAAAAGATAGTTCGGAATGTCCATTTTATCAAAATCGTGAATTTCAAAAAAGTTGTGACGTAATTGTAACCAATCATAGCCTCTTAATGGCGGACTTGGATAATGGTGGTGGTACGGTTTTACCGTGGAAACCTGCCGATTATTTCTTGTGTGTAGATGAGGCACACAATTTTCCTGGCTATGCAATTAGTGGTTTTATGGGTCAATTTGAACTTAAGCAAAGTATCGGCTTAGTTAATAATGCCGCGAAATTAATTGCCAATCCCGCCACCAATAGCTATATTTTGGATAATATTCCATTATGTGATGAATTAGTTTTGAAAGCCGATGAATTAGCTTTTGCGCTCGATAAACTCTATCAATTAATTCGTTTAAATCGCAATGTTTTTGATAACGGTGTATTTATTTTGAATGATTATTTAAATACGGCAATTACGCAAGACATCAAAGATATTTTTATGGAAATTGCAGTTAGTTCAGGTGATTTACAAGCTGGTATGGGTAAAATTCAAGATAAACTCAAAGAAAAAATTAAGAATGCCGCAGATTACGTTAGCGAGGCTAATTTACTCAAGCTCGGCTTTTATTTTTCCAGCGTTGAAAGTATTGCGACCACCGCTAATTATCTGATTAATCAGGATAATTCACGTTATAATGCCAATGCGCGTTGGGTCGAACAAAAATTATTTAATGGTAATGAAGAGTATTTGATTACCGCTGGGGTTACCCATGTCGGAAATGTGTTAGTGAATAAACTCTGGAAAACCGTGTATGCGGCGTGTTTAACTTCAGCCACACTGGCAATTGGTGAACGCTTTGATTATGTCAAATTCCAACTCGGTTTAAATTTATTGCCGAATGTAAAAACTAAAAAACTTGCAACTAGTTTTAATTATCCCGAACATAGTCAGTTAGTTATTCCACAATTTCGTTCGGCTCCTGAATTTACCACTCGTGAGATTTTTCAAAAAGAACTTTCGCTGTATTTAAGTCAAATTTTGAATTACACGGATGCTTACGGTAGTTTGGTGTTGTTTTTCAATCGTCAACAACTAATTGAAACCTTTAAACAATTACCCGTGAAATTGCAAAATCGTGTATTGTTGCAAACTGAATTTAGTAGCAATCAAAAATTAATTAGTGAACATAAAGACACGATTGATGGCGCTAAACCGAGCATTATTTTCGGGTTAAATTCATTTGCCGAAGGGGTGGATTTGCCGAGCAAATATTGCATGCACGTAATTGTGACCAAATTACCTTTTGATACGCATAAAGATCCGCAAAATATGGTGCGCGAATATTGGGTTAAAGCCGAAAAAGGCAATTATTTTATGGATGTCTCTTTGCCTGAAACCTGCATTAAATTGATTCAGGCGGTGGGGCGCTTAATTCGTAATGAAAAAGATTATGGTCAGGTGACGATTTGCGATAATCGAATTGCATTGAAACAATATGGCGCGGTTTTACTCAATGCCTTGCCTGAATTTAATCGTCAGTATAACCCAGATTTTATTAAGCAAGCTTTTGCTAAAATCAAACATTAATTATATTTTTGTAATTAGTTAACTAAATAGATAAATAGAGTACCGATGAATAAAATTGAACAAGGCATCAGCCAAAAGCTCATTCGTTTTAATGATGATAAAACTGAAATTTTTTATCTGCATCATGATAATAAAAAGCGCAACTATACCAATCCAGAAGAACAAGTTCAGGCAGAAACTTATGTTAGCTTGATTTTGGATTATGGTTATCGTCCACAGCAAATCGGATTGTATGTTCCAGTAACTATGGGAGCCAGCAAAAAAGAAGCTGATATTGTGGTTTATCATGATAACGAACGAACCCATCCGCATATTTTAGTTGAGTGTAAAAAGCAAGAAGTCAGCGAGGCAGAATTTAACCAAGCCGTGGAGCAGGCATATAGTTATGCTTATGCTTTGCCAAATGATGTGAAATATGTGTGGGTAACTTCTGGAATTAAAAATGAATATTTTGAAGTTGATAAAACTAAAAATACTCGATTAAGGTGCGCCAGACATGGCGCACATCTAGGCGGTGCAAGTCCGCTGTTAGCCCCGTCGATGGGAATAATGAGCCTATGCAAGGGTGTTTACCGTGAGGTAGAATCTGAAGGAAGCAAATGGCGTA
>JACCDZ011717305.1_pt1 | contig 78424 bp, 66 predicted proteins | sample 7449551 | NCBI WGS metagenome assembly JACCDZ01 (sample SAMN15323452, study PRJNA562643) | freshwater metagenome | isolation source: river surface water | place: USA:Blue River Watershed | collected 2017-08-18
AAGTGTCGATAGAACAAGAAAGTCCATTATAAGTAATCGAAAGGAAATATGTTCCACTCGCAGCAGGCGTTGCATTAGCAATAGTAGGATTTTGAATAGCAGATGTAAATCCATTTGGCCCTGTCCAGTTGTAAATGCCTGAAGGAGATAAAGAGGAGGTTAAATTTAACGTAGATCCCTCACAAATCGGTCCGTTAGAACCAATTGTAGGAGGAGGGCAAGATGTCGTATTAATCAATAGTTCATTACTTGCCACAAGTGGGCAACCATTGGCGTCTAATTCATCTGAAACACCGTCATTATCGTACGAATTACCAGAGATATTTCCCTCACCAAAAATATAGGCTACATTATCGAGAGTATTATCACAAAGGAAAACTAAACAATCATTGTTTACCGTAACCTTAAATTTTACAACCGTACTATCAGCACCTGAAAAGCTATTTACCACTTGTCCACCTGTGGTTGCATTTGCTCCCGATCCAATACGCACCTTAACTACTTTAGATGCACCAATATACTCGGCTTGATCATCACCTGTCACATCTGTTTTTACACCCGCATTTTGTCCACTTATAATTTGAATCGTACCAGGAAGATAACTTACACGAGGATCAAGGGTATCAGTCATAAATGTACCAATTGAAATATCAGAACCTATGTTTTTACCCACCATCGTATATTCTAATACATCACCAGGATTTACAAGCCCACCATTCAGATCATTAATTCGAACGGAAGCCCTTAAGTCTGGTTCATAAACATCAATGGCTGAAGTGATGACGCGAGTTAAAATATTTTCTGAGGAGGTTGTAACTCTGACAGTTGCGCTTGTTGCACCATTATTAATGTACTGATAAGAGGAATTGTTGGGAGAAAAAATCCCGGCATCATATCCAAGTGAATTGGAATAGTTTGGATTTCTGAATGGGGTAATTACCCCATTTTCAGCAATCATACTGTTGAAAAAGTTATTTGTTCCATGTAATGCATCAGAGATGTTTACAAAAGATCCCGCCCCATTGAATTGTAATTGATCTCCCTGAGAATCCCTATCACCATCTAAGGCAATGACTCCAAGCTCAAATGAAACAGGTCCTGCAAGAGGAGTTACGAATCCGGATATAGGAATATTGAGCGAGTTACCCACACCTATATTTGCAAACCCATCATAGACCGTAAGGTTTCTCATTGATTTGAATACGTTTTTATAAACCACCACTATAGACCAGCCCCCCCATAAATTCGTGGACCCTGTTTGGGTTACTAAATCCGCAACCGTATAACGACCCTTAATCCCATTGGCACTTACGATAGATGTAATGTTTTTAAAACAATAATAACTTGGGTGTGACCATGAAGCACCTCCAATGGTTGGTACGTCTAATAAATTATCCGCCGTAATTGTTTGATAAGCACCCGAATTAACTTTTAATTTTATTTGATTCCGATTCGCGTAATTAGCAGTACTTGTGGTAATTCTTGCGCTCCAGTAAAGTCCAGCAAAAAGTATTTCACTACAATTCGTAAGGTTTAAACTATCGCTAGACGACATGAAAGTCGACGAGTTTCCGTCAATATCTACATAGGATTGAGTGTAAGCACCGTTTGAATTTCCACCGGTTATCACTGTTTGACCCTGAGCGGTAGAACACCCCGAGGCAGACCCACATGATACTGATACATTTGAGATAAAAGTGATACCACCTTTTTGATTGGCTTGAAACCGAGGGGTAAAAGCTTGAACAATTTGTGAATAATAAGCCTGATTTACAAGCAAAAAAGACACAATAAGTAATTGAATTTTAATGAGATAGCTTTTTTTTATATAATGCATATGTTTTAATCAATCAATTGACACTTGTTTAAACGAGACTTATCAATATTTAGTTGCCTAATTTGGTGTAAAATTACAGTAATAATGAAACATTAAATTCATATTATGTTAATGCAGAATGAAGTCTAAAACATTGAAGTAAATCACACTTTATTAATCTGTAATAAAACCAAACTTAAATCCAATAAAAAACCCAGTAAATTTTTCTTTTACTGGGTTTTTGTTGTGGGAGTTGAGGGATTCGAACCCCCGACCCTCTGCTTGTAAGGCAGATGCTCTAAACCAACTGAGCTAAACTCCCTAAATTTGGACTGCAAAGATAGAGAAAAAAAATAAACCACCAAGCGTAAATCAATTATTTTTGATTTTCTTTCATTTTTTTTCTTCTAAGCATTAGTAATGTAGGATTCTTTGCGTGTATTTTAACCCTCTAAATAATGCGTAGTTTAACAGATTTCTCTATTTTTGTTATCAATGATTTCATCGCACGCTAAAACAATAATTGGAAGAAGAGAATGGGCTTCACTTCCTGCTTTTGGATTAAAACGAGTGAAGGTGAAGATTGATACAGGTGCATATTCATCAAGCATACATGTTTCATCTGTTCAAGAAATAGATGGGGTTTTATACGTTGTGTTTTTAGACAATGAACACCCTGAATTTCATTCAAATGCACATTCTTTTACAGAATTTCGAAAGAAAAAAGTGAAAAGTTCAAACGGTCATGTTCAAGAACGCTATTTCATTCGAACAAAAATTGAGTTAGCCGGAAAAACACTACTCACCGAGTTTTCATTAACCGAACGAAAAGGAATGCGTTATCCTATTTTAATCGGCCGAAAAACATTAAATAAACGATTCATCGTTGACCCAAGCTTAAAATACACCTATTAACAATCAAACGAATCCATGAAAATAGCCATCCTTTCCCGTAACCCTAACTTATATTCTACCAGACGATTGTATGAATCCGCATTGGAAAGAGGTCACGAAGCGCATATAATAGATCACCTTAAATGTAACATTGAAATTGAACAAAAAGGACCAGCACTTTTTTATGGAGAGGAATATTTGACTGGCTTTGATGCCGTAATTCCTCGAATTGGTGCATCGGTTACTTTTTTTGGAACGGCAGTAGTTCGACAATTTGAAATGATGAATGTATTTACGGCTGTAAATTCGAGAGGAATTATTCATTCACGAGATAAATTGCGCTGTTTGCAAGTACTTTCCAAGGAAGGAATTGGTTTACCTAAAACGGTTTTCACAAACTATTCAAAGAATGTAAAGCATGTTGTTGAATCTGCTGGAGGTGCTCCTGTGGTATTAAAATTATTGGAAGGAACGCAAGGGTTGGGGGTAGTTTTGGCAGAAAATATGAATGCCGCACAATCTGTTTTAGAAGCATTCAATGGGTTAAAAGCACGTGTGATAGTACAAGAATTTATTCGTGAGGCTAAAGGCGCGGATATTCGAGCTTTTGTGGTAGATGGAGAAGTGGTTGGTGCAATGAAAAGACAAGGTAAACCAGGCGAGTTCCGTTCTAATTTACATCGAGGGGGTACTTCTCAAATGATTGAATTAACTGTAGAAGAAAAATATACGGCTATCCTTGCGGCTAAAGCAGTTGGACTAGGTGTTGCCGGAGTTGATTTATTACAATCAGAAAGAGGTCCTTTGGTGCTTGAAGTTAATTCTTCTCCTGGATTAGCTGGAATCGAAAAAACTACTCAAGAAGATATTGCTGGAAAAATTATCGCTTATATTGAACGAAATGTCAATCGCTAAGAAAGCACATAAAAAATTGGTTATTCTGGGTACCGAGATTTTACCGGGAAAAGGAGCTCAACTAAATTTAGATGTTGCCAGACTCCATACACGAACACCAATTTTGGTTCCAGTAATTGTGGAACGAGCCAAAGAAGATGGACCAACCGTACTTTTAATGGCAGGTTTGCACGGTGATGAAATAAATGGGGTAGAAATTATTCGCCGCTTTTTGCGTAAAAAATTACATAAGCCTACCAAAGGCACAATTATTTGTTTACCTGTATTCAATATTTTTGGGTTTTTAAATATCAAAAGAGAACTACCTGATGGAAGAGATTTAAATCGAAGTTTCCCAGGTAGCGTAAATGGTTCATTAGCCAGCCAATTTGCTTATCATTTTATGAAAGAAATCGCGCCGCATTGTGATTATATCATTGATTTTCATACCGGAGCTGCACAACGAAATAATTTTCCTCAAATCCGATGCGTAATGTCTGATCCGGAAAGTATGGAATTGGCACGGGTTTTCAATCCTCCATTCATATTAAATTCCTCTTTGATTTCAAAAACCATTCGAGAATCGATGATTAAAATGAAAAAGAAAATTCTTTTGTTTGAGGGTGGAATGGCCAATAGTATCGAAGAAATGATAGTAGAGGAGGGGTTAAACGGCACTAAGCGATTAATTTCTCATTTAGGCATGCGCAATTACAAGATTGATATTTCTAAAGATCGTGAACCTGTTGTTCTTACTGAATCAAGGTGGTTAAGGGCTCCTAACTCCGGGATGTTTCAGACTTTGGTCCAAAATGGTGCTTCGGTTGAAAAAGGAACGGTACTTGCCGTCGTTACGGATCCGTATGGAAATTTTGAGAAAAAAATTAAATCTCCAAGTTCCGGATACGTAATTTGTGCAAATGAATCACCTGTGGTTTTTAAAGGGGATGCCATTATTCACCTTGGAAAGGCCAATTAAAGATCTAAGTTGTCGATGAGTCTAACAGATCCGCAAAGTGCCGCTATACAACAAGTTGACTGATTAGACCAAGAAGTTGTTAAAGGCGTTAACGTAGTAGAATCAACGGGTTGAAGATATTCCAATTGAAGGGTGCTGTTTTTGAATAAATCCACACATTTTGATGTAGCCTCATTTGGAGAAAGCCCCTTGTTTTTTAGCTCTTTCATCTTATGAAGTGTCTCAATAATTATCAATGCTTCTTGTCTCTCTGTTTCTGATAATCGCATGTTTCGACTGCTTTTTGCAAGCCCTGTTTCTTCCCTAATTGTCTCACAAGCAATAATTTCTGTGGGAAAATTAAAAAAAGAATTCATGAATTGAATGATGGCTAATTGCTGAAAATCTTTTTTCCCAAAATAGGCTTTTGTTGGAAGTATAAGTTTGAAAAAATTATGTACAACATGCACTACTCCTTGAAAATGTCCCGGCCTGAACTGACCTTCCATTATAGTATCAAGTCCATTTAAATTGATGGGCTGAAAGGGATCGTTTTTTGGATAAATATCATCAAAAGAAGGTGTGAAAACAACACAAGAACCGAGTTGCGACAACAAAAGTAAATCATTTTCTAGGGTTCGCGGATACAACGATAAATCAGTTGGATTATTGAATTGTGTAGGGTTCACAAAGATACTCACCACCACCTGATCATTTTCTTTTAGTGCTTGTTCTACTAATTTCAAATGGCCTTCATGTAGCGCACCCATCGTTGGCACAAATCCAATTGTAGGAGTGATGTTTTCTCTCCATACATTCAATTGCTTGATTAAATCGTTGGCTGAACTTAGAACATTTAAGGCGTGCGTATTCTCCATAAAGAGGACAAAACTAGGTCTTTTTTTGAAAATCAGTAATTTTTGCGTAATTTTGCATTCTAAATTAGCATTTTACATTGCATGGAAAAAAAGAAAATTCTTTTTATTTCCCAGGAAATATTCCCCTTCTTACCTAAATCTGAAATCTCTTCAACAGCTAGAAGGCTACCACAAGTAATTCAAGAAATTGGAAAAGAAATTAGAGTCTTTATGCCTCGATATGGTTGTATCAACGAAAGAAGACACCAACTTCATGAGGTGATTCGATTATCAGGTCAAAACCTAACTATTGATGATCACGATCATCCATTAATCATCAAGGTAGCTTCCGTTTCTGCAGCAAGAATGCAAGTTTATTTCATTGATAACGACGAGTATTTTAAACGGAAAGATACGTTAACAGATGAAACAGGTAACTTCTATTCAGATAATGATGAACGATCTATTTTCTTCTGTCGTGGAGTACTTGAAACCGTTAAAAAATTAGGTTGGCAACCAGACGTAATTCACTGCAATGGTTGGTTGACTTCCATGATGGCTTTGTACATCAAATTTGTATACAACAAGGATCCGCATTTTGCGAATACAAAGGTTGTTTATAGCATTTATGAGGATACTTTTGATGCCCCTTGGGACAGCAGGTTACCTGAAAAATTGAAGTTTGACGGAATCTCTCCGGAAGTTGCTGAAAAATTCACAGATACAAGTTGTGCTGGAATTACGCGTTCTATAGCACAATATGTGGATGGAATCAACGTTGGTACTGAGTCAATATCTGCAGAAATGAAAAGTATTTTTGATGAAGCAACGTGTTTGAAGTTGGACTACGTTCCAGAAGAAAATCAAGCCAAAGAATTGTCTGCGTTTTTTGATAAAATAATTGATGAATCCGTTTTAGCGTAAAAAATGACATGTAAAATTGCTTCCACTACTTTCAGATTTGTCAATCTTTTGACTCTGTTTTTTGTTGTTTCAATTTTATTATCTGCTTGCAAGAAAAAAGATTCATCAGTGGGTAAAGATACCATTGATCCAAATGAAATTTTAGGCGGAATTACGGTTGATACGTTCAACTTGGAAACCTATACCATTGAAGAAGATTCAATCATTACAGATAATGGTCCCAATGGTCTGCTCGGAAGTTATTACGATCCAGAATTTGGAGAGTTTAATGCATCTGTTTATACCCAACTACGTTTAGCGAATGTTAATCCAAACTTTGGAACGATTTCCACTATTGTCATGGATTCTGTGGTCTTAGCATTGGAATATGCCGGTTATTATGGTGATTTGAGTCCTCAAACTTTTGAGGTGTACGAATTGAATGAAGATTTGCATATCGATTCAACGTATTATTCATTTACAACCAAGGCAATAAAATCTACCAATTTGGTTCCTGCTGGTAAAGGAACGATAACGCCAGCACCAAATAAAGGAACTATTGTTGCCGGAGATACGGTGGAAGCCCAGTTGCGTATTCATTTGGATACTAATTTTGCCAAAACACTCATTGCTGAAGCAGCAAATGGCAGTACCACTTTTTCCAGTAATGAGATGTTTTTAACTTACTTCAAAGGCTTACACATCAAAACAAACAATGGCCCACAGTCTGCGGGAGAAGGAGCGGCATTATATGTTAAATTGAATGATCCATCCTCAAAATTAACCATGTATTTTCATCAAGAGGGGGTATTTAAATCATATGATTTACTGTTGAATGCAAGTTGTGCTGATTTTACTCATGTTTCAATTAACACAAGTTCAACGGTTAATTCTGTTGTTCAAAACCATGCATTGGGACAAAGCGAATATTATGCTCAAGCATTCAAACACCGGGCAGTGGTGAAGATTCCAGGATTATCAAATCTTCCTAAAAATACGGTAATTCATCGAGCCGAATTATCCATGCCTATTCAATATCAAACAGGATATCGTTACAAACCGGGAAGTGCGGTTTCTGTGGCAACTAAGGTGAAAAGTACCGATAATTATTATACAAGCTTATCTACTTTGGGTGAATACAGCGATTACAAAAAACATTTTTTTGTTGATATCAGGGATTATGTTCAGTCCTTAGTGAAAGGAGAACTAGAAAATACGGGCTTGGTAATTTCACCACGCTATTTTATAAATTCAGCCGAACGCGTTGTTTTTAACGGACTGAATTCGACAAATAAAATGAAACCTAAATTAATTCTCACTTACACAACCTACTAAATTATGTGTGGAATAGTTGCTTATATAGGGAAAAAAGAAGCTTTCCCAATTGTTCTAAAAGGGCTAAAAAGATTAGAATATCGTGGATATGATAGTGCAGGTGTGGCTCTTCTTTCTAACGGGGAATTGTCGGTATATAAACGTGCTGGAAAAGTTTCAAACTTAGAAGAACACGCATCGCAACACAACATAGCGGGTCACGCCGGTATTGGTCACACAAGATGGGCTACACATGGATTGCCGAACGATATCAATGCTCATCCCCACGTCTCTATGGATGGCTCTATTGCCTTGATTCATAATGGAATAATTGAAAATTATGATTCCTTGCGGAAAGAATTAATCAGTGAGGGATATGAATTCAAAAGTGAAACAGACACCGAGGTATTGGTGCATCTGGTAGATAATATTTCCAAAAAAGAAAATGTTTGGTTTGGTGAAGCGTTGCGTATTGCATTGCATCATGTGGTAGGGGCTTATGCTATTGTTGCCATTTCAAAAAATCATCCAAATCGTTTAGTTGCTGCCAGAAAAAGCAGCCCACTCGTTGTTGGGATTGGAACAGAAGGAGATTTTTATTTAGCTTCAGACGCTACTCCTATTGTTGAATATACCAAACAAGTGGTGTATATGGAAGATGAGGAAATTGCAGTAATTGATTTAGAAGAAGGATTAAAATTATACAACATTGGTGATCAGCAAAAAACGCCTTATATCCAACAATTAGAATTAGAGCTTGAGGCATTGGAAAAAGGTGGTTATGAGCATTTTATGTTGAAAGAGATTTATGAGCAGCCTCGATCAATATTGGATTGTTTTAGAGGAAGATTAAACACGAACGAAGGGTGGGTTTCATTGAGAGGAATTCGTGAATATGAAGATAAAATGATTCAGGCCAATCGTTTAATTATTGTTGCTTGTGGTACTTCTTGGCATGCCGGATTGGTGGGTGAATATTTAATTGAAGATTTGGCTCGAATCAATGTTGAGGTTGAATATGCAAGTGAATTTAGGTACCGTAACCCAATCATTCATGAAAATGATGTAGTGATTGCGATCTCTCAATCTGGGGAAACCGCTGATACGCTGGCTGCATTAGAACTTGCTAAATCAAAAGGTGCAACTATCTTAGGTATTTGTAATGTGGTTGGATCGTCTATTTCTCGTATCACGGATGCAGGTTCATACACGCATGCTGGACCTGAAATTGGAGTAGCATCAACCAAAGCATTCACGGCGCAGGTTACAATATTGACTTTATTAGCATTGACATTAGCGCACAAAAAAGGAACGATCACTACTTCTGCATTACATACTATGCTTGCTGAATTGGAAGCTATACCAAACAAAGTTAAACGTGTTTTGGAAACCAATGAACATATTGAAAAAATAGCGAATTTGTACAAAGATGCTACCAATGCCCTATACTTGGGAAGAGGAAGTTCTTTCCCGGTTGCATTAGAAGGAGCGTTGAAATTGAAAGAGATTTCCTACATACATGCTGAAGGATATCCAGCTGCTGAAATGAAACACGGACCAATTGCATTGATCGATGAAAACATGCCTATTTTTGTGATTGCTACACAAGGTAATTCATATGAAAAGGTAGTTTCAAACATCCAAGAGGTTAAGGCGCGTAAAGGAAAAATCATTGCCATTGTTACAGAAGGAGATGTTCATGTGAGGGAGTTGGCTGACGAGGTTATCGAAATTCCTGAAACTAATGAGTATTTAGTTCCTCTATTGGCAACGGTTCCATTTCAGTTATTATCCTACCACATTGCGGTAATGAGAGGCTGTAACGTCGACCAACCAAGGAATTTAGCGAAAAGCGTAACGGTAGAGTAGCTCCTTAATTGTGAATTCATTTCGCTATTTTGTTGAAATTTCCTATAATGGCACCCCTTTTTATGGATGGCAGCGTCAATTGGGTCAAATTTCGGTGCAAGAAGCCATTGAAATAGAACTTCAAAAATTGTTTTCTGGTCAATCGATCTCTGTTGTAGGTTGTGGTCGCACGGATACAGGAGTGCACGCTCAACAATACTTTTTTCATGTTGATTTTGATTCCGAAATACAAGAAACTACACTGGGTTATAAGCTAAATAGCATGTTACCCCAAACAATTTCGGTTCAATCTATTTTTCCAGTTAATTCAAGCTTACATGCGCGTTTTAGTGCTACCAAACGAACCTATCGGTATTTTATTCATCAACAAAAAAATCCATTTTTGGTTGGGAAAAGTACATTTTTCCCAAAAGAGTTGGACATGATTAAAATGCAGGAGGCTTGTGGATTTTTATTGGGCACACAAGATTTCAGTTCATTTGCTAAGGTTCACACAGATGTTAAAACCCATATCTGTACCGTCCATTCAGCTAACTGGCATGAAGAAAATGGCCAACTGGTATTTGAAATTTCAGCAGATCGATTTTTGCGTAATATGGTGAGGTCGATTGTGGGTACACTGTTGGATATTGGAACAGGAAAGATTCTCGTAACAGATTTACCTGGAATAATTGAACAAAAAAATCGAAGTGCCGCTTCTCAATCCATTGCCGCTTGTGGCCTCTATCTTTGGAAGATTGAATACCCGTTTGTATGAGGATAATTCTTATCTTATTTTTCGTTTTTTATGGTTATGCTGTTGTGCGTTATCATTTGGGAAAGCAGTTGAATGCGGATTATTTTTTGTTTGTATTTAACAAAGCCATTGCATGGTCTGCGGCTGCATTTTTGGGCATGTCTTTGATTAAATTCTCTAAAAAATTACCTTCTCGAAGGTTGTTTGGGTTAAGTGCCTTTGGATTTTGTATCATTCATATTGCTTTATCCCTTTATTTGGGATTGCAAGGCAATTTAGCTGAGTTATATGTTCAGTACAGTTTATCAGAAAAAGGTATATTAGTACTAATTTCAGGCCTTTCATCTATAGCGATCATGCTATTTCCTTTTTTAACCTCAATTTGGCCAGAAAAATTTCCTCAAATATGGTTTCATCTCGGAAAATGGGCTTTGCTTGTAAACTTGTCACACCCGCTTATTATTGGGTTTAGTAATTGGTGGACGCCTGTCAAATGGCCTTATTATCTACCTCCGATAACCCTTTTGATTGTATTGATGAACGGAATAATACTCACGATTTATTGGAACAAAAAAAGGAGGATTATTTAATCCTCCTTTCCTTTCAGTTCGAATATATTAGCTAAACAAAATACTTTGTCCGTATCCTCCGGTTTCGATAGGATTGACAATCAACGCTGGAATTTTAGCATCATTGGTAATGATATATTGTTCGTAGTTAGCTGTGATGGCAGATAAGAAACTGGTTCTATTGATATTCATAATAGCAATTAAATCAGCGTCTATACCAACCGCATATTTTACAACTTCTTTATCAAAACCACTGCTAGGAACAATTGATGATTCCATTTCAATATTGCGCTCTGAAAAGAATTTCTTAGCAAATTGAATATTTGCTTGAACATGGTGTTTCAAAAATTCATCAGTTTCATCTGGAGTAACCACATGTACTTTCGAATTAAAGTAAGTAGCAAGATTAGCCACCATAGCTAATTTTTGTTTTGTTTCTTTATGTAAATCCATTGGAACAACAATGTTCTTGTATCCTTCCAATTTAATTTTTTTGTCTTGAACAATTACGAATGGCACATCCGAATTAGTCACCACTTTTAGGGCATGACTTCCAGTAATATGCTGCCATCCATGAGCGCCATGCGTTCCCATAAAAATTAATTCAGATTGGTGCTCTTTCGCAAAATCACCAATATCCTCAAAGATGCTTCCTATTCGAATACTTGGAATTAAATCAACACCCAAATGGTCGAATTTCTTTACAACATGATTTAAACTTTCTTCAGCCTCAGAAATGCTCTTTTCTTTGGAAACAACATGTAAAACATAAATTTTTGCACCAAGCGGAGCAGCTGTTCGAATGGCATGATCCAATGCAATATCTGCAACCGGAGTAAAATCATGAGGAACAATAAAGGTTTTCTTTTTCATAAAATGAACTAATTTGGAATTTTAGTTTTGTTAGTTTATCTAAAACCAAAAGTAGCAAATTTTCCAATAATAGTGCAAATTTAGACACATAAAGTCATTAAAATAGATTGTAATATAGTACCCAAACTTTATCTTTACCAAAAAAATGTTTATGTATCAAAATATCCTTTTTGAAGAAAGAGATCAAGTGGCCTTTATTACCATTAATCGACCAGCTCAGTTAAATGCGTTGAATAAACAAACAATCGCTGAGTTACATGATTGTCTATCTCTTGCAAACACTTCCAATTCCATCCGTGTAATCATCCTAACTGGTTCGGGTGAAAAAGCCTTTGTGGCAGGAGCAGACATAAAGGAATTTGCTTCGTTTTCTGTGGAAGAAGGACAACAATTGGCTGCACAAGGTCAAGCGCTTTTATTTAGTTACATTGAAAACATGTCCAAACCTGTAATAGCTGCCGTGAATGGTTTTTCGCTTGGTGGTGGTTTAGAATTAGCCATGGCTTCACACATGCGATTAGCATCTACCAATGCAAGGATGGGTCTACCCGAAGTTTCGTTGGGAGTAATTCCTGGATATGGAGGCACCCAACGTTTGACACAGCTTGTGGGAAGAGGTAAAGCAAATGAAATGGTATTCACCGCCGGAATGATTCAAGCAAGTGATGCTTTACAATGGGGTCTTGTGAATTATGTAGTTGAACCTGAACAATTACTCGAGAAAGCAGAAGAAATTGCGCGAAAAATCATTCAAAATTCTGGAACTGCTATCGCTGCTGCCATTCGCTCTGTTAATGCCAATTTTACAGATGGTATTAACGGTTATGATACAGAAATACATGAGTTCGGACAATGTTTCGGAACGGCTGATTTTAAAGAAGGTACCTCCGCATTTTTAGAAAAAAGAAAAGCAAATTTTAGAGGGGAATGAGTAACCCTATCCGGAAATTAGCCGGACAAACGGCCATTTATGGTTTATCCAGTATTGTGGGAAGGTTGTTGAACTATCTTCTTGTTCCTCTATACACGTATAAATTTACCAATGCTTCAGATTATGGAGTTGTTTCCGAATTGTATGCATGGGTGGCTTTTTTAGTGGTGTTATTGACCTTTGGAATGGAAACAGCTTATTTCCGTTTTAGAAAGGAAAATACAAACGAAAAAGATGTGTTTACCAGTGGATTTTTTGTACTCACGGTAGTTAATTTATTTTTTCTTGCCGGCATTTTTCTCTTTAATCAATCGATTGCAAATGCCTTGTTATTCAATGAACATCCGGAGTATATTATATTGCTTGGAATCATTGTTGTGATGGATGGACTTTCTTCCCTGCCATTGGCACGATTGCGAGCAGAGGAAAAAGCGCTTCAATTTGCCGGAATTAACTTTGCTTCTATATTCATAAATATCCTATTGAATTTAGTGTTCATGCTGATTTTATTCGACCCGAATAATCCAGAACAAGGAGTGTTTTATATTTTGTTGGCCAATCTAATTTCTTCTGCTATTAAACCGATCTTGTTGTACAAGGATTTCCTTCAGCTTTCTTTCAAGCCGAATGGACACCTGGTGCGTTCTATGTTGGTATATGCAGCGCCATTGGTAATCGCCGGTTTTGCAGGAATTATTAATGAGACACTGGATCGTATTCTGTTAAAGCACTTATTATATGAAGCATCTGATCCGTCTACATTAACGCATGCGGAAGCTCAAGTGGGGATTTACAGTGCGTGTTACAAATTGGCCATGCTCGTAACCATCATCATTCAGGCTTTTCGATACGCTGCTGAACCCTTTTTTTTCGCACAACATAAAAGTGAAAACAAGAATCAAATCTATGTGAAGGTGATGAATTACTTCATTGCATTTTTGTGCCTCATTTTTCTTGGAGTTTCTTTAAATATTGATATCCTTAAGCATTTCATTCAAAACGAAAGCTACTGGGTAGGGCTTGGTGTGGTTCCTGTTTTATTGTTGGCCAATATTTTTCTTGGAATTTACTATAATCAGAGTATTTGGTATAAGTTGTCCAACAAAACAAAATTTGGTGCGTATATTGCTATTTGTGGAGCCATTCTCACAATAGTTATAAACGTAATATTCATTCCAGTTTATGGATATTGGGCGAGTGCTTGGGCTACGCTGATTGTATACGCTTTTCAGATGATTTTATCCTATATATTGGGACAAGTTCATTATCCAATTCCCTATAACTTGAAAAAATTTGGGTTGTACTTGGGTGCAAGTATATTGATCTATTGGTTGTTTTCAATGATACAATTCAACTCTCTAGTTTTAACCCATTTATTAAAAAATGGAGGGATAATCCTTTTTGGTCTACTATTCATAATTATTGAAAAGCCATTGAGTAGGAAATAAAAAGTTGATGAACCTGATTGTAAGATCCAATTCAGCTAATCTTTCTATACAGGTTTATTTTTTCAACAACAACTGTAATGCTTTGGCAAATTCATTATCGCCCGCGTTGTAGACCTTATAAAATCCAAAATCATCAAATAATTGTTGCGCTATTTGTGCTTTCAGTAAGCGCGCTATTTGTTTCTTGCTTTGTAAAAACGCAGTGCGTTCGAATGGTATTTTATATTCACGTTGTACATAAGCAGCAAATTGAGCCAATAGCATGTCATCCACCACAAAACGAGCGATAAAATCATCTACGTTTTTCCATTGGGTGCGTTTGTTTTCTACATAGTCAAATGAAAATGCTTGAAAGGCAGGCGACATTCTTAAAGCGGCATAATACATATTATTTCCGGTTGAATCAAAAGGCACAAATACATCCGGCATGATTCCACCACCACCATAAACGATTTTTCCTTTTGGTGTTTTGAATTTCAAGGAATCAACAAAGATTGAACTGTCAGGATGGTATAATTCCGCATCATTTTCTCCTCCGCGATCTTGGTAGTATTCGTCATATTTCCCGTTGTAAGGTCGCTGAATACACCTACCGGTTGGCGTGTAATACCGCGCAATAGTTAACCGAATAACACTGCCATCGCGCAATTTAGTGTCTTCTTGAACGAGCCCTTTTCCAAATGATCTTCGTCCAACCACAATTCCCCTATCATTATCCTGAATGGCACCGGCAACGATTTCACTTGCTGAAGCTGAATTTGCATTAATTAAGATCGCTAAAGGCATGTTTTCAAGCTCTCCTTCTGCAGTTGCTTTGTAATATTTTGTGCCAATTTTTTTTCCTATAGTTTTTAAAATCGTTTGACCATCCTTTAAAAATTCATCGGCAATTTCTGTTGCTGCTCCAAGTACACCACCACCATTGTTTCGTAAATCAACAATTAGTTTTTGCATACCTTTTCCTTTGAGGGCACGAGCTGCTGATCTAAATTCCTCGGCCGTATTTACTGAGAATTGTTCAATTTTTATATATCCAATATTGCCCGTTAAGTAGGCAGAAGTAACCGATTCGATAGGGATAATTCCCCGTGTTATATTGAACGACATTTTTTTCTTTTGTCTTACAATTTGTACGTTTACTTTCGTTCCTTCAGGACCTTTCAGCATAGACATCACTTTGTCCGTTTCAATTTTTACCTTGGCAACATTTTTACCATCGATGGTTACGATTTTATCTCCCGCCTTGATTCCTATTTTTTCAGATGGCGAACCTTTGATTACATGGGTAATGCAAATCGTATCGCGCAACATAAAGTAGCGTAGACCAACACCACCAAACTTGCCTTCAATCATTTCAGCCGCACGTTGTTGTTCGCTGGCCGGGATGTAATTAGAGTGTGGATCCAATTTGTGTAACATTTCAACAATACTCTCTTCGAATACTTTGTCGGGGTTCACATTATCGACATAATTTTTGTCAATTAAATTGAGGATGTCTTGCAGTTTTTGGATGCGATTTCCATTGTATCCATTTCCCGAAAAAACCCCATTTCGCGTGACGATGTGTCCTATTACCAGTCCAATACAAAGGGTTATGGAAACAACTAAGGGAAGCCACCATTTATTTTTCTCCATCTTCAATGTTTTCAATTTGTTCAATCTCTATTCCAGCTTGTTCCAGAAAATTTATTCCTTCTGGATCTTTGTATCCATGCTGAAAAACAACTCGTTTTATGCCGGATTGTATCACTAACTTGCTGCAATCTTTGCAAGGAGATAAAGTTAAATACAAGGTAGCGCCACTGCAATTATTGGTCGATTTTGCCACTTTCAAAATGGCATTCGCCTCGGCGTGCAATACATACCAATGTGTCTCCCCTAAATCATTTTCACAGCAATTATCAAATCCAGAGGGGGTACCGTTATATCCATCAGAAATGATCATTCCATCCTTAACAATAATTGCGCCTACTTTTTTTCGGTTACAATGTGAAAGACCCGCCCAAGAGGCTGCTAAGCGTAAATATGCCCGATCGTATTTTAATTGTTTATCTGAAGAAATTGATGACATTACTTAATTAACTTTTTACAAATTTATATCCTACCCCTCGAATAGATTGAAAAAACTGAGGATTTCTTTGGTCTACCTCAAACAATTTCCGAAATCCCACAATGAAATTATCCACTGTCCTACTTGATGGAAACTGATCTTGTCCCCATACGGTATCTAAAATTTCATCTCGAGAAATTACCTGTCCTGCCTTTGATTCAAATAAACGAAGTAGCTCCACCTCTTTTTTCGTTAGCGTTTCTATGAGTTGATTGTCTTCATCACGCACTTCAAACGTTTCAAAATAGATTGTTTTATTGTTTATTTGAACTGATTTTATATCTTTTTTGGAGTTTCGTGCTCGTGTAAGGATACTAACTTTCAGCAGTAATTCCTCCAAATCAAACGGTTTTACCAAGTAATCAGTTCCTCCTTTTTTTAATCCAATGATTCGATCGGAAGTCGTTCCTTTGGCGGATAGAAATAGAATTGGAACTTCACTTATTTTGCGAATGGCCTCGCAAATTTCTAATCCACTCACTTGGGGTAACATGATATCCAAAATAATCAAATCTGATTTTACGAGCTGGGCGATTGATTTTAATGCTTCTTTTCCGGAGTAAAAGGAAGAAACGGAATGCCCCTCTAATTCTAAATTAAGTTTTATTAATTCATGTAAACTAGATTCATCTTCCACTAATACAATTTGAGGCATATCAAACGACTTTACACAAAATTACGTTTTATAATGGATTTTGCTATGGAATCCGTTTCTTTGTGCCAATAACAAAAAGAAACATGTCTATTTCCCACGAACAACTGCAGCAATATGTTAGCAATTTAGGTTTTGAAAATTTAAATGAATTACAACACCGCATGCTGAAAACGGCTAACCAGAAAAATAGAATTCTATTGTCTCAAACTGGATCAGGCAAAACAGTTGGTTTCTTGCTGCCACTGATTGAGCGAATTGATACTGAAAAATTAGAATTGCAAGGACTGATAATTGCTCCTACCCGCGAATTGGCCGTTCAAATTGAACAGGTTTTCAAATCGATAAAAACCGGCCTCAAGGTTACCACCTGTTATGGAGGTCATTCTGTTCAAGTCGAAAAAAAGAGTTTGGAAGGCAAATGCCACCTTGTTATTGGAACACCTGGAAGATTATGTGATCACATTGATCGAGGTAGGCTCGAATTGAAACAAGTACATTCATTAGTAATTGATGAATATGATAAATGTTTAGAATTTGGATTTTACGACCAACTGGATTTTATTACCCAAGAATTAGTTCAATTGGATAGCGTAACCTTAGTTTCTGCTACTGAATTACAAGAAATTCCTTCCTTTTTTCCGGTTCAAGATTTTGAAACGCTTTATTTTTTAGATCGTTCCACAGAGCCAGATTTTGTTAAATGGAAAGTAACCGTTAAGCCAGATGCTAAGTTTGAAGGGTTGTTGAAGCTGCTGTGTTCTTTTCAAGGCGAGCAAGCAATCGTTTTTTGTAATTTCAGAGAAGCGACAGAAAAAATGGTTGAGTTTCTTGATGAACATGATTATCCTGCTGTATTTTATCATGGAGGAATGGAACAAGATGACCGTGAGCGCGCTTTGTTAAAATTTAGAAATGGAAGTGAGCATACCTTGGTTTGCACCGATTTGGGTTCAAGAGGATTAGATATTCCGGAAATTAAGCATGTTGTTCATTTTCAATATCCACATTCCGAAGAAGCATTTACGCATCGAAATGGTCGAACAGCGCGCATTCAAAAGCAAGGAAATATTTATCTGATGGTAAACACGGGAGAACCTGTTCCTGACTATGTAGATGTACCTGCTGCAGAATTTAATTTATCTGCTCAACGATTATCACCGGTAGACTCTAATTGGATTACCCTGTATTTTAGCGGAGGCAAAAAGAACAAAATAAATAAGATTGATTTGGTAGGGTTTCTTTCTCAAAAAGGAGGATTAAGCAAGGATGAAATTGGCTTGATATCAGTCCTGGATTTTACCTCTTATGTAGCAGTAAAAAGGTCTAAAGTTAAGAGTGTGCTGCAGTCCATACAGGGCGAAAAAGTGAAAGGACAGAAATTAAAGATGTCGATAGCGCGCTAAGGAATCACTCCAGCGCTTTTTACTATTCAAGAAAATCTTATCTTTGTTGCGAAATTTCAATTATGAGTTACAAAAGAATCCTACTAAAATTAAGCGGTGAATCTCTAATGGGAAACAAGCAATTTGGTATTGACAACGAGCGGTTAGCAGCATATGCTGGTCAGATCAAAGAAGTGTTGGAACGTGGAATTGAGGTAGCAATTGTGATTGGAGGTGGCAATATTTTTAGAGGAGTTCAAGCAGAAGAGGGTGGAATGGACCGCACGCACGGTGATTACATGGGAATGTTGGCAACCATGATTAATTCCATGGCCTTGCAAGCTTCGTTGGAATCTGTGGGGGTGAAAACTCGATTATTATCCGCGATTGAAATGAAAGAAATTTCAGAACCATTCATTCGTCGTAGAGCGGTAAGACACCTTGAAAAAGGACGTGTAGTGATCTTTGGTGCCGGAACAGGAAATCCATTTTTCACCACCGATTCAGCTGCCTCATTACGTGCTATTGAGATCAATGCTGATGTGATTTTGAAAGGTACGCGTGTAGATGGCATTTATACAGCCGATCCTGAAAAAGATAAAAACGCCACAAAATTTGATTTTATCACTTTTGATGATGCTTATTCGAAAGGATTGAAAGTAATGGATATGACGGCTTTTACGCTGTGTAAAGAGAATGACTTGCCGATTATCGTGTTTGATATGGATACTCCTGGTAATTTACTTCGATTGATTGAGGGAGAGCAAGTTGGAACAATTGTAAGAAATTAAAAAGCTGAAAAAATGACTGAAGATTTAGAGTTAATTTTTGACGAGTTTAAAAGTTCAAATTCAAAAACCCTTGTGCATTTAGAAAATGAGTTGTCTCGCGTTCGAGCTGGAAAAGCTTCGCCTGCTATGTTGAACGGAGTAATGGTTGATTATTATGGTTCGCCCACTCCAATTCAGCAAGTGGCTAATGTTGCTACCATGGATGCTCGAACAATAACCGTTCAGCCTTGGGAAAAAAATATGTTGAATGAAATCGCTAAAGGCATTATGAATGCTAATTTGGGGTTGAATCCGCAAAACAATGGTGAGGTGTTACTCATTGCCGTTCCTCCATTAACGGAAGAAAGAAGACGCGATTTGGTGAAAAAAGCAAAAGGTGAAGGGGAACATGCCAAAATAGGGATTCGTAATAATCGTAAAGATGCCATGGATATGATTAAAGACCTAAAAAGTGAGGGGTTATCCGAAGATTTAGCGAAAGATTCAGAAGATCAAATTCAGCAAATTACTAATGGGTTCATCAAGAAAATAGATGAATTGTTAGAGGTGAAAGAAAAAGATATTATGACGGTATAATGAGCTTTTAGTCATAATGAAATCGGCACTTAGCTATTAAAATTTCATCCTCTCGTACTTGATAAATTAACCGATGTTCTTCATCTATGCGCCGCGACCAAAATCCGGCGTATTTGTATTTAAGCGGTTCCGGTTTTCCAATGCCATCGAATGGATTGCGAGCAACATCTTTCAATAATTCGTTAATCCGTTTCAGCTTTTTTTTATCCGTTTTCTGCCAATACAAATAATCCTCCCACGATTCATCTACAAAAACATATTTCATTCTTCAAGCAAATTTTTATTACTTGATTTTCCGGATTTTAATTTTTCAATGGCAGCATCTAATCGTTTTTCATTCTCCTTCGATGAAAGTTCATGCTGAGTTGAGCAAAGTGAATTATATTCTGCCAAAGACATAATAACAACCCCATTATCCTTCCCTCTATTTATGATTAACGTTTCAAAATTTTGGGTCACTTTATCAAAGTATCGTTTGATGTCTTTTCTGAAATCTGAAATGGATGTAGTCAACATGATTTAATTTTATGTACTTAATTACGTACAAATATATGTACATAATTTAGATTTTCAACAAGTGTATTCTATTAATTTTTAAATTGAATTTTGTTACAAACTGATTGCTTTGTGCAAACACCCACCAATTACTGATTTTTTTGCCCCCGTAACCGAAGCAACGCAATTTGGTTGATCCAACAGGTACAATGCACCTAAATAGGCGAAGATTATTGCTTCCTTGAAATCAGATATTGCTTCATCTGGAATAATTATTTGTGCCGAGGATAGGTCTTTGATTCGTTCCATTAGGTACAAATTCTTTGTTCCACCGCCAGTTGCCAGCACTTTTTCTATTGAAAACTGTTGAATCACCGCAGCAATTTCTTGGGCGATGTGTTCAACGATGGTTGCCAGCTGGTCTTCTTTCGTAATAGTATATGTAGCTAATGCAGGATAAAACGCAGATTCCAACCACTCTGTTCCTAAAGACTTTGGTGCATTGGTGGAATAATATGCCAAGGAGTTTAATTCAGAAAGCAATCCGGAATGTACCTTGCCATTTCGTGCTAGTTCACCGTTTTTGTCGTAAGAAAAACCCAAATGATGTACGATTTCATTCAGGGGTAAATTTGCCGGACAAATATCAAAAGCAATAATTTCTTCTTCTTTTTTCAAACTAATATTCGCAAAACCGCCCAAATTCAAAAAGGCATCTGCTTGGCCGCTAAATAAATCAAAATCACCTTTTGGAACCAATGGTGCACCTTGTCCACCAGCAACCACGTCCATCGTTCGGAAATCATTGATTACCGGAATATGGGTATGATACGCAATCGTTGCGCCACAGCCAATTTGTACCGTGAATCCATTATCGGGTTGATGAAATATGGTTTGACCGTGCGAAGCGATGGCCGCGATTTGGTTTCTATCAATTTTCGTTTCTTCCAAAAACTGATTGACGAAGTTTGCGCTTTCACGCCCAATTTTTTTGTCTAATTGAAAAAGTTCAATGGTAGATAAATTAACCGCGTTTTTCACCTCGTCTACGAATTCGTTAGAATAGGCAAACGTTTTGTAATTCAACAAGTTAAATTCGATTTTTTCAGCGTTTTTGTAGAATTTCACATGCGCAATATCCAACCCATCAAGGGATGTTCCGGACATTAAACCAAGAATTTCTAATTCAACCATACCTGAATGTTGTGAAAAAACAATTGAAACCATTAAATTTGCGTACAAAGAAACAATTAAAACTTCATAAACCATGAATTTTGAACTAACCGAAGAACAAATTGCTGTAAGAGATGCTGCAAGAGATTTTGCTCAAAACGTACTAAAACCGGGAGTTATCGAGCGTGATAACCTTCAAAAATTTCCGGCTGAAGAAATTAAGCAATTGGCAGAGCTTGGATTCATGGGAATGATGGTTGATCCCAAATACGGAGGTAGTGGAATGGATACCTTGTCCTATGTATTGGCAATGGAGGAAATTTCCAAAGTGGATGCGTCTACATCTGTTTGTATGTCAGTGAATAATTCATTGGTTTGTTGGGGATTAGAAAAATTTGGTACGGAAGAACAAAAACAAAAATATTTAGTTCCACTTGCTACAGGTGAAAAAATCGGAGCATTTTGTTTGTCTGAGCCGGAAGCGGGTTCGGATGCAACATCTCAACGAACAACAGCTGTTGACATGGGCGATCATTATTTATTGAACGGAACAAAAAACTGGATTACCAATGGTTCTTCAGCCTCTGTTTACTTAGTAATTGCGCAGACTAATGTGGAATTGGGTCACAAAGGAATTAATGCACTAATCGTGGAACGCGGAATGGACGGATTCATCGTAGGTGCTAAAGAAGACAAAATGGGAATTCGCGGAAGTGATACCCACACTTTGTTATTCAATGACGTGAAAGTTCCGAAAGAAAATAGAATTGGAGAGGATGGTTTTGGGTTTACCTTTGCCATGAAAGTGCTTTCTGGAGGAAGAATCGGTATCGCTGCACAGGCACTAGGTATCGCGGCTGGAGCTTTTGAGTTAGCAACTGAATATTCGAAGCAACGAAAAGCATTTGGAAAAGAAATCTACAAACACCAAGCAATCGCATTCAAATTAGCTGATATGGCCACAGAAATTGAAGCTGCGCGCTTGTTGGTTTACAAATCAGCGATGGATAAAGATCAAGGTAGAAACTACGATCAATCTTCGGCTATGGCAAAATTATACGCATCTAAGGTGGCAATGGAACAAACGGTTGAGGCTGTTCAAATCCACGGTGGATATGGTTTTGTGAAAGAATATCACGTGGAGCGTTTGATGCGTGATGCGAAAATTACTCAGATCTACGAAGGAACTTCGGAAGTACAAAAAATCGTTATTTCTAGAGGGGTTTTAAAAGGGTAGGGTTGGTTCTTACTGTTACAAGACCTCCTTATCGAGTAATTAAATATTTTTTCTAGAGCGATAAGCTCCGTTTTTTCTGTGCAGTATTTCAAAAAATGGACACATTTTGGGTGTTTGTTCATTTTTATTGCAAAAACTGGACAAACAAGTGGAATTTGTTAAAAAATGAACCTATATTTGCCTTATGTTCATATAATCAATAAAAAGTGAACATTCAATAATTGTATGTTTGATCGAAATAAACCTTTTAATGATCTTCCTAATCTTCCTCCGCTAACGGATTTTTTGGATACAGAAGTTTTAATTAAATGGGGGCTTGCTTCCCGAAATTTAGCCGAGTTAAATAAAAATGTGTTACGGATTCCCAATCCTAGTATGCTTGTCAATACAGTTGCGCTCCGTGAGGCGAAAACGTCTACTGCCATTGAGAACATTTTTACAACGGATGACGAATTGTATCGAGCAATCTCGTCTCAACTAAAGGAAGAAAACGCTAGTTCAGCAGCAAAAGAAGTTTTAAATTATCGTGAAGCACTTTGGGGTGGTTTTAGCTTACTCAAGGAAGAAAAAGTATTAACGGAAGACGTTATAATTAAGATTTTTCAAAAAATAAAAAATTCTCAACAAGGTTTTCGTTCCCCGCAATCTCTCACTGTAATTCGTAGAGGGAATAGCGAATTAAGACCTGGAGAAGTTATTTATACACCACCCAGAGGAGAAGGGTTGATTGAAAAGAAAATTAACAATATGCTTGATTTTTTACATCAAGAAAATGGGATTGATCCCCTCCTAAAAATGGCGATTGCACATTATCAATTCGAAGCAATACATCCCTTTATAGACGGAAATGGAAGAACAGGAAGAATAGTGAATCTGCTTTATTTGGTTGAGCAAAATCTACTTTCCCATCCAGTATTGTTCTTGAGCCGATATATACTAGAAAACAAAGATGATTATTATCATTTACTGTCTAGCGTCACACAAAGAGGAGATTGGAAACCCTGGCTGATTTACCTGATGGAAGCAGTTGAAAAAACCGCGAAACATACCAACCAATTGATAGATGATATCATTGAACAACAAGCAACAACCATACAATACGCTAAAAGTAATTTAAAATGGTACACCGTTGAATTGAATGATTTACTATTTTCCCAGCCCTATATTAAACAGAAAAAAATGGGCGAAGTATTAGGAATTAGGAGTAGAACAACCCTAGTAGGTTATGCGGAGAAATTGGAAAAACTGGGCATCATTTCCTACCTCAATGAAGGAACTGAGGTCTATTACGTTAATAATGATTTAATCCGAATTTTAGAGAGTTAGTCAACTAATATCAGCGCACCTCCAAAAAATGGACACATTTTGGGTGTTTGTTCAATTTTATTGCAAAAACTGGACAAAAGGAATAACTTTATTTCATTCCTGGTGTTCTTTCGCTCCGTTTTTTTCCACCGCCTTTTTGAATGTTGATCTTATTTCGGGATGACGGATTTCTCCACCTGTTGTGCCAGTTTCTTTCGCAACGTATAATACAACAACACTAAAAAGTATGGTGATATACGATATTATGTTTGCAAATTTCTTCTTTTTCCAATTTGCCCAAAGTCCCACCAACGACAAGGCTCCTAGCAAGTATGAAAGAACCATAAACAATTCTGCTTTTTCCTCGTGTTCGTGAATCAAATCATGACTCACTCCTGCCAGGTGTTCCACAATTTCCTCCGCTTCTTCGCCTGATTCAAAAGCAGGAAAAGTAGAAATAGCCCCTAAAATAAACAAAAAGAAAGCCGTTCGTTTCACTGCATCTGATTTAGAAATTAAACCAATAAGCAAAACCACAAGGGCAATAAACGGGATAATAATGGGTAAATGGTTTGTTACCAAATGTACATGTGCTTCATTCATATGCTTTGTTTTTAAATTTATACTAACCTGCTACGCTAACTCCAATTAGATGACCAATTCCGAAGGTGATGGCTGCGGCAATCAATCCAAATAAAACCTGTCTAAATCCTGAATACCAAACGCTTTTTCCGGTAAACAAGGTAATGCTTGCTCCAATTAAGAAAAGGCCACACGCACTTAAAAAAGTACTTAATAGTATGGCTTTAAATCCACTCAAGAAGAAAAACGGAAATAGAGGGATGATTGCTCCAATGGCAAATAGAAAAAAAGACGTTAGGGCGGCTTCCATGGCAGATCCTTGCAGTTCTTCAGAATTGATTCCTAATTCTTCTTTGATTAATATTTCATGCGCATGATCCTTGTTTGAAATTACCTCTTTCGCCATTTTTTCAGCCATTTCGCGTTCAATTCCTTTCGAAATGTATATCAGGGCTAACTCTTTTTCTTCGCCCTCAGGATTTGTTTCCAACTCATCCATTTCCAATTGCATCTGATTTTCATACAATTCTTGAGAGCTTTTCACAGAAATCCATTCTCCTAATGCCATGGACAAGGCTCCGGCAAGTAATCCCGCCAAACCGGCAAGTAACACCTCATTTTGTCCACTCGTTGCTCCAGCGATTCCCATAATCAAACTGAAATTGGAAACCAGTCCGTCATTACCCCCTAACACAGCAGCCCGCAAGGCATTACCCCCCACCGAACGATGTCTTTTTTCAAAACGCGCTAGGGAGGATCCAGAAATTGTTGCATTGGAATTCAATATATTCCGTAAAATCGCCACATGGGCTGTATCACTGATAGAAGCTTCTGTTTTTGTTTTTTTACGTGCCCCGATCACTGCATTTGAAACACTTTTTTCGGTATCCAATAATACTCCCAAAATATAATCGTATCCAATTGTTTTACCAATAAAATGAAGTGTTTTGGCTCGTCTGGAGGGTTTGGGTAATTGAGAAAGAGGCAACTTATTTTTTTGCATAAAAGCTTCAGCATGCCCTTGTTCAATGATGCTCATTTGCCGAAAAACCTCAGCTACATTGGGGTCAGATTCATTTTCAGCCAATATTCCGTATAAATAACCGGCATCAACCTCAACTTGTATGTTATGTAAGCTAATCATAAATCAATACGTGTCAAATTTGATGTAAACTTACAATAAAAAGAGGTATTCAGTGGGTTTTCTGAAATAGATGTAAAAATCTGCAGACTTGGATGTTAATTAGCCAAATTTTTAGCAGCGCTAATTTGCTTCGTTAATTCAATAAAATCATCTACAGATAAACGCTCAGCACGTAATTCTAAGAAAGGCAATTCAGTTTGTTGAATAATCGGTTTTAATGCATTACGCATGGTTTTTCTGCGTTGATTAAACGCTGTTTTTACCACTTGAATAAATAATTTTTCGTCGCAGCCCAAATTTTCGCGGTTGTTTCGAACGCACCGGATCACCGCTGACTTAACTTTTGGTGGTGGATTGAAAACATGTTCGTCAACCGTAAAACAATATTCAATATCGTAAAAAGCTTGAAGCAACACGCTGAGGATTCCATATGTTTTGGATCCGGGTTTCTCTGCAACACGCTGAGCTACTTCTTTTTGAAACATTCCTACAATTTCTGGAATTTCATTGCGGTATTCCAAACATTTGAATAGAATTTGGGATGAAATGTTGTAAGGGAAATTACCAATAATACCGATTTTCTTACCGTCCATTATTTTGGTTAAGTCTTCACGTAAAAAGTCTCCAAAAATCACTTTCCCTTTCAAGGCTGGAAAATGTTCATCTAAGTACAACACGGATTCATCATCCACTTCCATACACCACGTATCTAATTCAGGTCGTTTTAATAAGTACTCGGTCAGCGCTCCCATTCCTGGACCAATTTCAACCACGCGTGGCGCTATTTCTTGACTTCCGTATAAATTGGCGATGCGTTCACAAATGGATTTGTCTTTGAGAAAATGTTGCCCGAGGCGTTTTTTTGGATCAACTTTTTGCATGAAATTCCTCCACTATAGTTAAAAAAGTTCTGAAAGCGGCAAATTTACCATCGTATTTTGCTCCATGTTCTTGTTGTAATGTGGGGGCAAATTTTTCTTGATATAAATCCATCAATTCTTGTGACGGACTTACGTACATTACGGAATAAGTTACTCCCCCTTCTTCTTCCCCATGAATGCGCGAAAGTCTACTTTCTTTGAAGCAACCGGTATTTAACACATCTGGAATGTGTTTGGAGCGCATCCATGCCAACCACTCTTGTTCGATATTGGGATCTAAACTGACGGTAACATTATATAAAATCATGTAATTCGGTTTCTACAAAGATAGCTCATTCAAATGGAAAGCAAACTAAATGAATTAACTTTGCCTATCATGAAAAAAGAAACATTTACCATTTCCGGGGAGTACATTGAATTATTGGCTTTTTTGAAGGCGGTGGGTTTAGCTGAAACCGGTGGCCATGCTAAATTCATTGTTGACGAGGGCGAAGTTGTACGTAACGGCGAAGTTGAATTTCGAAGACGTGCTAAACTAATTTCAGGTGACGTGCTTGAAATTGATGGGGTAAGATTTGAGTTGGTGTGATGGAAATTATCCACCGGACTTCCTATCCACCTCTTGTTCAGTAAAAACAAATGACTTATTACTTGAATGTTTTAAACTTTTGAACCGGCCTCAATTTGCGACCAGTTCATTTTTTTCATCGTCACTTAATGGGAGTCTAAAATTTTCTAATGAGTGTTTCTATTTCAAATACCTGAAATCTTGACCCGCCTGAATGGTTTGTAGCGTTTCAAAAATCAATCGAATGCAATTTTCTACGTCCTCTTTATGCACCATTTCTACCGTGGTATGCATGTAGCGCAGTGGCAACGAAATTAAAGCACTCGTCACTCCTTCATTGGAATAGGCAAATGCATCTGTATCCGTTCCAGTAGAACGCGAAACGGCTGCTCGTTGAAATGGAATTTTATTGTCGTGAGCCGCTTTTATTATTTGCTTTAAGAAATTATTTTGAACGGCAGGTCCATACGTCAAGACCGGTCCATCTCCAGATTTTTGGTCTCCATTTTCAATTTTGTCCACCATAGGTGTACCTGTATCATGACAAACATCCGTAATTAAAGCAACATCCGGTTTAATTCTATGGGCAATCATTTCTGCTCCACGTAAGCCAATTTCTTCTTGTACAGCATTCACTACGTATAGCGTAAATGGTAATTGAGTCTTTGTTTCTTTTAGTAAACGGGCTACTTCTGCAATCATAAACCCACCCATTCGGTTATCCAATGCACGACCAACGTATTTGTTTTTGTTGAGAATCATGAATTCATCTTCAAACGTCGCTACACATCCTACATGAACCCCCATTGCTTCAACTTCTTCTTTTGTGGTGCACCCGCAATCTAAGAATATGTTTTTCATGCTTGGCGTTTCTTCTTTTTGTTGACGCATGTGAATTGCTGGCCAACCAAAAACAGCTTTTACAATTCCTTTGTCGGTATGAATATTTACTCGTTTTGATGGAGCGATCATGTGATCAGACCCACCATTTCTTCTCAGGTAAATAAATCCATCCTTGGTAATGTAGTGCACGAACCAAGAAATTTCATCTGCGTGTGCTTCAATCACTACTTTGTAGTTCATGCCAGGGTTAATGATTCCAGCCACAGAACCATAATTATCAACGATATAATCATCCACATATGGTTTTACATACTCCAACCATAATTTTTGTCCTTCCGATTCAAAGCCGGTTGGACTTGGATTGTTTAGGTAATTTTCTAAAAATTTTTCTGATTTTGTGGTGATGATCTTTTTCATAGTTATTTCATTAATGTTACATTCCCTTTTGTTATTGATTTTAATCCACCTGTACAGGTAACATCTAGATAGTAATCATATACATCCGGATCTAATTTTTTTCCTCTAAACGTTCCGTCCCATCCAATCGCAGGATCCTCGGATTCAAACACCATTTCTCCCCAGCGGTCGAAAACCCTGAAAATCATTTTTTCAATAAATAATCCGCGCACGTACAACACGTCATTATTATTATCACCATTGGGTGAAAAAGCATTAGGAATAAAGACATAAGGATCTTCACAGATAATTTCATATACTTTTACTTCTGTTGTGTCTGAACGAGTGCAAATGCCGTCTGATACCGTAAGCGTATAAATGATTGTTTCATCTATGACCGCATTGGTTTGTTGATTTTCTGCATTGGATAAACCCGTGATTGGTGACCAAGAATACGAAAGTAAACCAGAAGGTGCTCCAAAAAGTGTTACGGTTGAACCTGGTGCCACAATATATTGGGATGCACTTGCAATGACGCTTAACGGATCAATAGCTGAAACGGAAATAAAAATGGAATCATCTACCGCACAACCATTAGCCGAGGCTGTAAGGTACACGTTTTGGGAGAAGGATGGCTGAACTAAGACCGTGTTTGAATTACTTGGATTAGGAATTATCGAATTAGGCGACCAAGAATAACTTAGTGAAACCGTTGGGTTTAGATTAGTGGCCACAACGGTTGATAAATCTCCTGCACAAATTGAATCCATGGCAGATAGTTCGAACAAAATAGTTGTATAATCAATTTGAACACTATCAAGTAGTGAACAAACCCCATTGGTTGCTGAAAAATAATAATATCCGTTCTGTGGATTGGTTATATTTAATGTTGAATCTTGCAGGGTTAAATTTAATGTGTCTGACAAATTAGAATCGGATGACCAAATAAATTCAGAGGCTGTTCCATTCGTGTTTCCAACCAATAAAATGGGTACAGTATCACACAAAGAAACTAGATCATTCAACGAAGAAATAACAGCAGGAACTACCTCAATTGAAAAATAAGCAGTATCGGAAGTAGGGCAATCAGGATCCGAAATCAATAAGCTTACCGAATAAGTACCTGGAGATGAAAAGGTTACTACAGGTTCAAAATTAACTGAATCCACTTGTCCATTTCCGAAATCCCAAATAAAGTAATCCGTGAATACGGAAGTGTTTTCAAATCCAATCGTCAATGGCCCGCAACCAAGGGTATCCGAAGGGGTGAAACTTGCTTGCGATGGAGCATCAAAAACTATTGTAGTACTATCCACCGCTGTGCAAAGTCCATTGGAAGCTTGCACATAATAACTACCCGCATTGAATGCTAAAATGCTAGAATCCTGCGGATTATTTAATGGATTGCTAAAATCAGGGTTTGACGACCATATAAAACTAGTTGCCGTACCGTCCGAATCTGCCACAAGATTGAAAGGATTTGAATTACACAAGAATATATTTTGGGGTAAATTAATAGTAATTGGATCTACAACTTGAATGGTGATTTGGGCGGTATCAGTCAATTGACACACACTGTCCGTAACATATAAAAATACCGTATACTGTCCAGCAGAATCAAATGTGATCACAGGGTTAAAGGTAGATGTATCTGTATTTCCATTACCGAAATCCCACAAATAGGTATCATCGTCAGTTGAAAAATTATCAAATGTAACCGTGAAGTTTGCACATCCAATGGTTTGATCGGCAGTAAAATTGGCAATAGGAATTACCTCCGTGCTAAATTTATAAATAATATTATTGCAATTGGAGCTATTATTGGTATTTGACCATGCATTGGTTGTAGTTGGAAAATCAGAAAATCCACCACATCCACCACAAACAGACTGGTATACAATACCATTTTTATCAAATCGCGAAGTTCCACCGTCTACATGTTCGTTTGCTAAACTTCCCCCTAAGTAGGTTCCATAGAGTAAACTATTAAAATCGCCTTTTAGAACGAAAAGATAAAAATCAAATCCATTGGGTGAGTTTGCTTGAAAGGCATCTGCTGTAACTGGCATTCCAGAAAGAGGAGTAGCTTGAAGGATATTGGCGCCCCAACCGGAGACATAAATATTACCACATACATCTACTAAGAAAGCAGCAGGTGAAATATGAATGGCTGTAGAACCATTCCCAAAACGAGTAGAGGCAAGATTACTGGTTAGAGTTGGATTTAATTTAATGATAAAATTACTGCTGTTGCCATTTGAATAAGCGGCATTAAACACAGGAAATTGTCCACCAATAGATTGACCTAACAAGAATATGTTGTTCATACGATCTATTTCAACGAAGAACACTTGATCGTATTGAGACATCCCTGTATAACTTGCCTGAAGTATTGAATTTCCATTGGAATTTAATTTTGCAACAAATCCATCTGTTATACCTCCGCCATAGGTAGGCTGCCAGCCGCCAACTGTTCCTATTAAGTTGCTTGATTTTGTTCCTCCGGCAAAGACAACATTTTGATTACCATCCACTTTTACTGAAAAACAGGCGTCGTCATCCGAACCACCATAATACGTAGAAAACATCAAGTTTTGAAAATCGGACGAAAGTTTAAATACAACGCCATCTTGCCCGCCGGAATTGGTGTTTTGAACGGCTCCTTGAGTAGGGAAATCGGTTGATTTGGTACTTGATGCAACAAGAATATTATTCGAACCATCGAGCATAATTTCTCCACGAGATTGATCCCCGTAATTTGAATTAAGTCCCGTATAACTTGCTACGGAATTGTAGGGTAAGGATGCCACATTGTAGCTAATTCCATCATTTCCTGATCCTCCAACAAAAGTAGACCCTAATAAAGCATGTCCATCGGCACTAATTTTTGCCACATAAATATCTGTTCCCAAGTTTTGAAAATAGACGCCATTGTAATAGAAATTTGCATTTTCAGTACCACCACCATTGTATGTAGAATCATAGGCACCAGATGTAATTGGGAAATCATAACTTGAAGTTGCTCCAAAAACATATAGATTATCATTTGCATCACATATTAAGCTGTTTGCTGTTTCCGTCCCTGCATTGTTATCTCCACCACCTAAAAAAGTTCCCCAAAGCATTTGAGTGCCATCTGCCGAATATTTGGACAAAAAAACATCGGTTATCCCATAATTTCCGTTAAAAACCGTAAAGTTCGAATTGATATCAAAAGCTAATGAATCTGGGGTAGGGTAGTCATTTCCATACACCGTACCACCCGAATAGGCAGAACCATCATTGCCATAGGTAGCGGTCATTCCAAAATTATCAGAATTGGCACCATCATAGGTGGCAAAAATTAAGGTGGGGTCTATTATTAACGGAAAATTTGAATTATATTTCCCTACGGAAAAAGATACTTTTCCTGCTGACAAACTAAATGCACAATCAACTTGAATTTCTTTTCCATGAATTAGTTGATATGCATAAGGTTTTTCTTCAATTACTTGTCCAAGTTCCGTATCTAAGATGAGGTTTCCGTTGGAATCTATATGAATTTGTTTTTGACCAGAATAATTTAATTGAATGATACGTGGAGAAATAGAAGGACTTACATGAAATTCGTATTTCACTTCATCTCCTTTCGTTTTCATTGCAAAATCGATTCCGTTATAAAAATTCTTTAGAATCACATTGGTGTAACCGTGTACATCGGAAGCCCAAGTTGAAGGGTCCTTTCCTTTGAAGAAGTTATAATAGAATGAAGATTTTCCGCTTTTTTCAATATCCGTTACAAGATTCGCTCCTTCAAAGTTTACATGAATCACGGTTTGTTTAACTGTTTCGCTTCGAAAATAAGGATTTAGCATGGCATGCGCTTTTTGCATGGCAGAATAATCCTGTAGGTGATAAATCATTTTTCTTTGCTGCAACCAGACTTTACCACCCGTCATATTTGTTCTGAAAAGCACTCCTGATGGCCATTGACCTTTGTTTTCAAGCAATACCTTTTGATTTTTCACCTCTTTTTTGGTGGAATGATGCGCGTGGGATGCATGCACATCTGTTTGAGCCACAGTCAACCGAAAAGCGAATAATAGGAATAGAAAAAAAATGAATTTAAAGTACACTTGAATCAATTTTTCAACTAAGATACTGATATTTCAAGTAACTTAAAAAAATACCGATTTTCTGCTAAATAGAACCTTATTTTATTTGAACTCCTCTCGATGAGAAAAGTCCTACTGTATTGTTCTTTGATCGATTGAGAGTAAAAGAAAATGTACTTCCTTTCCCCACCTCACTTTTAACGGTTACAGATTGTCCGTGTGCTTCTAAAATATGTTTAACGATGGCTAATCCTAACCCTGAACCGCCTTCATTTCGGTTCCTACTTTTTTCTACCCGATAAAAACGTTCAAACAAACGATTTAAATGAATTTCTTCAATCCCCGGACCATTATCTGCCACTGTAATAAATGTATAATTTTCAACATTTTCAATTCCAATGGTGGTAGTACCTTTCACATTCCCATAAAAAATAGAATTACTTAGTAAATTCGTAAGTACTTGGGAAATTTTGTTTTTATCCGCTTCAACAATAGCATTGCTTTCTTTTTTAATTTGGATAGTAATCTCTTTTTCTTTTGCAGCTTGTTCCAATGATTCAATTACGTCTTGTACCAATTCGATCATATCAAAAGGCCGGATATCTAATTTTAATGAATCTGCTTCAATGCGCGTAATTTGATCGAGATCATCCACGATATTAACCATCCTTTCGGTAGCTTTTGAGGCTCGCTCAAGGAATAACTTATTCACGTTTGGGTCATCTAATCCACCCTCCAGTAAGGTTAAAATATATCCTTGGATGGAAAAGATAGGTGTTTTTAATACGTGTGATAAATTACCTAAAAACTCCCTCCGACAGGCTTCTTGTTCTTTCAATTTATCAATTTCTTTGATTTTTTCAATTTCCCACCCTTCAATTTCTGATTCTACTTGATCAATCATGGTGTCCATAGAAACCGATGTTTTCATGAAGTTTTCTGAATTGGCAGATAAAATATTCTTTACAATTATCCCTAGTCTTTTTCTAACAAGACGAAAAATAAAAAAACGAACTAAAATGAATGAGAAAAGTCCGATGCAGCATGAAATAACAACTAAGCTAATCCATGAGTTTTTTTCAGTAATAAAGGTCAATAACCCTAGCAAGAAAAAAGAGAGAAGTGCAATCAAAACACTTCCGATAAAGATACTAATACTAGGTTTGATTTCTTTCATTATTCGCTAAACGTATATCCGACGCCTTTAACAGTACGAATATACACATCTCCTAGCTTTTCTCGCAATTTTCGAATATGAACATCTATCGTTCTTTCCCCAACTATGGTGTCATTTCCCCACACAATACTTAAAATTTGGTCTCTATTAAAAACCTTTCCTGGTCGACTTGATAATAATTCTAACAGTTCAAATTCTTTTTTCGGCAATATAATTTTCTTTCCGTCGAGTTGAATGGAAAACTTTTCACGATCAATAATGAGGTTGCTCGCGGGATTGGGAGCAATAGGAGTGCTTTTATGTAGTCTTCTTAATAAAGACTCTACTTTACTTAATAATAATCTAGGACGAATGGGTTTGGTGATGTAATCATCGGCACCTGCTTCAAAACCAGCAATTTGTGCATAATCTTCAGCGCGGGAAGTAAGAAATGCAATAATTGGTTGATTCAGATGAAGGTCCTTTCTAATAACCTGACAGACTTCTATCCCGTCCATCTTGGGCATCATTACATCAAGAATAATTAGAGAGGGCTGAATTTGCTGCGTTAGAAGAATTCCTTCCTCTCCATTGGCTGCAGTAAATACCTTGTAACCTTCTTTTTTTAAATTGTACGATACGAACTCTAGAATATCTGGCTCGTCATCCACAATTAAAATCGTATGCCCTTTATAATTTTCCATGGTTCTATTTATATTAAAAGAGCTGAGTAGTTTATACCCAGCTCTTAATTAATTATCAAGGAATTATTTTCTTACAATAACCTTTTTCGAAATCGTGTTATTGTTTGAAGTCAATTGTAATGTATACATACCATTGGTGATAGCTGAAAGATTCAAACCAAATTCAGTTAAACCTACTGATTGAATTGATTCTGTTACAACTGAACGACCTAAGGCATCAACTAAACTGATTTCAACTGAATTTCCTAATTGGTTATCAAAAGAAACTGTTATTGCTTCAGCAGCTGGGTTTGGATATACATTGATGTTACCTAATCCAATTAATTCTTCAACGGTTACTGTAATTGCAACAGTTAATACCGTTGTATCTGTACAATTACCATTGATTGCCGTTAATACAACTTGGTAGTTACCATTCGCTGCAAAAGCATGAACTGGAGCAGAAGCCGATGAATTTGTGAAATCTCCAAAATCCCAAGAGTATGCTGTTGCACCTGTAGATGTATTCGTGAAAGTAGCAACATTACCATTCGCTGTGAAAGCACCTTGAGCGGTAGGAGTTTGAGTAAACGTAATTGTTACAGGTGTTGAAAGACCTACACCAGCACAAGCGTCTGCGTTCGTTGTTGTTACGGAAATGGTTCCAGAAGTAGAAACCGTAATTGCTTGTGTAGTTTCACCCGTTGACCATGTGTATGAATCTGCAGGCGAAGAAGTCAATGTAATAGTTTCACCTGAACAAGCTTGAGTAGCTGAAGCTGATACTGTTGGTGCTGGAGCGTTACTTACGTTCACAGTTGTAGCAACCGAGCTAGCAGAACAACCATTGTTATCTGTAACAGTAACAGAATATGATCCAGAAGATGTAACTGTAATTGCTTGTGAAGTTGCAGCAGTTGACCATGCATTTCCTGTTGAAGCACTTGATGTTAATTCAACTGATCCTCCTGTACAGAATGAAGTTGCACCATTTGTGGTAATAACTGGAGTAGAAGGTAAAGCATTCACCGTTACAGTAATTGCTACACGTACGCTTTCGTCGTTATTTGCATTAGCTTGAGATACATAATAACTGTATGTTCCAGGGGCAGACGTATTCGGAACCGGTGCTGCAGGTAATGCTGTTCCACCTGTTGCAACATCATACCATTTTAATGAATTACCTGAAGTTGCGGTTGCTGATAAAGCAGATGCCGTTTCATTTTGGCAGTATGTAACAGATGAAGTAGAAGCCGTCGGTGCAGCAACACTGAAAAATTTAGGATTTGTAAATGAAGCTCCTGTTGCTGCTGAAGAACCATTTGCTAAACGAGCATCAGGAGTTGTTCCAAGTGGAGCGAAAATATTTACCCAGTTCACTTGAGCTAAGGTTTGTGTTGAATCATTTCCATCTACACCCCAAAAAGACGTGTAAAATGAAGAAGTTGATGCAGCCCCGCCACTAGTTCCAGCGTTATAAACTGTGTTTGTATTAGAGGTAGACCATGATGGTGTAGCAAAATTGGTCAATATATTAGTTGAGAAAACAAGAGAATCACCATTAACATTATTAACAACAGGAGTTCCTTCAATTGATAGTCCTTTTTCCCATCCTGTAACTAATGAGTTTAAAATTGATGTAGATGTATTTCTTCTTAAACGAAAAGCTTTTTCAAATTTTTCACCTACTGGTAGGGCAACTGAACCATCACTTTTTGGTCCAACTAACGTAACATTAGAAAAAATAGGCATTGTCTTAGGTTGTGCTGTTGAACCAGCAGCATCGTTATCTGATTCAAAAGCATTAGAATCGCCAGCAGCATCTGAAATATCTTTATCTCTGATAGATAAAGCAAATTGAACTTTTCCACGGTATCCAAAATCCGTATCAAAATCGTCATCTAATCCACGGTAAGCAATAATGTGTTTACAGTTTACTGTACCTCCAAACCACTCAAAAGAATCATCTCCTGAATGAGATACTTGAATGTAATCAACTGTAGTTGCAGATCCAACAGAACCAAACGTAATACCATTTATTTCTTTATTTGGCTCTAGTGCAATTCCTGCAAATTCAATTCGAATGTATTTTAATGATCCTGAATTATCATTATCAAAAGCACCACCATATTGGGTATCCGTTGTAGGAACAATACCTTCAATGTTTGCAACTCCTCCAGGTTGGTTGTTTCTTGCTAAACCTAACAACACAATTCCTCCCCAGTCTCCTTCATTTCTATTTCCTACTGCTTCATTTGAAGTAAAAACAATCGGTTGAGCAGCAGTACCTTGTGCATTTAGTTTTGCACCACGAGTAATAATTAAAGAACCCTGTGTTGCTTTATCACCACGAATGATTGTTCCAGGAGCAATTGTTAATGTTGCATTATTTTTCACATAAATTTTATTTTGCAATAAAACAACTCCAGTCCATGTTGTATTAGTTGTAATATCCGCAGAAGCAGTAGTAACCGTTGCTGGATATACCGTGTTTTCTGCATCAAAATTTGTCCATCCGTTAGTCCAATCCGTAGCAGGCGTATTGTCTGTTACTGGAAAAGCCCCTTTGTAGGTGGTTGGTGTCCAAAAAGCATCTTGCGCGTTTAACCCCATTGTTAAACATGCCGAAACAAGTGATAAATAAATTTTTTTCATGTTATGATTTTTATTGTAGCAAAGTTCCTTTGTTTATATGGACATCGCGTTATGGCATTCTTAAATGTTATTTAATTGATTATTAACCCGAAGCAACATTAATTTAACACTAGAACTGGTTTATTGTCAATTACGCAGAATAAAGGGTAATCAAAATCCATTTTTAAGAAGGAATTTTACTTCACTTGAAGAATTCACAAAAAAAAATAGCTGACAATGCCAGCTATTGAATTAAATATAATAAGTAAAATACTTTTAGAAATTATACTTCAAACTAAGGGAAATAGTTTGACCAAAAGTTATTTCTTGCCAAGTATTATCTACCCCAAGATCATATCTTTTGTTTTTATTAATATCTTGGAAGAAAACAAGATCTTGTGCTAATAAGTCTTTTACATTAAGTTTGATTTCAAACTTGTCTTTAAAGTTTTTAACAAGTTGTAAATCAATAACATGACGTCTATTTTCCCATACACTAGGCTCTTGGATACTTCCTGCAATGGCAATCCGTTGCCCAACTACATTATAAGACGCATTAAATGAAATTTGTGTTTTTGGTTCTGTAAAGTAGATACCTGCATTGATTAAATAAGGTGATTGGCCTTGGAGTGGTCGGGCTACATTTACATATTCTGCTTGACCAGCAAAAGCACTAAGGTCCATTTTAGATCGGATTAAAGCGGCATTGGTGTAAATAGTGAAATTCTTCCAAATTGAAGCCGTATCTTGGGATTTAATGAAACCTAAATTCATACGGTATTCTAATTCTGCCCCATAACTATTAACATTTCCAACATTGTCATAATACAATTCTGGCGTACCACTTGTACCAGTTCTTAGGAGTAATTCAATTGGATTATAAAATTGTTTGTAAAAACCAGATAGACTAATAATTTGACCTTTTCCTGGGAAGTATTCCGCACGTAAATCGAAATTATTGATTTTTGCACGTTTTAAATTAGGATCTCCAGAAGTTAGGTTGTCGTTTAAGAAATTGTAAAAAGCGAAAGGCGCAAGCTCTCTGAATTCTGGCCTTGAAACGGTTTGAGAGGCACTAGCACGTAAATTGAATTTCTTAATTGGTGAATAAACAAGGTTTATGGAAGGTAGTATATCAATAACGGTTGTGTCAATGTGTTGAGCTAAGTTAGATCCAAATTCAACGTAATTAAATACTTGATTATATGCTTCCAAACGAACGCCCGTTATCACTCGAAATTTATCAGAAAGTTTTGAGTCAACCATCGCAAAACCTGCGTTTAAAAGTGAGGAAGCTTGATAACTATCATCCACATTGGTACCCTCTTCTAATTTAAATCCACCATCTCCATTGGACATTAATCCTAAGTTTTCTGGAGCGAAAATTTGATCACTTGGAAGAAGTAGTAAATTGGAATTGAAGCTTGCACTACCTGCAGGATCATATTTCGAAAAACCTAAATTTCGAGCCGAAAAGGAACGAGTTCTGTATTGATGCATTCCACCAACTTTAAAATCATTTTTAGTTTTACCGATTTCAATTAATTTAGACACATCATAACGAGCATTGTAGTTTTGTTCGGAAAGTGTAGACCAAAACATGTTTCCTGCACCCAAGGTTGTGATATCATTGTTTTGAATTACGGCAAAATACGGTAGAGTAGTATCCACTTGCTGATAAACAGTTCTTCTTAAGAATGGGATATCTCTTTTGACTAAACTAAATCCACCTACCCAATTGATTTTAAGTTTATTTTTCAATTCATGATTACCAAGTAATTGACTGGTAAACAAATTGCTTTGGGTATACCATAAGTTAGTTGATTTTTCGTTGTAAACGGATTCAATGTCCATGTCGCGTTTTCCTTGACGAATATTTACTTTGTCATCTGAGTTTACAGTGTATAGATTTTTGAATTGGATGCTATTTTTTTTACCAAATGAATACTTGAAATTAGCCATCGCGCTGCTTACAATTGATTGAGTAAAAGCAGAATCTTTTAATTCATTTTTTGTAACAACACCTGTTGCTTGCTCCTCAAATTCTCTTCTTGTAATTTGATTCGCTGTGAAATTGTTTTGATAGCTATACGCTAACACATATCCGAAATTTGAGGAATCTTTTAGTTCTACAGATCTACCTAAAGAGTATTGTAAATTTAAATTTGGTAGAGCTGTACGATTTTTGGTTCCCCAAGAAGGATTTATCAATTTTGCGTAATCAGCTTTTTCTTGGTTACTCAACAAATTAAATTGTTCCGTTGAAGGTAATCCTTCAGGAATTGAACGTGCTGATGTTCCATATCCCAAGAAGTCTGTGGATCCACCGGAATAGGTAGTGAAGTTTTTAAAAGTACTAAGGGTATTGTATGCAGTAGTTAGCTGAATATTCTGAAAATTCTTAGATTTTGGTTCAGTAGTATTGATATTGATAACTCCTCCAGCAAATTCACCTGGAATATCTGGAGTTGCAGATTTTGTTATCATCAAATTATCAATCATGTTAGCCGGAAATAAATCAAAAGAAAATGCCTTGCGATCACTCTCAGAACTTGGTAGTGATGCCCCATTGATTAAGGCGAAATTGTAACGGTCACTCAATCCACGCACCACAACAAATTTATTATCTTGAACGCTAGCTCCACTCACCCGTTTGAAAATTTCTGCTGCATTGGCATTAGGCGATTTGTTAAAGGTTTCTTTTCCAATAATTTCCATCACTGAAGCATTTTTTTGCTTCATTTTTTCAGTTTCATTAACTGATTCTTTATTTTTTTGAACCGCAATATTGAAATCAGTAAGCGTTTTAATAGAACTTTTTAATTGGAAGTCGAGTGTAGTAGTTGCCCCGGCATTGATGGTTATGTTTTTTAACGTATCCGTACCCATTTGATCAACCGTACAAGTAACTACATACGTTCCTGATTTTATTCCAGAAATAGTGTAAACTCCCACACTATCCGTAAATCCTCCTTTGTTCAGTCCCTCGATTTTTATTCGAGCCATCTCGATTTTTTCTCCAGTTGTTTGGTTAACAACTTTTCCAGATAATATACCATTTTGCGCGTAAACAAAGAGGGGTGAAACGGCAACAATAAGGAACAAATACCAATTTTTCATAGCGAATTTTTACTGATGCAAAGAAACAGCAGTCACGTAATGAAGTTATTATCGGTATGTTAAGTTATTATTAAACCCACTTAGTGATAATTTAACATTTTGAGTTGTTTGAATTGTCCATTAGTTGCTCTATTCATTATTAAAATTGGTCTAACCAATGGAACGCACCATCTTTCCAATAAATAAATCCGCCACCGCATTTATCTTTGAAATGAACAAAAATGGCATTATGTGACAACTTGATTTTATCTTTTTCTTGGACATCCTCAAAACGAATATAATCCGTATCGTAATTAGACCATAATACCACATTTGGCTCAACGGCAGTGAAAATTTCGGAAAAATACAAGTTCGATTTTACCTTATCATTTCCGCTACCAATAATATGTGCTGCTAGTTTATTATTAAAGTTGAAAACTACTATTTCCAATGAAAGACCGTTATTTACAAGTACAGCAATATCCTTATTCCCATCTCCATAGAAATCGCCGAAAATGGAGGAAGTTGGGTAATTGGTTGCTTGTTTGTACCCTGTTAAGTAATCAAATTTGCTGATAAGAACCTTTATACTATCGGTAGAAACAACACTTTTACTAATATTTCGAATCGTTTTTTTAAGTTTGTTTGTTTCTATATTTGTTGTATTTCTTTTTTTTACCTCACGTTGGTTACAAGAAACAAAAAGTAAAACAAGGAATAATAATCTAATCATAAAAAGGTATTTTTATTAATTTTCTTAACACATTTGAACCTGTGTTTCGTTTTCAAAAGCCGTGTCAATGGGTTCCCATAATTCAATACGATTTCCTTCTGGGTCTGAAATATGTAGAAATTTACCATATTCATAACTTTCAATATCATCCAAGATTGTCACATTTTTCTGCTTCAAAAGAATCAATAATAGAGTTAGGTCATCTACCCTAAAATTTAGCATATAGGTTTGATCCGGAGAACCGAAATAATTTGAATCTACCGAAAAGGTTCCTAGTTGCAAATATCCTTTAGGTTCATCATACCCATTAAAAGAAAATAATATTCCATATTCATTTGTATCGAGGCCTAAAATTTCCTGATACCAGTCTTTCATCTTTTCTGGATCATTAAACTTGATGAAAATTCCTCCTAGTCCAATTGCTTTACCTTTTTTCATATATTTTTTGTTGGATAATTGCTGCGCATACGCCCAAAAGTACTCCGCTGGTATTTGCTAATCCATCTAGTAAACTGGATATACGACCTGGAACAAACCCTTGAAGAAATTCAAGCAATAGACCATAGATGATTAAAATTAATACTATCCAACTACTTTCCCAACTAATTTTCTTCAGTAGAAATACAGGAATAGTTAAAACAAAATAGGCTAGAAAATGGGATAACTTATCCTTTTCGCCCAAGTTAAGAGATGATTTTGCCGGTAGTAAGGAAAGTACGGTAATTGTTATTGTAAGTATAACCAACGATACAATTAATATGATTTTTCTATTCCTTCTTGAGATCATAGTTGAGGTTTTTACCTTTTTCAATTGCGGGTAATCCATCTGACATCCAAACAGGCATCGATTTATTTAATAAATAATAATCGAAAAACTGGCGCATACGGATACTCAAATCTATTTTGTTAGCCAGTTTAGTTAAATTATGATCATCGCCATTGTAATTAAGTAACCAACAAGGCTTGCCCAACCGCCGCATTCCTGTATACAATTCTATTCCTTGATACCATGGTACTGCTCCGTCTTGATCATTATGCATAATAAGTAGAGGTGTTGAAACTTTTGGTAAATGAAAGAGAGGGGAGTTTTCGAAATAAAGTTCGGGAGCCTCCCAAATAGTTTTCCCAATTCTACTTTGTGTACTTTCATATTGAAATTGCCTACTCAATCCACTTCCCCAACGAATGCCACCATATGCTGAGAACATGTTGCCAACAGGCGCTCCAGCCATGGCGGCAGCATACCTTTTTGTCATGGTAATCAACTGTGCGGTTTGATATCCTCCCCAGCTTTGACCTTGCAGTCCCATCCGCGTTGAGTCTATATTTTTATATAATTTAAGTACATGGTCTGTTCCACTCATGATGCAATCAAAAGCTCCTTTGGCTGGATAGCCTGGTTTGTAACGAACATCTGGAATAAATACGATATAGCCGGCTGACGCATATTCTGTTGGATGGATAATACTCGCTGTGGGACGAGGAGCATGATAATTATATAATCCATCCGAATTCAATTCATAGTAATAAAGAATTAGGGGATATTTTTTTGATGCATCAAAATCTGAAGGTTTATAAATTAATCCTTCTAATTCAATACCTGTATAACTTTTCCATTTAGTCAATTCAACTGTTGACCACACATAGTCTTTTTGTTGAGGATTGGTAGTTGAAATAACCTTTTCATTTTCCCAATTTGAATTTAGTAAGGTTAACTCCGGATATTGGCTAACGGTTGATTTTCGCAGTAAGATGGCTTTTTTATCCTTCGTTCGATTAAGGAATTGAATTGAACATGCACCTTCCCACATTTGTTTAAGGTCGGTATGGCCGTCATGCTCCACAAATTGATAGATAGACTCATTTTTGGATACGGTGTTGAATCCTTTGAAATATATGTTATCGAAATCAACATATACAGAGTCGTAATTCCATAATACCGGTTCCAATCGAACTTTTGAACGTTCCCCTTCTTTCTCAGTTAATGAGGTTAACGTTTCTTTTTTGATATCGAAATGCCATATATCAAATTCAGACCGAAAAATAAATCCTTCCTCGTTAGATGTATATCCTACTTCACCAATAGGTCCGGCTTTCATTGGCATACCATTGATATCTTCGTTCCAATTTGTATTTTTTTCTGAGCAAGTGATACATACATCCTTCTTTTTATTTAAATCAATGAGGTGATATTCCTCCTTAACTGGTTCAAAATAACTAAAATAATTTCCACGAGGGGAGAAGGAACCTGGATAATATATTCCGTGAATGATTGGTTCAATTTTACCATCAATTATAGATATTCGATAAAAATCAGATCTGGAGGGGGAGCTCCATTGCGCTTCAATTTTGTATTTTTCATTGGATCGTCCTAGTATGTAATTTCCAATCAAATTGCTAGTGGACTCAACATTCAACGTATCGTTGGACAGTTCGACCATATGATTTGTTTTCAAATTTAAAAGACAAAGTTGATTTTGTTTTTCGTCTTTTTTTAAATTGAGGAGTTGTTGAGGTTGTAAATATTCATCTTGATAATGCCAAATATCTAATTTTGGTTTTTCTGATTCGAGTAAGGTATCTTTTTTTTCTGGTTCCGTTCGTGGCGATTTTCCAAAAAATAAAAATTGTTCGTTGTTCGTGAAGACCGGTGTTCGATGTTCTGAAATTCCGTTTTTATTTCCGAAAAACACATCGGTTGAATCTCCATAAATAGTAGATTTTAATGTCGATAAATCGATTAAGGCTAATTGATGTTGTTTTGATTTAGTTGTATCACTGGAAAATAAAAAGGCCATTTTTGATTCAGACTCATTCCAAACGGGTAATTGAATGGCGGTTTTTGCTGATAATATGGGTGTTGATTTGGCTTCTTTTGTGTGATATAACATGAATTGAAATGAATCCGCTTTTTCCTTTTCATGTTTTATGTAAGCTACGTAATTTCCTTTTTTTGAAATGGAATATTCTGTAACATGATCATCCTGAAATAGTTGTCCTTTGTTTCCACTGAATAGATAAAAGGGAAATCCATCAGAGGGTATTTCTTTGGTTATTTTCTTTTTTTTAGGTAGCCGTTTTTTGTCTTTGGCAACTGTTTTTTTCTCTATTTTTTCGGTTGTGTAGGCTAATAAGTTTGCTTCTTCACCGATAGAGAACGTTTTAATTTTTGGGATTTTTATCGTTGTATCTTTCGCTGTTAAGAATATACTAAGTGTATCCTTGGGCCATTTCTTTTTGTCTATTTTTTTTAGCTCACAAGACCGCAACGTATCGAAACCGGGAGTAATTTTATATGCAATAAAATCCTCTTGAAAAGAAATTTTAGCATCTTTTCCTCGCTCAATAGAATCAAGTTTAGTTGTAGTTTGATTATAAAAATATAAAAACCCATCTCCCTTCAGTGGATTAATTTCATATGTAGTCCACAAACCTGTTGGAGAAGATTGTTGTTTCTCTAGTTTTTTCCATCCTGAATAGGCTTGATGATCTATTTGTTTTAGCTGTCCAAAACAAGAAAAAACAGAAAAAAGGCATACTATTATTTGCCCAAGTAATTGGAAAGATTTCATGTCAAAATTAGTGTACAATCAATTGATAATGCGAGGATAATTCTCCACTTTTCAATTGAATAAAATAAGTGGCAGGTGCCAAATCATATATGGTCAAGGAATTTGATTCTAGTTGCGTTAGGTTCTTTACCATTTTCCCATCAACAGTTAAAATTTGAATTTGATCTAATGGAATAGGACTTAAAATGGTTATTGATCCAGTTGATGGATTCGGGGAGATTGAAAATAAAAGTTGGTTTTCGATAATTCTTGCGCAATCATCTACGATTAGGTTTTGTTCCGCTGTAGAGCTGCAACCGTTTATTGTTAACGTATAGGAAATTACATAAGTTCCTACACCTACTGTTGAGGGATAAAAAATTCCATTTGTTACTCCTTCCCCTTCAAAAACACCACCAATAGGACTCACCCCACCAAGTTGAATATTCAATGTTGTATCGCAGGTTGAAGGAATAGTATTGAAATTAATTGTCGGAGTGGCCCGAACAATGACAATGCCTTGAATAGAATCCGTGCACCCGTTGCTAGTTTGATAGGTATAGTAAAACGAATTTCCGCCTATAGATCCAGCGTTAACATTGAAGAAATTATTCTGTACATTATTTCCGGAGTAATTTCCACCAGCTGGAACACCAAGGTTTAGCTCCAGTAACCCTGAATTGGCGCATTGATCAGGATATTCACCAAATGATAGGGTAGGCAGCGTTTCAACCATAAATTCTATAGATTTACTGGCGCTACAGCCATTTTCATCTGTTACAGAATAATTTACGACAGAAGATCCTAATGATGGATTAAATTGATTATTTGAAACGGAGCTTCCAGAAAACACCCCCCCAAGTGGTGTTGCCACTAAATCAAAGATGGGTTCATTTGGACAAAGTGTATCTATTACGGGAAAATCAATTACTGGCCCAATTATTTGAACCTTAAAAGAGTCAATAACAGCAGAACAGCTTCCAGATGCCGGAATGGTATTGTAAACATAATAGGTCCCATTCGAACTGTTCAATGGATTGATTTCTCCCGTATTTTGATTAACATCAATAAGTGTAGAGTTTGCACTAATCACACCAATTGATGAATTAGCATTTAACACAACCGCTTGATTGCCGGCAGAATTACATATGAGTGAATCTTCGTAAGAAAAATCGGCGGCCGGATTGGATGTGATAGTAAGGTATTGAGAATAGGAGTTTGGGCAAATGCCGTCCGTTTGAAAAGTAATCATGTAGTTACCTTCAATCGCTTGATTCATATCAATTTCACCTAAAAAGTTGTCTGAAAACACCAAGTTTGGAGGGTTGGAACTAAAATATCCAAACGGTGGGATCATGACAATAACAGGAGTTAAATTGGGAGCATTAACGCAAACCGTATTAGTTGGATAATAAAAAGTGGCATCATCCAAAGGAAAGACAGTTACAGAAATAGTATCAGTTAAACTGTTACAACCGTTTCCATTTGTGTAATTTGCATACAACCCTTGTTCCGTAGATAAATAAAATTCATTTCCTGAGGCGATGCTTTGAGAATTTCCAACGTAATACCATTCATAGTTACCAGTTAGATTTCCGGTGATAGTTGATGAATCATTGGCACAAATGAAATTTTGCGAGCTAGTGAGTGCAGCCTGTGTACTTGGGAGGGTTAATGTTGCCCAATAGTCGTTTGTTGTTCCACATGCATACCCATTAAAAGTATTCGGAGCTATTAAAACGACATAATTTGCAGGGGTATTCAATGTATACGATACGGAACCATTCTCACATGCCATAAAACTGGCGGTAGCCAAGATAGCCGGATTTGCACAATTGGTAATGTCAACAATATATAAATTATAGGGAAATTCAGCTTTTGCAGACCAAGTAACTATACCCGGTTCAACAAGTTGAAATTGGTACCAATCTAAATCCCGATTCCCATTTGTCGCCCATGCATTTCCGAATACTGTTTCGCCACAGGTAATCGGTTGATAAGCATTCGGAGTAGAATTACAGCCTCCATTGGCATCAATTCCACAGCCTTCATTTTCTAATATAGACCCAATTGGTTGAGATAATACACAAGGAGTAAAGTCAACTACACAAATTGTAAAATTCATGGTATTAGGAATTCCATCCAACCAATCATATACTCTAATATAATAGGTTTGACCTGGAATTAAACCAGTTAAAGTGGTAGTTTCAATTTCCCCTTCAAAAGTATTGTCAACGCATGTAAGTGAATTGAGAGCGGCACATGAATTTCCTGAATATACTTGGAAAACAGCATCAAATTCTGCTGACCCTTCTGTTGTAATTAACGCCCCCGTAGTATTCGCAGTAAATTTATACCAAACATCATTATTTGCCGTGCCTGAGCATCCAGCAATCGATTGTGTGGCATTCATAACCGTACCCGATGTGGTGACACAAGTTGAACCTTGAGTCAGGTTAATCGCATTGGAGCAAACATCATTAATTGGAGATGTAGCAACAGAAGTATAACTGTAACTATCGATACCAATATAATCTGAATTGGATCCGCTCGGGCCACCGTTGGTAACAAAATAGCGGAAAGCAATTCTTCCATTTGTAGGTCCGTTTAACCCTGAAATTGTTACGGAATATTGTGTCCACCCAGTTGGATATGCCGTTGTGGTTAATGATGGGTTAACGGTTAGAAGCAAAGTAGTAAACGTTCCTACTGAAGTAGCTGTTGTACCAGGGTCTGTTCCGTTTCCCGCAGTGCTTAACCGAACTTCCAACCTGTCAGGATAAACAGGACTTCCACCTGTCGTTCTTGTATAAAAGGATATAATGTCTCCATTATTTAAAGTCCGCGTAGGTGCAAATAACCAATTGCTCAATGTGGCTGGTAAAGAAGACAGTGAACTTTGATAATTCACAGATAAATAAGATCCACTAGTACCCGCTTGTGCCTGAAAAACAGTAATGTCTCCAGCGCCCCAATCTAGATCAGGAGAATCACTGTTATTTTGAATGTACCAATCAGTTAAAGTTGCAATATTCTCAAACCCTTCTGTAAATGATTGAGCATAGACACCGCTAAAAAGTGATGAAAAAAGAATGCATATGAGTGCTCTACTAATCATGTTTTAATGGCTCGCTAATTTCAACTTCTTTTCGGACAGGTAGTTTTTTAACTCGTACTTTATCTTTTGAACTCGGTTTATTAATTGAATTAGATTCACTAATTGGCTTGGCTGTTATTATTTTCTTCTCCGTTTCTTTATATGTACTTGTTTTTGGTTCCATTTTAGGTTGAATGGTTTGACCAAAAGATTTAGATGAAGCAAATAAAATGAATAATGCAATAATACCGAGTTTCATTTGACGAAAAGTTAGTTTTTAATCAATTTTGTTGTGTGAAGATTATCAACAATCACTAAGTAGTTTCCTGATTTCAATTTAGATATATTGAATATTGTTGAACCAGTTGCTTCATTGTTTTCTAAAACGTTTCTTCCCATCATATCTTTGATAATTACAGAATGACTGGCGTTATCATGCAATGTTAGGGTAATCTCATCAGTAGCTGGGTTTGGAAAAACAACCATGTTTTCAGAGGTAATAACGTTAATTAATGAAAGCGGACAAACTTCATCAACCGGTGTTCCATCACAATAATTTATTGGATATAAAACAGCAGCTTGCATGCGATCATTTTCTGGCTGTAGTATATTATCTGTACAACCCAATTGTTTAATTAAAAAATCCCTAAAGAAATTAACCGTTGTATCCATATATGCAGCGTTTCCTGCATATGGAACGTGAGGTGCGCCTGGGAAAGTATAAAATTGATTTTCTACCCCAACTGCACAAGCTCTTTCATGTATCATTCTACTACCGTCTAAATACATTAATGGTGTACCCGGATTCACTATTCCGCGATTGTATTTTACAGTTCCATCATTGGTTCCATGAACCGATGCTAATGGAATATCTCCTGCTTCTAACCAGCTATATCTCGCCAAAGCACCACATCCGTTTAATACACCATGTACTTTTGATGAATAACCTGGATTTCCGCTTGTTCCTTCTAATCCCCCCAACCCAGCAATAACACTTGGACTTAAATAATCAGCAATCTCGCATTCTTGATCTAAATAAGCAACATGCAGAGCTGTAATTGCACCAGCCGAGCTACCACCAATAAAAATATGGTTTGTGTCAATTTTATAGGTGTCTGTTGTTTGTTTGTCTTTATAGAAAAATCGGATGGCAGCTCTTAAATCTTGCGTAGCGCGCACTACTGCTTTTACTGCATTCGCTGAATCGAACGGAAAAAACCCTAAACGATAATCAATGGATGCTGTTACATATCCTTTTTTGGCAAATTTCTGACACATGGTTACCATGTCCCCGTCTGTTTTTGAACCACCAATAAAACTACCTCCGTGTACTAATAAAAGTAAGGGTCTGTTTGTTTCTGTATCACCTGTGGGTTGATAAATATCGAGTTTTAGTGTTGTTGCGGCACCATTCCAAGAGTTATTTTGTCCATAGGTTACATCACTCGTTGTGGTGAAGTTTGCAAACACATCGGATGCATACCTTCCAGTGGCACATGGAGATTGTGAAAAAGCAGCACCAGTAAGTAGTAAACCGAAAAATAAAGTAATTTTTTTCATAGTTAATAATTAATTAAGGGAACAAAGTTGAATTAAAAGCATTTGCATCCACTTGCGGAATGCGTGATTTATATTTTAAATTAATGGATTTGATAAATTCATTGGCCAACAAAGCATTTCCTTTGGCATTGAAATGAATTCCATCTAAGGAATAGGCTCCTCCTGAAACAAACTTAGAACTCATTGTTACTCCATTGTATACAAAACCTGATTTGAGATTCTTTGAAAAATCATATACATCTACAACAGCAAGGTTATATTTTGCCGCCAAATCTCTGATAACTTGGTTGTATTCGGCGATTACACCTCGCAAATATTGTAATTCACCAGCATCCAAAACAAATTCGTCACGAATGGGAAATAAAACACCCATTTGATTGCACTTAACTGAATCCAAAGGAAGGCTCAAAGTAAGTAATTCCGTTGGAAGTATTTGTCTCACTGCAAAAGCATTAGCAGTTGAATCTACAATCATAAACGGATTACTGCCAACAGTAAAATAATATCCCAACGGATTATAAATTGAATTCAATGTGGTATTACTTGCTGCATCTAAAGTTAATCCGTTCCAAGGAATAGTGGTGAAATAAGGCATTTCACTAACATCTGGAATAGTCGCAAGCACTCCTTTTGCTCCATTTGCCGTAGCAGTTAACAAAACTTGTTCATAATCACTCGCAAACAAAATATCCGGTTGGATATATTCAGTTGTACCTCCCGATTTTGCGTACGACAAAACCTCCTCCAATCCTAAAAATAAAGAGAAAAAAGTGGGTTGGGAAGCAAATGCATCATCCATAATACTGGCACTAATCGAAGAAGCCATTCGAGTAAAAAACGGATTGGAATTAGAGCTAAAAACATCCGCTAGCTTTAATCCAGGGATTCCATAATTTCCAAAAAGAGCATTGGTTGAATAAATGTTTTGATTGAAAACACCTAAGTCTCCCTGTGCAGCAATCCGAATAGGCGAGAGAGATGTTACCCCTTTACAATCTGTCTTGTAGCCTAATTTCATCGGTGAAAGCAAGTTTGAACTAATTCCAATGGATGACTGATCAACCAGAGGCTGATTGAAATTTCCCCCTCCGACTTTTGCTAATTGACGAGCGATAATATTGGCTAGCGAATTTTCCTGCCCTTCGAAATATAAACCGTCATTCATGTATCCTGCTACATGCCCTCCTCCAATCATGACGAAGCGAGATGGATCTATTTCACCTTTGGAAAAAGTAGGTTCTTCGTATTTTGGTTTACAAGAAAAAACTGCTAAGACCGTAAATGCCGCTATACTTATGGAGGTAATTATTCGATTCATCTTACCATTTATAAATTAATGAAAATCCCGGAGCAACTGCTTTTGTTCTATAAGTACCGTATAAATTTGTTTCTGCATTTTGTGCAGTTCGTTTTAATTGGGTATAATAAATAGACGCGTCTATCGAGAATTTTTCTGTAAAGCGATAAGAAAGCCCACCAGTGAAATAAAAGCGATTTGCATCTGGTGTTTCTGGTGTAACACTAGCATCCGGTACTGGAGAAAAACCAAATCCTGAACCCAATCGCAGATCTAATTTCTCATTTGCCTTAAACATTGCCCCACCTCTAAAAGCAAAAATGCTATTATAATTCCGCGCCGACTTTGTGTCTAATAGAGACGTTGTATTTTTCTCATAATCAAATGCTAATGTATCATATGCTTTCCATCCAACGTAATTAATATCTAAGACAAAGTGCCATTTTTTAGTTGCTTTGTATGCCCACCCAAGAGTGGTAACATTAGGCAACGGCAATGCGCCTGTAAATGCTCCGTCTGGAAAATTCGAGTTTAATGATGGGGATACAGTAAAAGTTGCAACTCCATTTTTCACTTTCATGTTTATTTGCGATCGATAGGTGATACCAACAGATAGCTTTTTATTCAAATCATAATGTATGCCTGCATTAAATCCAAAACCGAGTGCTTTACCAGCTAATTCGGCGTGACCATAATTTCCAAGGCTGTCCTGCACGGGAACATCTTTTTGTAAATTCACATTTCCAGTGGAAATAATAAAACCTGCTCCAATTCCGATTACATCCGCAATGCGATAGGATAAAGTAGGTTGAATGTAAATGGCTTTTAATTCTAATCGTGTCAGAGCAAACCGACCAATCCAGTTTTCTTCCCATTGAACGGTGCTACCGAAAGGTGTGTATGCAGCAATTCCAAATTTTAATTTATCGTGTTTATGTGCTTGAAAAATTCCATATGCTGAAAATGGTGTTCCGACCGGATTTTTGGTTCTGTATGCTTGCTGTGTGGCAGAATCTACATATAAGACATTGGAAAAAATCGGCGTACTAGCAATATTGATAGAGTTTTCGTTCGAAAAAGCAACCGATCCCGGATTATAAAAGATACTTGCACCATCTTGAAATATTGCGGTCCCTGCACAACCCATACCTTGCTGTTTTTGGCCCTGAAAATTTACTTGAAACCCTTGAGCATAGCCTCTATTCACGGATAAAAAAACCAAAAGTAATAGAGAGATTATGTACATTTGTTTCATCGGCCAAGTTGATTTATTTCAAATATACTAAAAATACATTTGGTGCCGTAATTTTTGAAAAAGTTTATATTTTATCTTTAAGCATGAATTATTTAAAAATACTAATAGTATTTACCTTCCTAATATTTCTTCAGGAAGTAGTCGCACAAAAAGTAAAACCAGCCTATCAAGTATTTACTTCCAGCGGAAAAAAGTCAAATTATGCAGCCATCGAAAAACAAGCTCTATTAACGGATTTTGTTTTTTTTGGTGAGTATCATGATAATCCTATTTCACACTGGTTGCAACTTGAATTGACACAGGCGATGTACACAAAATTTAACTCCAATCTCATACTGGGATTTGAAATGTTTGAACAAGACCAACAAGCCATTCTTGATGCGTATGTGAAAGGTAAAATGGATGAAAAAAACTTTAAAGATTCATGCAGACTTTGGCCTAATTACAGCACCGATTATAAACCCTTGGTTGATTTTGCAAAAGAAAAACAATTAACCTGTGTTGCCTCTAATGTGCAACGAAAATACGCATCGCTTTTATTTAAAAAAGGCAGACAAGCATTGGATACATTATCTTCTCTGATTAAATCCCAAATGGCTGAGATTCAATTTCCTATAGACACCACTCTTTCTCAATATCGCGCTGTTCGTGAAATGGGTGGACATGCAATGGGGATGAATATGGTTGAATCCCAAGCATTCAAAGATGCAACGATGGCGAAATTTATTTTGGCAAATAGTAAACCAGATTCAAAAATGATTCATTTTAACGGGGCCTTTCATTCTGACTTCTATCAAGGTATACTTTGGTACCTAAAAAAAGAAAAACCAACGGCGAAAATCATTACCATTACTACGGTTACTCAAACTCAGTTGAACACCTTGGATAATGAACACCTAAACAAAGCAGATTTTATCATTTGTGTGCCAGAGTCAATGACTCGAACGCATTAAACTTTATCTCTTTTTTACTGTTAGGCTAAGATGAAAAACACGATTGTTTTATGGGGGGTAGGATGGCTGGGAATTCCTTTAGCTCAATCATTACAAAAAGCCGGAAATTCTGTTTGGTGCATCACCCGTAGTGAGGAAAAACAGGCGTTTTTAGCGTCTCATGGAATTCATACTTCAACGCTTGAAGTTTTTCAGCAAAACGGACCACTTTTTTCAACTTGTTCCACGTTTATTATTGCGTTGCCTCCTACTAAAGACAGTGATTTTTTGGAACAGATGAAACAAACCATTCAGCTTTTGCCTGCTAATACGCACATCATTTATACTAGTTCAATTGGGGTTTATCTTCCAACATCAGGCTTGGTTGATGAACATTCTCCCATAGACGAAACTCATGATGTTGCACAAATTGAAAAATTAGTTTCAGCTTGTAAACCAGATAAAAGCACAATTCTTCGTTTGGGTGGATTAATTGGTCCAAAGAGACATCCAGTACATTTTTTAGCAAAAAGAAATCAGAATGTAAACCCTAATCAAGTAGTAAATTTAGTGCATCAAGAAGATGTCATTCGGGTGATTGAAGCGATGGTACAAACGCCTTTTTTTGGTGTTTTCAATGTTTGTTCGTCGGAGCATCCTACACGTATTGATTATTATAATCAGGCTGCTGAAGCAGTTGGATTGGGACCTATCTTATTTGAAAAATCCAATTTCGAAAAAGGAAAAATAGTTGATTCGACAAAATTGGTACAATTATTTCCGGATGTTTTTACTGTTTCTATCTATCATTTTGAAAGTTGTAAATGAAATATTTCTATGTAAAAGCATAACAAAAGTGCTTTTTTTACGTCTAACTTCACGTATGCGCGTGCGATTGATTATTTTCTTGTTTTTTTTGAGCTTTCAGTCTCATGCTTCACACATCATCGGTGGGGATATTTATTATAATTATTTAGGCAATAATCAATATCGTTTTTTCATTACACTTTATCGAGACTGTAATTCTACCGGTGCAGAATATGACAATCCTTTGAAACTAACGATTTATAATTCTTCCGGAATCATGGTCCAAGATCTCAGTGTTCCATTTCCCGGAAGCGTTGTCCTGCCTTTGGTTTTTACAAACCCTTGTGCCACGCCACCAACGAATATTTGTGTGGAAAGAGCCATTTATACCATTGTGGTAAATCTTCCTCCTATTCCTGGTGGATATACTGTTTCTTATCAGCGTTGTTGTCGTGGGCCCAATATTACGAATTTGCTAAATCCTGACGATACAGGACTAACCTTAACCACTCAAGTTCCTGGTTCGGAAACGGGTTTTACGGTGAATAGTAGTCCACGATTTACTAATTATCCACCGATTTTGTTGTGTAATAATGATGAATTGGTGTTTGATCATTCAGCAACGGATCCTGATGGTGATGTGTTGGTATATTCGCTCGTCACTCCATTCACCGGAGCTTCCTCAGCTAATCCTGCACCGTCTCAAGCTCCCGCCCCGCCTTATTTTCCGGTGCAGTGGATCGGTCCATTCGGGTCTCAAGCTCCTTTGGGACCAGGTTCAAGCACAGTTATTGATCCAACTACTGGAATACTAACTGTTAACCCAAATATGATTGGGTTGTTTGTCGTTGGTGTCATGGTGCGTGAATACCGAAACGGAGTGCTGGTGGGTCAAACGGTACGTGATTTTGTTTTTAAAGTATTCGATTGCAATATTACCCTCCAAGCTCTTCTACCAACTCAGGAGCAATTGGCTACGTTTGTTTCTTATTGCCAAGGATTGACCGTTAATTTTGAAAACAATTCGTATGGCGGAAGTAATTATGCTTGGGATTTTGGTGTTTCTGGCACAACTGCCGATGTAAGTTCATTATATGAGCCAACGTTTACCTATCCGACTCCTGGTTCTTATGTGGCACGTGTTATTGTAAACCCCGGTCAGCCCTGCACTGATACCGCATATATGTCGCTGATTGTTAATAATCCTTTTTCGGTTTCCTGGACAAGTCAAGACTCCTTGTGTATTATCAACAATTCATTTGATTTTGTTTGTCAAACCAGTAACCCGGGGGCTAATTTTTCATGGAATTTTGACCCCGATGCTTCTGTATTAACATCAACCAGTCTTTCTGTTAACAATGTATCCTTTGCTACTTCCGGTTTTCAAACCATTACTATAAATGGGGATGATGGGGATTGTGTGACCAGCTACACGGATTCTGTTTATATTTTTGACTTGCCGACGAGTAGTATTGATGTTCCTCCTTTGGTACAATGCATTGGATTAACGGTTCCTTTTATTAATAATTCTGTCAATGCGTATAATTTTCAATGGGATTTTGGAATTCCCGGTACGTCCGCAGATCAAAGCACACAATTTGAACCTGTTTATTCTTTTCAAAATCCGGGTACATATACTGTTCAATTAATTTCAAGTTCAACGCTGGGTTGTTCTGATACATCAACTACCACCATAACGATCAATGAACCGTTGGTTATGTCTTTTATTCATTCCGATTCATTGTGTATTACCGATGGATTATTTGATTTTGATGCTACAGTTTCAGGTCCAAATTTTACCAATTATACGTGGGATTTTGGCATGAATGCGAACCCATCTACCGCCAATGTCATTGATGTTTCCGGTGTTCAATATTTGACTCCAGGCAATCATCCCGTTATGCTCATTGGCTCATACGATGTGTGTGCAGATACCGTATTTTCGAACGTCTTTGTTTATAGTGAGCCAGAAATCGATTTTCTATTTGTCAATTCTTTGCAATGTGCTCCATCCACTGCTCAATTTGTCAATTTAAGCACGGCTAGTTCACCGGCTATTTACTCTTGGGATTTTGGTGATTCGGGAACATCCACAGCGTTTAGTCCGAGCCATGTTTATTCGGAAATTGGAAGTTACAGCGTAGGGTTAACCATGATAACCTTGGCTGGATGCATCGACACATTGTATCTGATGAAGCAAGATTTAGTGGTAGTTCACCCTAGTCCGGAAGCCAAGTTCTCAGTGAACCCCGAGAAAACAGATATTTGCCACCCGGCCGTTCGTTTTATCAATGAATCTATTGGGGGATACGAGTATTTTTATTTCTTTGATCATAATTCATTTACAAGTACTGAATCTGATTTTGTGCACAATTACACCATAGAAGGAACGGATTATCCTATTCAAGTTGTTTCCAATCAATTTGGCTGCAAGGATACGGCTCGTCGTACGGTAATTATTGAACCATTTTCACTGTATATTCCCAATGCCTTTATTCCCGATAACGATGAGGTTAATGATATTTTTCAGCCTGTAACAGACTTTGAAATTATTGATTGGACGTTTCAAATTTTTAATCGTTGGGGACAACTTGTATTTGAATCTACCCAATACGGCGAAGGTTGGGACGGCACATTTAATGGATATCCAAGTCAAGATGGGTTGTATGCCTATGTGCTCACCTATCGCTCTTGTGCAAATCCGTACAATGCTAAAAAAATAACAGGTCACGTTTCCTTGTTGCGTTAAGAAATGAGTGAAAACGCCATTGAAACTAGAATTAAATCCTTGCCCGAATTTCCGGGGGTGTATCAATATATTGATGTTCGAGGAAAAATAATTTATGTAGGAAAGGCAAAGAACCTAAAGAAGCGTGTTTCTTCCTATTTCACCAAGAATCATGAAAACACAAAAACAGCGATTTTGGTTAAGCAAATTCAGGATATTCGTTTCATTGTTGTGGAAACGGAACTCGATGCGCTTATTCTGGAAAACAATCTAATTAAAGAATATCAACCCAAATACAACATCCAATTAAAAGACGATAAAACGTTTCCATGGATTTGCATTAAAAACGAACCCTATCCACGGATTTTTTCAACCCGTAGAATTATAAAGGACGGTTCAACCTATTATGGTCCTTATCCGGAAGCTAAGGTAATGTACGTCTTATTGAAACTCATTAAAGAACTTTTCCCATTACGGACATGTAAGTTAGACCTTAAAGAATCTAAAATTAAGGCTGGAAAATTTAGTGTATGTCTTGAATACCATATTGGAAACTGTTTGGGTCCCTGCGCGCAAAAACAATCAGAACAAGATTATTTAGAATCGATTAACCAGATAAAACAGTTGCTAAAAGGGAATGTGAATGCAGTAAAAGCACTCCTTAAACGCCGCATGCAGGAATCTGCTGAAAACTATGATTTTGAGCAAGCACAAGTCTATAAAGAGAAATTGAGTTTATTGGAAGGCTATCAATCAAAATCAACGGTGGTATCTACTTCCATTGAAGCTTTGGATGTCTTTACATGTTTGATAATTGAAACAACTGCTTATTTTAATTATTTAGTTATTCAACATGGTGCAATTATACATGCTTATACGGCAGAGGTAAACTGTTACCACGATGAAACCCAAGCAGAAGTAATAGAAAAAATGATCCCCAAACTCAAGGAGTTATATAACAGTTCGTCAAAAGAGATTTTAGTGGAAGAAATTCCGTTGGTTTCAGAGAATGCATATCAATTTTCTATTCCACTTAGAGGCGATAAAAAACAGTTGCTCGAATTGTCCAAGCGCAATATTTTCTATTATCAGCAAGAGAAGAAGAAACGAGCGTTTTTGCAAACACCAGAAAAAAAATACGAGGATATTTTAAACCAAATGCAGCAAGACCTCAAATTAGCTGAGATTCCTGTCCATATAGAGTGTTTTGATAATTCCAATTTTCAGGGAACAAATGCCGTTTCTGCATGTGTGGTATTCAAAAATGCGAAAGCTAGTAAAGCCGATTACCGCCATTTTAATGTAAAAACAGTGGAAGGACCCGATGATTTTGCCACTATGAAAGAAGTGGTTTTTCGCCGGTATTCACGCTTATTAAATGAAGAAAAACCCTTGCCCCAGTTGATCGTTATTGATGGGGGTAAAGGACAGTTAAGTGCCGCTTTGGAAGTGTTGGACGAATTAAATCTACGCGGAAAGATTGCCATAATTGGCTTAGCAAAACGCATAGAAGAAGTGTTTTATCCAGGCGACACGAAAGCAATAATTTTGGATCGTAGGTCGGAAACCTTAAAGGTGTTGCAGCAATTACGCGATGAAGCGCATCGATTTGGCATCACCCATCATCGAAATAAACGGAGTAAATCGAGTATACATTCAGAATTAGATGCAATTCCAGGCATCGGGCCAAAAACAAAGGAGAAATTATTGAAAGATTTTAAAAGTGTAACCCGCATAAAATCGGCAGAGCAACAGGAGTTGGAAAAATCCATTGGATTGGCAGCTGCCAAGAAGATTCTGTTGTGGCGAGGCTAATTTTACTGCCCTAACCAAACTTTGGCAAAAAAGTTCTTTTGGCGATTTGACACCATAAATTTATTTCCGCCATATGCTTTCATTACCACAAGAGTAGTATCATTTTTCATTACCCTAACCCAATTATACCCTTCCGGATACGTATCGGAAAGGCCTTCCATCACAATGGTTCCGTCGTCCAATTGAACTTTGGTTGGTTCTAAAATGGTGGAGCTTGCAATATGAATATTCGCATAATCTTCGAGTGACAAGGTATCTGTGATTGGAATAATCTCAACCCTGTAGGTGTTTCCTTGTCCCAATTCGCAATATAAAAGTTCAATAGATCCATCTTCTCGCACAGTTTCTACTGGTTTGCCCGGAAACATAGCAACTACATCAGCTTCCTCATTTTGATAGCGATAAAAATTGGCTTCTCTTACTTTTCTTTTCTCAGGCTGTGGCAGTTCACTAAATGTGGCCGCAACTTTGCGAACTGTATATCCTTTTTTTCGCAATTGGGAAATAATTCCGGTGGCTCCTCCCAAATGCGAAGCTCCAACCGCACAAAAAACACTTCCTTTTTTCATAATAGAATCCAATCCTTCGGCCATAATACCGTTTCGAGTAACGATTAAATCTACGTATCCATTTTTGGAATAGCGTAAGCTTTTTCGGGTAAATTCCTCAATTTTATTAATTTGTCCTTTCAAATATAGATTAAACACAACTTCTTCTCTCAGTTCACCAATGCCAAGCAAATTTTCCTGCAAATACGGTTGTTTGCTTTTTTTAATTCCGGTAAAAACCTTGAGTTGATCTTCATAAGACTCAAAGAAAAAAAGTGATTTAGAAGCGTTACCTGCATACTGTTGAAAATAAGCATCTATAAATTGAGGCATTCCATCTTCATTTCCATATACGGTATTGGTAGCTCGATCGGTTGTGGTGTACGGATCGCCATACATGTCAAACTGAAGGTTCACGTTTGATTCCCTAACGTCCACTTTTTTGAATAGGCTAAAGAGGTCGGTTTCAAGGGCAATTGTTTTTGCTTTGTTGAGCGCATAATACAAGGTGTCTGGAAAGCGAAATAAATCTTTGTGGTTGTTATGAAAGGTGCCAAAGAGGTATGATTTTTCTTTTAATCCATTACCCGAAACTTCCCAAAGCAATTCATTTTCAGGCTCGTATAACTGAGAAAACCCAGAAAACCCAATTAGTAAAAAAGCAAACAGCAATACCCTCATCACTACAAATTTAGTGTTTTTTATCGGGAAAGAAGTTGCACAAAAGAAATGAATTAAAGGAAGGTATTATTGGAGAAAGGAACTTTATCGTGTTTATTTGATTCTGTAATTTGTTTGAGTAGTATTTATTGCCATACTATTACTATTCATACTTTCTATTCACAATACGAATCAAGGATAGAATCCCTTGAAAAAGAACTGGATTTTTTGCGTGAAATGTTAAAGAAAAAATAGACAATCTAAAATATTAAAAAACAATTAGTTAAAACAAAATATTCCGAAATTACATAGAATTACAATTTCCTGGAAATGTATAATCCATCCCGTACAGGAAGTAAAATTGATTCAAGCTGTTTGTGGTTCTGAACATAGTCATTGAACGCATCAATTAGTTGCGTGTCAACATCCATTTTTTCCTTGGGCATAGTCACTTTTCCGGACCAAAGTACATTGTCGGTCAGAATATAGCCCCCTCTTCGTACTTTATTTATGATTAGATCGAGGTAACGGGAATAGTTTCGTTTATCAGCATCGATGAAAACCAGGTCAAAAGTATCTGTGAGGGTAGGAATAATTTCCAAGGCATTTCCTGTGATCTGCTCTATTGTATCGCTTAATCCTGCCTTTTGTATGAAATGGGAAATCATTTTTTCCAGTTCCTGATTAACGTCTATGGTAGTCAATTTGCCCCCGTTTGGCAAGCCTTGTGCCATAGCAATAGCAGAATAACCGGTATAGGTTCCAATTTCGAGAATCCGTTTGGGTTGAATCATTTCAACTAAAAACCGCAACAATTGACCTTGAAAATGACCACTGAGCATGCGGGGCTGCATTACTTTTAGGTGTGTTTCTCTATTGAGTGTGTACAAAACCTCCGATTCTTTTGGGGTATGCCGCAGCACGTATTCTTCAATATCTTTCGGTAAAAATTCCATCTATTGTACTTTTGGACCAATGTATTCGATGCATGGAGAAAAGCCTACAAAACACTTCCCTTTTAATTCAACGTGTATTGATCCTGAATTTGAAACTGTAAAGCTATAATCAGGTTCATTTTTCCATAATTCAATGCACTTTTCGCCAACAAACCGATAATTTGAAGTGTCAATTATGAACGAATTCATTTGCAACTTCAATACTTCACTGTTTAGAAATTTGTCTGCCCGATATACATCATAATTTCCTGCATCTAATTTCCCTGTCCATGTTCCGGATGTATCAGTAGTAATCCATTTCTCAACCGTTTTTTCTCCTTTTTTTGTCAAAGCAAACTTAGATTTCGCTGCCATCACAGTTGTTCCACGGGCCATTTCAGGTGTGGGTCTTGCTCCGCCGCAGTAGGGAGTATGTTTAATAAAAACCAACGTTTGTCGTTGAGAGGAACACCCGTAAATGAAGGCAAATAAAGTAAGTAAAAGAAAATACTTCATGGAAAGATTTTGAGTTGCTAAGTTAAACGATACATCGCGGAAAAGTACTATAATTGGGTCTATTTTTTTAAATTAAATTTTTGGTCTGTTTTTTGAAAAAAGAATACCTTTATACTAAGTAATACATCATGGCACTAAAGCAGCATTTAATTCAAAAACTAGAGCAAAAACTTTCTCCTCAACAAATTCAGTTGATGAAACTGCTTCAAGTACCAACCATTGAACTCGATCAACGCATCAAACAAGAAATTGAACAAAATCCTGCCCTAGAAGAGGGAGAAGAGCGGGAGGAAGAAGATGAATTTGAAAATGATGACTCAGCCGATGATTTTGATGAAAACGAAGAAGAATTTGATTTATCAGACTATTTGGATGATGATGTAGCAGATTATAAAACCCAAGCCAATAATCAGTCAAAAGATGAAGAAGAACGGGTAATTCCCCTTTCAGGAGAACAGTCGTTTCGTGAAAAATTAATGGAACAAATTCAATTGTTGCCGTTGACAGACAATCAATACCTAATTGCAGATACAATCATTGGCAACCTGGATGAATCGGGCTACCTGAACAGAGAAGTAGATGCATTAGTAGATGATTTGGCTTTTTCTGTCGGAATTACGGTTGCAGAAGTGGAAATTGAAGAAACATTGGCATTGATTCAAGAATTGGATCCGGCCGGCGTTGGAGCGCGGGATTTGCAAGAATGTTTGGTGATTCAAATGAAGCGCAAACAAGATGGTAAACCCCATCGGCAACATGCCCTGCTGATTTTGGAAAAGTATTTTGAAGAATTTACTAAAAAACACTACGATAAGATTGCCAAGAAAATAGACCTTACGGATGAGGAATTAAAAAAGGCAATAGACGAAATACTTAAATTGAATCCTAAACCGGGAGGAAGTACGAGAGATGCTGCACAAAATTTCCAACAAATCATTCCCGATTTTTTGCTTTTTGAATCCGACGGAAAACTGGATTTAACAATAAATTCTAGGAATGCACCTGATCTTAAGGTGAGCCGTGAATATGCCAACATGTTACGAACCTATGCAGAAGGAGCAAAAACGTCAAAATCAGATAAAGAAGCCCTTTCTTTTGTGAAACAAAAATTGGATAGTGCCAAATGGTTCATCGATGCGATTAAACAACGCCAAACTACCTTATTGATCACAATGACTGCCATCATGGAATACCAAAGAGAGTTTTTCTTAACAGGTGACGAAACCATGCTAAGACCAATGATTTTAAAGGATATAGCAGATGTGGTTCAAATGGATATTTCAACGGTTTCGCGGGTAGCAAATAGCAAATACGTACAGACAAATTTTGGGATATATTCGTTGAAGTATTTCTTTTCTGAATCGTTATCTACCGATAGTGGAGAGGAGGTTTCAACACGTGAGGTAAAGAAAATCTTATCTAATGCTATTGAGTCTGAGGACAAGAAAAGGCCATTGCCGGATGAAAAATTGATGGAACTATTAAAAGACAAAGGATATAATATCGCTCGACGAACAGTGGCAAAGTATCGAGAACAATTGAATATTCCAGTAGCAAGATTAAGAAAAGAATTATAATGCGGTTAGTTTCACATATCATTTCTTGGGTGTTCATGCCCTTGTTCATTCCTATTTATTGTTTAGCGCTAACCTTTTTTACGATCTCATTTGAGGATTTTGTGGTAAATCAAAATTCGTTGTGGACACTAACTAATCCCATGAAATGGGCAGTGCTCAATTTATTTGTGATTTTTACAGTCATTGCGCCAGGCGTATCCATTTTAATTTTGCGTAACAGAAAAATGATTTCATCCATTGAATTACACGATCGAACGCAACGTTTTTTCCCCATTTTGCTCATGGTTTTTTATACAGCAGCCTTGTATTTACTTTTTGTTTTGAAGGCAGGTGATGCATTAATTCCTAGTTTTATTTATTCTCTTCCGTTATCCGGAACCCTTGTTTCGCTTACTCTATTTGCCGTTAATTTTAAATTTAAAGTAAGCCTACACGCCGCAGGTGGAGGAATTTTATTTGGATACATTTTGGCGTATTGTATGAAGCAACAGTATTTTGAATTTTGGATTATTTTACTGGCGGCTTTCAGTGCAGGATTAACCATTTCAGCGCGGCTTTACCTTAAAAAACACACCATGGAAGAAGTTTTGCATGGATGGTTAATTGCTTTTTTAATTACTTTCTCAGTGAATTTCTTGTATCAGTAAAACAAGTAAGCCAAGAAAATGGATGCAATGAATCCGGAAAAATCTGCCACCAGCCCTGCCACAGGAGCGTACCGCATTTTTTTAATCCCCACGGATCCAAAATAAACGGCTAAAATATAAAATGTGGTATCTGTACACCCTTGAAAAGTGGAAGCAAGTTTTCCCAGGAACGAATCGACCCCATGAATTTTAAATGTTTCCAACATCATAGCTCGTGCTCCGGGTCCGCTAAATGGTTTCATAAATGCAACGGGTAAGGCTTCGATGAATGAAAGTGTTTTGACACCAAGAGCCGTTAAACCAACTGCAATGCCATCAAACAGTACTTGCATTGCTCCAGAAGCTCTAAATACGGAAACAGCTGCCAAAATACCAATCACATAAGGTAAAACAGTAAGAGCAACTTCAAACCCTCCTTTTGCACCTTCAATAAAGGTATCGTACACATTTATTTTTTTTCGAACTCCAAGTAAGATGAATAAAACGATGACACTGAGCAAAATAAAATTACCCCCTACGTCTGAAATGAGTTGGATGTGTCCAGGATGATAAATACACCAAGCCAATAAACTAAAAATAAATAAGGCAATTCCTCCTAAATAAGCGAGCACAACAGGATGTAATAGGTTTATTTTTTGTTTAATGGAAAGAAAAATTAATCCGGCCATCGTTGAAAAAAAAGTGGCTATCAAAATAGGCATGAAAACAACAGTAGGGTCTTTGGACATGGCCCCGCTTCGGTAGGCTAAGATACTCACCGGAATAATCGTAAGCCCAGAAGTATTTAGTACCAAAAACATAATTTGAGCATTGCTCGCGGTTTCTTTATTTGGATTTAGTTCTTGTAGATAGTTCATTGCCTTCAATCCAATTGGGGTAGCAGCATTGTCAAGGCCCAGCATGTTGGCGCTGTAATTCATCATGATAGCTCCTTGTGCTGGATGATCCTTTGGTATTTCAGGGAAAAGTTTGCTAAAAAGCGGATTCACTAATTTTGAAAGTAGGTTTACTACACCTGATTTTTCGCCAACATTCATAATTCCCATCCACAAACAAAGTACACCTACTAAACCAAGAATTAATTCAAATCCATTTTTTACGGAGTCAAATAAGGCCTGAACAATTACTTTGAATATTTCAGTATCCTGTAAAAAAACGAATTTTCCCACGCCCATTATCATGGCAATAACAAACATGGCAATCCATAATCGGTTTAATAGCATGGTCTTAGTTATTTATCCCTTCGCAGGACCTGTCAATACCTTGAACATAATTTTTGATCATCTCAATTTCCTTTGCACTTTCGCTACCAAGGAATCCTTTGATATCTGAATAATTGACATTTTTAATATAATTATCTAAATAATAACTAGATAATGGCATATAAGACCAATGCCAAACTTCTTGATTATAGCCTGATCGCTTAGTCGATTTTTTATCAGAGTATACTTGACAAAATCCAAATTTGGATGCATTTTCAACCAACCAGCGATACACTTTTTTTCCTTTTCCATCCTTAAAGTAATCTTCATCAACCGAATTGATGTCCAGATCTGTCCCCCAGTGATGTCTGGAAGTGGAAGGCATAGAACTAAAAGTTAAAATCTTTTTGGCATTCGCTGCTTTTTCTTTGATCTTTTTTTCGTTGTCTTTCCATTTACGTTCCCAAATTTTCTTTTGATCCTCAAAATTGCGCGTACCTGAAACTACTTTCAATTCGACACCATCTTTTTGAGCGGCTTCAGCCATTTTAACGAATGCTTCGTAGGTTTTTTTCTGCAAATAGATTTCTTTATCACTCCATTTACTTCCAACTAATTGAAAGCGCTCATCCTTTTTATAATCAAATTTACCTAAGAGAAAATCCTTTGAAATATCAGGATTTGACATGACAGGGGATGTTTCTTCTTGTGGTTTCCCCGGACCTTTATCATATTCTTGTTCTTTGATTTTAAATTCACATGAACTTAATAATATAAATAGGCTTAGTACGGATAGGTATTTCATTAATGGCAGCTTTTATCAATTCCTTTTACGTAATCTTCAATTGATTTTAATTTAGGGGCCAATTCACTGGCTTTAAACCCCTTTACCTGTTTGTAGGTAATCAATTCCTCATATTTTTTCAAGTAATGGGAGGATATAGGAATATATGACCAATGCCATTTTTCCATTTCATATCCGGTTCTATCCGTGTTTTTCTTATCCGTGTATACTTGACAAAACCCAAATTTTGATGCATTTTTCTTCAACCAAGTGTATTCTTTTAATCCTTGGCCAGATGCAAAATAACTATTTTCCAAACTGTTAATATCCATGTCCGTTCCCCAATGATGTCTTGAAGTAGTGGGCATTGAACTATACAACAAAATTGTTTTTGCTGCCTTTAAGCTGTCCATGGTTTGTATGTTCGTATTCCACTTGCGTTCCCAAATTGCTTTCTGCTCGTTAAAATTTCGAGTTCCTGATATGATTTTTAAGGAAATGCCATCTTTTTTGGCTGCTGCATACATTTCCTTGAACTTTTTATACGTTTCTTTTTGTAAATACATGGGTTTGGAGCAGTGTTCAGCTTCAACCGAAATAAAAAATGGATCTTTAGCGTAATCAAATTTACCGAGTAAATGATTGATTAATAAGGAATCATTTGGGAAAATTGGTTTTGGAAATGATTTGGCAATTGAATCAGACACAACATCTTTATTTTCAGTAGAAGACGCTATTTTTACTTGCGTTTTTGGCTGCATATTTTGTTTTATCTCTTTTGAGGAAGTACTCAGTGCAAAATATCCAACAAGAAAAATACTGGATGCTAAAAACAAGAAAAAAGTTAATTTTTTCATTATAGTTTTTGAATAAACTTACCAAACACCCAACCGTCCACACCTGATGAGGTCGTAATATGGTACCAAACATCCCCAGAAATAAATTCTAATTGCGAGGATGAAATTCTGGCATATCCTGTTTTTCCTGTCTTATCATCTTCATAGGAAATCCTGTATTGATTTCCTTCGTAGCTTTCTATTACGACGGCTTTTCCTTTATTCAAGGTAAAGACTAAATTGCCCGAATAATCATTATAGAACGGAGTGGCTGATCGCAAAATAGCTTCATTTTCATTTCCTTCAGGTCGGTACTCATCTACAATTTTAACAAGTTGTCCGTTTGTCAATACCGCTTTTCTATTTGACTGAATGGAGTGGTCACTTCGCACCAATACATTATTGCCATTTATTTTAGCGTTATTTACACTGGAAGAGGTTTCACCACTTTTTGGTGTATTGGTTGATTCTGCCTCACCTTGAGAACCTTTATTTTTTTCTATGTTAAGCTTTTCCTGCTCAAGCTTCAATTTTTCTTGTTCCAACTTGAGCTTTTCCGCTTCCAAATTTCCGTCTGAACAGCTTGCAGCAAGTAGAAAAAGAGTAAAAAAGAAATTAATTTTATACATATTTAATCCGTTTAGTTACTTCCAAAAGTAATAATTTGATTTGATATACACTTAACGATGGGTCGGATTAAAAACTGTATTTATTTTCTTGAATGAGGTGTTGAGCAATTAACTGCCGAGCTTGTTTAGGATTAAAGGGACTAACTTTGGTAAATCGTTTGACACCCATAAGCATCATGCGGCATTCATCTCCATCAGCAAATGAATTGATGGCGTCTTTGGCTTGTTTTTCTATTCGAGAAGCAGCATCATAAAAATGTGTTTTCACAATAGCAATATCTAATTCACAGGCTTTTTCGCCTAGTAATTCTATCTTTTTTTCTACCCGAAGTAAAGTGGATTCTGCTAAATAGGTTTCAATGGCAATATCAGCAATATTCATTAATACCTCTTGTTCTTTGGCTAATGACTGCATCAACTTTTGAACCGCTGAACCCGCTACCATCAATAGAGTTTTTTTAAAGCCCTTTAGATACAATCTCTCCTCGGCAAGCGCAGTTTCGGGTAAATCTTCCATTTCTGGAATACTCATTAGTTCATTAGCAACTTGCATAGCGTGCCCCATTAAGTCTAATTCCCCTTTTAGTGCCTTTCTCAATACCATATCAACGGCAAGCATCCGATTGATTTCGTTTGTACCTTCAAAAATGCGATTAATTCGCGCATCTCTGTATGCACGTTCCACCATAGATTCGGCAGAATATCCCATTCCACCATGAATTTGAACGGCTTCATCTACTACATAATCCAAGCATTCAGAACCGGCCACTTTAAGCACGGCACATTCAGCGGCAAACTGTTCAATTCCTTTTAGTGTTGCTTCTCCTTTGGGAATTCCTGATTGAATAAGAGCTTCAATGGCATCATCAATATTTTGTCCGGCACGATACGTAGCCGATTCTAATACGTAGGTTCTAATTACTTGTTCAGCCAATTTGTAACGTATGGCTCCATATTTTGAAATGGGTCTGCTAAATTGTTCGCGTTCATTGGCGTATTTCACGGCTAAATTGATAGCCCCTTTTGCTCCGCCTAATACACCTGCGGCCAGTTTAATCCTTCCGATATTCAAAATGTTCAAGGCTATTTTAAACCCATTTTCGCGAGTAGACAACATGTTTTCAATGGGTACGTGAACGTTGTTAAAAAACACTTGTCGGGTAGATGAACCTTTGATCCCCATTTTTTTTTCTTCCGGATTTAATGAAATACCGGGAGTATTTGCCTCAACAATAAATGCAGTTAGGTTTTTGTCGTCATCAATTTTGGCAAATACAGTGAATAAATTAGCGAAACCCGCGTTGGTTATCCACATTTTTTGTCCATTTAATACGTAGCTTTTTCCATCTTCTGAGAGCTGAGCCTTTGTTTTTCCGGAATTTGCATCTGATCCTGCCCCTGGTTCTGTTAAACAGTAGGCCGCTTTCCATTCGCCACTTGCTAATTTAGGAATATACTTTAATTTTTGATCTTCGCTTCCATAATAAAGGATTGGGAGTGTCCCGATTCCGGTATGTGCGCCAAAGGAAACGGAAAATGAATAACCCGTTCCGAGGTGTTCAGTAGCTAATAAGGAGGTTTTAAAATCAACCCCCATCCCACCTAAATTTTCGGGTACAGACAATCCAAGCAATCCAAGTTCGCCCGCTTTGAGAACGATGGATTCCATTAATCCTGCTTCCATCTTATCTATTTGATCAATGTAAGGAAGCACTTCTTGATGTATGAAATCGTCACACATGCTGGATATCATTTTTTGTTCTTCATTCCATTCTTCAGGAATAAACACATCAGAAAAATGAACATCTCTGATGATGAATTCACCGCCTTTTAATGCTTGATTTTCCATAGGTCAAATAATTTATAAGGCTAAGGTAGCGAAAAAACTATTATGCATGCATAAAATAATTCAGGCATTTTAGGATTTTTTATATTTTACCAAAGATAGAAGGGGGTACTTTTGCTTCGATGAAAAAATTGAAAATATTCATAGTCTTTGCTTTAGTTGCATTCTCTTTTGAATTTAGTGCACAATCTACTAATGCACAAACGCGCAATGCAAATAGTTCTAATGCAGATGAAATTATAAACTTTGCAAAAACATTTTTGGGGGTTCCTTATGTTTATGGTGGGGCATCTCCAGCAGGATTTGATTGCTCTGGTTTTATTCAATATGTTTTCAAGGAATTTGGGTTTTCGTTGGCTCGAACTGCAGGAGCGCAATCTTTATTTGGAATGGATGTTAGCCTAGATGAATTGCAACCGGGTGATTTATTATATTTCAAGGGCAGAAACATCAATAGTACATCTATTGGACATGTCGGAATGGTAACTGCAGTTGCAAACGGAAAAATTGAGTTTATTCACGCTGCAGGTAAAAGTGTGAAAATGGAAACGTTCAATAAAAATAGTTATTACGTACCACGGTTTATCAAGGCGCGCCGAAATTTGTAAGTGAAATTCTTACTAACTAGAACGGTATTTCAGTTTGAATTCGGTTGATGATTTCTTCTGGAGACAAGGAGTGATCAATTGAAAAATCCCCGGATTTGGTTCTTCGTAAATTTATTAGAGTACCTCCAGAATTTAACAATTTCCCAAAATCATAGGCAATGCTACGAATGTAGGTTCCTTTTGAACAGGTGATTTCAAAATCTATTTCGGGAAATCGAGCAGCATCAATTTTGAATTCATTTATCTCAATTTGAACCGATTTCATTTCAATTTCTTTACCAGCTCTTGCAAAATCATAGGCTCTTTTCCCATCGATTTGTTTGGCTGAAAATATAGGTGGTTTTTGCTCTATAAGACCTGTCAATTTCAAACAAGCTTGTTCTAGCATTTCAGTCGAAATATGATCCGTTTCATACTCCTCATTGAATTCTGTTTCTAGGTCATAGGAAGGAGTTGTTTTGCCCAGTAGAATTGTTCCTGTATAGGTTTTGAGTCCAGGCATGTATTGGTCAATTTTTTTCGTGTCCTTACCAATACAAAGAATCAGTAATCCGGTGGCCAAAGGATCAAGAGTGCCGGCATGACCGACTTTAATGTTCTTGACACTTAATTTCTGTTTGAGGTTCCACCTAATTTTATTTACTACATCGAAAGATGTCCATCCATAGGGTTTGTCCACTAAGACTGTTATACCGGATTGATAGTCAATCATATTTACTTGATTGATGTAAAATAAACAAGAAAGATTAACCCCAAAAGGATGCGATACCATCCCCACATCTTGAAGCCATACTTTTTCAAGATTTCAATAAAGAATTTGATTGCCACAACAGCAACAAGAAACGCTACCAGATTACCAATTATGAATAAAATGAGGTTGTCTCCTTGTAGGATCATTTCGAATCCTTTTTGTTCTTTTCCTTGATAATTCCAGTCTTTTAAAAAAACAGAATAGAGCGTTACGGCAAGCATGGTTGGAACGGCAAGAAAAAAGCTAAATTCTGCTGCCATACGCATGGTTAATCGTTGTTGCATTCCACCAATGATAGAAGCTGCAGCCCTACTTGTGCCGGGCATCATGGCCAAGCATTGCCAAAATCCAATGATTAAGCCGTTTTTAATGCTTATTTGCTTTTCTTCTTTAATTGTTTGATTCTTAAAAATACGGTCTACAAAAAGTAAAATCACACCGCCAATAATTAACACCAGTGCAATGGGTACAGGTTTTTCTAATACAGCTTCAATTTTATCATCAAATAATTTGCCTAACACGAGAGCGGGTATAACGGCTATGGCTAGTTTTAAATAAAATTGAAGGGAAGTGAGCTGAAAAAACTTTTTCCAATATAAAACAACTACCGCTAAGATAGCCCCAAACTGAATGGATACTTGAAACATTTTAACGAATTCATCCTCCTGGATTCCAAAATAGGAACTCATAAAAATCATATGGGCGGTGGATGAAACAGGAAGAAATTCTGTTAATCCTTCTATAATGGCTAGAAAAATAGCCTCTAAAAAATTCATCTTTATTTCTTAGTTTCAGTAACAGATTCTTCCTCTGATTTGGCTGGTTTTTTCATGATAGCATACAAAATCACTACGTATCCTGCTATAATCAGCATGGGAGATACAGTAATACGTATAGGGCTAAAAAGTTCATCTGCATTGAAATTGGATGGATTATCGGTTCCTCCACCAATCATTAAAATAAAACCAACAACATTGATAACCACGCCAATTAATAGTAAGCGATAATTTTCTTTTTGAAAACCGAAATGATTGAATTTCATAAGTATGTGTTTAGTATAAATCGTCTATTTTCATTTTTAGGTATTTGTTCAATGCCAACCAAGTCGACACGAACGTTATGAAAACACCTAAAAAAATTAAACTTGCACCCAAAATTACAAATAATGTAGCAGAATAGGTGATAGCTAATTCATCAAAATAGTTTTGAATGGAATAAAACAAGGTTACCAATAGCGCCATACCAACAATCGCAGAGATTAATCCTTGTAATACGGCCTGTATAAGAAATGGTCGACGAATAAAAGTGGCTTTGGCGCCAACTAATTGCATGGTTTTTATGGTAAATCGCCTGGAATACAAGGCCAATCTAATGGTGTTATTAATCATAGCAATAGCAATGACGATGAGTATGGCTGCAATGGACAAAACGAGAAAAACAAATTGCTTAAAACCAAGATTTATACTTTCAATATTCGCTTCGTTGTAACTAACTTCAATGATTTGATTTTTAAAAGAGTTGAGTAACTTAGTTTTGATTTGACTCATGCCTTGTTTCGTCGCGTATTCTTCTTTAGGACTAAAGGTAATACTAGGAGGTAATGGGTTTTCACCATCAAAAATTTCGTTCATTTCTTTTTTGTCCACCTGATTTTCATAAAAAACTTCCATTGCCGCCTCAGGCGACATATACTTAACTGATTTAAATTCTTGCCATTTTTTTAACTGAATTTCAATTTGTTTTATGTCTGATTCATTCATTCTTTCCTGAAAAAAGACATCGCCAAATAGGTTTTCTTTTGCTTGACGTTGAAAATCTGTAATACCTAAAACACCACCCAAAATGAGTCCAATCATAAATAAAACCAAAGAAATTCCTACGACAGTTGAAATGTAACTAGTTCGTAATCCTCTTTTACTATATTTTTCTATTTCAGAACTCATGCAACGAAATTATTAATTTATTTCTGTCTTTTTTGACTACTGAAAGAAGGTTTTCAAAAACAAAATGTTATGAATGTCCTATTTTTTTCTTTTTTCGATCACTTTTTACAAAAAAGATGCTTTTATTTGTATTTGATTTTTAATTATTCAGCTTAATAGTTTTGTCAGTAGATTTCGCACTTATCGTTTTCTCCATTGTTGCAATTCTTGCATTCTTTTCTTTTTTGACGGGAAGGGATACTTTTTTAAGCTTTTTTAGTTTGCTATTGGCTGGTGCAACTGCTTCTCTTATTTCAAGTGAATTAAAAACAGATTCGCGAACAGGGCTGCTGCAAATAATGATTTTTTCATTCCTGATTTTTAATTTTTTACTCTCCCGCATAGAAGTGTTGCGTAACATTAAGTTTGGTGTATATGGAACAGCTTTGTCGACCTTTATGCTTCTTGCTGTAGGTTCAGACAGCTTTTCGATGTATGATTTTGAGTTTTCCTTGCATGCAACAACTACGTGGATTTTACCGATTATTGGAACATTAATTTTTGTTACTTCGGAGTTGCTTTCAGGTGTTTTTTCTCAATTTGTTGGCTTCGAAACGCGTAGTTCTTTTCAACAATTAACGCAGCTTTTTTTATTGAGCATTTCTCTTTTTGCTGCTTTCTTTTTAGCATCCTATTTCGGGCTGTTTCTGGTTGCAATGGGTTATATTGCTAGTAGTTTTTACAGAGAGGACCAAACAGCAAACAGCGGGTTTTCTCTTCTTATGTTTGCATTGATTCCATTTTTAGCTACGTTATCAGGTATTGAAATAATTGATGTTTCAATTGGTAAGAATCTATTTGGATTGATGAGTGGTTTTGCAGGGATTTGGTTTCTGTACATTTTATCCCAATCAAAAGTGAATCCGATTGCATTTTCCATGATCGGCTACATACTTCATCTGGTAGGTTCGGTAGTGATTATAACGTTGGGATCTCAAAAAGCCGATTTAGGCGGAATGGATACGTATTTAGGCTATTTGATAGGGTCAGCGATTGCGTTAACCGTTTATCATGATTTCAAATTAACTCAACTCGTTTACCCATCTTTGATTGGCATCGGAATTTATTTTGGTCCAAAAGCAACGGATGCTAAACCAGCAACTGAAACAAAAAACGAGTCTACAGAAAACGTATCTTTTAAAGGAAAAAAAGGAACGAAAAAGGATCCGTTTGCTGTGAAGGGATTATCAATTGATGAACTAGTTGGAGAGTATGATATTATTTCATCTACATCATTCATTCATTTTAGCCTTGGTCCAAAAGGTGGAATCACGGAAGGCAAAATAGAAGGGTTTAATGGGGTGATAAAAATTGACGAGAAAACAGGTGGGTCTATTTTTTCAGTTACTATACCCGTTAAAAAATTGACTACAAACAATGATTTACGGGATGAATCGCTGATGGAAAAAGCGTATTTCAATGAAGGGAAATACCCAACAATGAAATTCAAATCCAAGAAATTAGTACCTATAAATGATTATTATGAGTTGAATGGGGAGTTCACGATGATAGGAGAATCGAATCCACTGAAAGTTCAATTGAAATACATTGGATCAATAGAAAAAGATGGAGTTAAAATACCTCAATTTATTGGAAAATCATCTATTAACCGCACAACATTTGGAATGAAGGCAGATTCCAAGGAGGGAAATATTGTTGATTTTGATTTTAAAATTGAATTGAAAAAAAAGAAGGATAAAGAAAAAAAATCCGATCCTAAACCAAAGAAAAAGGATCGTGATGCTGACTCCAGAAGAGAACGTTCTAGAAGAAATCCAGATTAATTCAATTAATGGCAATTTGCCTCCATGAATGACTTTTTTCAAACTCCTATTGAATTTTTGAAAGGCGTTGGCCCTCAACGAGCAGAATTGCTGAAAAAAGAATTGGGAATCTACACCTATAAAGATTTATTGTATCACTTTCCTTTTCGCTATATTAATCGTTCCACGTATTGTTTAATCAAGGACATTCCTTATTTGGATAATTCTGCACAATTTAAAGGTACAATTACTCGAATCATGGAAGGAGGTAGGGGAAGGGCAAAGAGTATTTCAGCACTGGTTGAAGACGAGACTGGTAAACTTGAGTTAATTTGGTTTCAAGGCGCTAGTTGGATTAAAAACACATTGAAAGTTGGAGCGAGTTATCAAATTTTTGGTAAACCAAAAGTATTTAATAGTCAATGGAAGATTGCTCATCCAGAAATAACTCCATGGAATACGGGGGCATTGAGTGTCGGTTTTCAGCCCGTATATTCTACAACTGAAAAATTGACCGCTAATGGAATGGGATCCAAAGGAATAGAGAAAATAATGCAATCATTATTGCAATTGTTGCCCTCTCAATGCAATGAAACGCTGTCAGAAGAAATAAGAAATCAAATTCACGGAATTGCCTTGGTTGATGCGCTCTTGCAGGTTCATGCGCCAACTACAGAGTCACAAATATCCATCGCACGATATCGATTGAAGTTTGATGAGCTTTTTTATTTACAACTGGAAATGCAGCTTCGTAAAAAATCGGCCGCAACCAAAGGGAAAGGTTTTGTTTTTCCTGAAGTTGGCGAAGTATTCAATTCATTTTATACGAATCATTTGCCTTTTGAACTTACTGGTGCGCAAAAAAAAGTATTGAAAGAAATTAGAAAGGATTTTCTATTGGAAAAACACATGAATCGCTTGCTACAAGGCGATGTGGGAAGTGGAAAAACATTGGTTGCCTTATTAACAGCACTGATTGCTATAGGAAATAATTTTCAAGCTGCTATTATGGCTCCAACCGAGATTTTGGCGACCCAACATTATGAAACAATTAGTAAACTGGTTGAAACCCTACCGATACGTGTTAGTTTACTCACTGGGTCGACTAAAAAAAATAAACGTATTCAGATCCATGAAGGCTTGGAAAATGGAGAGATTCATTTGTTAATTGGAACACATGCATTACTAGAAAATGTGGTTCAATTTAAGAATTTAGGCGTCGTTGTTATAGATGAACAACACCGGTTTGGTGTAGCGCAGCGTGCTAAAATGTGGAGAAAAAACACCTTGCCTCCTCATATATTAATTATGACTGCTACGCCCATTCCGCGCACCTTGGCCATGACATTTTACGGAGATTTAGACGTTTCTGTCATTGATGAACTTCCTCCAGGTCGAAAACCTATTTCAACCATGCATCGATTTGAAAGTCATCGCCTTCGTTTGTTTGAGTTTATGCGCGAACAAATCAAATTAGGCAGACAAATATATGTGGTTTACCCCTTGATTAAAGAATCTGAAAAATTAGATTTTGCTAATTTAATGGATGGATTTGAAGCAATTACAAGGTCATTTCCTTTGCCAGATTATAAAGTAAGTATGGTGCATGGGCAATTGAAACCAGAAGATAAAGAGTTCGAAATGCAGCGATTTATAAAAGGAGAAACTCAAATTATGGTGGCTACCACGGTGATTGAAGTGGGGGTTAATGTGCCAAATGCTTCGGTAATGATTATTGAAAGCGCAGAGCGTTTTGGACTTTCTCAATTACACCAATTACGAGGTAGGGTAGGGCGTGGAGCTGAAAAATCATATTGTATTTTGATGACAGGAAATAAATTGTCAAAAGAAGCAAAATTACGCATGGAGACAATGGAAAGAACGAATGACGGTTTTGAAATTGCCGAGGTGGATTTGAAATTAAGAGGTCCAGGTGATTTAATGGGCACACAGCAAAGTGGTGTGCTGGATTTAAAAATAGCCGACATTAGTAAAGACAATCAATTGGTAATATTGGCTAGGGAAATAGCTATAAAATTGATTGAAACGGATCAAACATTAAGTAATCCATCTAATTTACCAATCCGCAATGAAATTTCTAAGATCGTTAAATCAAAACCAAATTGGGGTAAAATCGCTTAGAATTCAGACTCATCCAATGTGAAATCGTCTATCGAAGTATCAAATGAGTCATCTTCATCCGATTCATTATCGATTAGATCTTCAGGAGAATAATCACCATCACGATTTACAGGGCGTAAGATATTAGTTTTAGATACATTCAATCGAATTTCTGTTCGAATTTCGCCATCTTCTTGAAGATAGGCTTTTGCAAAGGGCGAACCAATTAATTCAACCATCGTTCCTCTTTTAAGAAAATCAACAATTCGAATATTGCTACCTTCTCTTTTCCAAATAGTACAATTAACCCAGGTTGTCTTTGTTTTAGTTTGACCAGTGCGTTTGTCTTTCCAATTTTTATTGTGCGCAACCGGAAAGTTAATGGCCAATACATTTCTTTCCATGGTTTTTACAATCGCATCTTTACCGATGTTTCCAATCAATCTGGTTTCAAAAACAGTTGCCATGTCCTTGGTTTATAGTTGTTAGTTGAATCAAAATCCAAGCTAAGTTAAAAAAAATAATGATTTTTATTTCTAAAATGTTAAAAAATAATAATTTACCTCTTTTTTAGCTTAAGGAATAAATGATTCCTAACAAACGATATATCACAGTGATTTGGTTCTACCCCCATCGACAGGTAAATTAATACCATTTATATAAGAGGCATCCGGTGAAGCAAGAAAAGCAATAGCGGAGGCAATTTCTTCTGGTTGAGCAATACGTTTCATGGGTGATTCTGAAGCCATTTCTTCAAATATCTCTGCTACACTTTCTCCAGTTTTTTCTGATTTTGCTTCGGCGATTCCTTGTAAACGGATTGTATTAGTGGCCCCAGGTAATACGTTATTTACAGTAATACCGTATTCACCTAATTCATTAGCAAGTGTCTTGCTCCAACTAGCTACAGCTCCTCTTATTGTATTTGAAACACCAAGATTAGGCAATGGTTGTTTTACAGAAGTAGAAATAACATTAATAATTCTTCCGTATCCGGATGTTATCATTCCTGGATAAATTGCTTGAACCAGTATGTGATTACAAATCAAATGTTGATTAAACGTATTAATGAATTCTTCTGTGCTGGCATCTTTAATTGGTCCTCCTTTTGGACCGCCTGTATTATTAACTAAAATATTTATGACATTCCCTTCAGAAATAAAATGGGCAATTACCTTTTTTAAATCGTTTGGATTCGAAAAGTCTGCCACAAGATATTGATGGTTTTGACCCGTTGGTTGAGGCATTTCAAGTAAGGTTGTTTTCAGTTTTTGCTCATCTCGTGAAAGTAAAACGAGTGTTGCTCCCATCTCTGCTAGTTTCTTTGCCGTTGCTTTTCCGATTCCTTGTGTACTACCACAAACCAAGGCTACTTTATTAGTTAACATATTATTCATGAGCTTTTTAAATAATCTTTGTGTAAATTTAACATTTATGTTTTTTGAATAAAAAAAATATTTAGCTTTGCAATATTACTTAAAGTTTTAACTATGAAAAATTTTTTACGATTTTCCTTTCTGTTTCTTTTTAGTGTTTTTGTTTTAAAAGGTAACGCTCAAGTTAGTGCTTACTCTTATTCCCAATCATCGGGGACATATCAACCAATCACTGGGGGAGCATTAATTCAAAGCGCATCCACAACGGCCTCTATGGATGAAAACGTTTACACAGCGTTGAACATTGGGTTCAGTTTTAATTATGCAGGTGTTGATTATTCAACATTTAGCATAAGTGCCAATGGATTTATAGCGCTGGGCAATACTATTGCTACTTCAACAGCTCCGTTGAGTACGGGTACTACGAATAATGTGATAGCAGCTTTGGGGGCTGACTTATTGGGTAGACAGTTTGTTACCTGTTCTATGACATTAGGAAGTAATGTGGTAACAGTAACCGCAGGTTCCACTGCAGGAATGACAGTAGGTGATCTAATGACAGGAACGGGAATTGCAACTGGTTCAACGATTACAGCATTGTCACCAACGTCAATTACTCTTTCATTAAATGCTACTTCAACTGGTACAGGAAGAAATGTTCGTGCTATCAATGCTGGTAATATTAGATATGAAACAATTGGATCGGCACCTAATAGAAAATTAGTGGTACAATGGTCCAAGTTTTCACGTTATACAACAACAGCTCCTAGTGATTTATTAAATTTCCAAATCATATTAGAAGAAACAACAAATTTTGTTTCCGTATCATATGATATTCCCTATGTTTATACAACAACTAATATTACGCCTCAAGTGGGTTTAAGAGGTGCGGCGAATACCGATTTCAATAATAGAACAACAAGTACTGATTGGACAGCTACAACTGCTGGTACTTTAAACTCATCAAATTGTACGTTGAATTCAACGGTTTTCCCTGCGTCAGGTCAAAATTTTTCATGGATTCCACCTGCGTGCGCTGCACCAGGAGGTCTTTCTTCGGTAGTTACTTCGTTGACAAGTGCAAACATTTCTTGGAATAATAATGCAGCAGCTTCTTCTGGTTATGATTATTACGTGTCAACAACGAATACAGCACCAAATGCTGGTACAACTCCAACAGGATCTACTGTAACTAACTCAGCCTCTATATCAGGTTTGACAGCAAACACGACGTATTATTTTTGGGTGCGATCAAATTGTGGTTTAGGAACTTTAAGCGGATGGTCGGCTACAGCCAGTTTTTTCACTGGTTATTGCGTACCAAGTAGTGGAAGTGGTTGTTCATTTGGAGATTTGATTGCTTCTGTTACATTGAATACTTTGGTGAATAATACTGGTACAACGTGTACAGCGGCATATAATGATTATACAACTAATCCATTGTTAACTACAACCTTATTACCTAGTTCAACGTACAGTTGTATTGTTGGATCTGGAGCCTATGGACAAAGTTATGCTGTTTGGATCGATTATAATGATGATTTAGTTTTTGATGTTTCAGAACGAGTTGGATATACACTTGCCACAGTTCCTGCAAATTCAACTGCTACTTTCTCTATCGTTTTAGCTTGTACACCACCAGCGGGTGTGCATAGAATGAGGGTTCGTTCGGCATATGCTACAGCAGGTATAAGTATAACTCCTTGTGGAACACAATCATATGGAGAGATTGAAGATTATTTAATCACAATTGCAGCTCCACCAGCTTGTCCTTCTCCAGGATCACCTTTAACCGCAAGTAATATTACTGCATATACTGCTGATTTCACTTTCCCATTAGGATGCTCCTCTGCAACTAATTTTGATGTAGAATATGGTCCTGCTGGATTTACTCAAGGTACGGGTACGGTAGTTCAAAATATTGCTGGAACTATTAATGGTTCTAACGCTACCATTACACTTTCAGGATTAAATGCAACAACAGCGTACAACGTTTATGTAC
>JACCDZ011438006.1_pt1 | contig 77547 bp, 69 predicted proteins | sample 7449551 | NCBI WGS metagenome assembly JACCDZ01 (sample SAMN15323452, study PRJNA562643) | freshwater metagenome | isolation source: river surface water | place: USA:Blue River Watershed | collected 2017-08-18
CGGCAACCACGGCAACCACGGCAACCCCAGCAGACTCCACAGCCCCAACACACTCCTTCGCCACCTATGCCGACTTTCAGGCTCTCAGCGACCGCGGGTTCCTCTTCTGTGCCAATAAACATCGCGAAGGATCCGACATTCCCAACTTGGATGCCTGTTTGTTTCTGGATCGCGTGGCTCGCCGAAATGCCAAGACATTCCTGCAATGCATGGGCCGTGTCCTGCGCCGTGATGCGGCCGGCCGTAAAACCCATGGACTCGTTCTGGACCTCGCCGCCGCCTCTTCTCTTGCCATCTGCGATCGTGTGCAACAATACATTGATCCTCATCAATCCAATACGGTATTTCCCTTTCAATACACTTTTCGGAGGCACGAAGGGATTCAGATCCATATGTTGGAAATGCAGGGATCGCCGTATATAGCCGGTGTCAGCACACAACCCCCCAAAAAGTTGGTGGTGACCCAAACCCCAACACTAGACACCCTAACATCCCTCTTTGTCCGTCCTCTCCCTACAGATCCACGATATGCAGCCCGCTTAGAGGCCGAACTGGAACTCTTTGCTGCCAAGGATTTATTTGGATATGTCTTCCAAGCCCTGGAAATCCTCGCGATTACCAAGGACATTCCGCATGTAACCCGTGGATCCTGTGGGTCCTCTCTTGTATGTTATATGCTCGGCATCAGTCATGTGGATCCTATTAAATGGGATATCCGCTTTGCCCGATTCCTCAATGAGTTTCGGGATACGCTACCGGATATTGACTTTGATTTCCCGCATACCTTGCGCGATGAGGTATTCCTACAGATTCAGATGCGATGGCCTGGCCAGGTGGCGCGCATTAGCAATCATGTATATTATCACAAGAAGTCGGCGATCCGAGAGGCCGTGAGGCGTGTGGGGATTCGGAAACAGATACCGGCACTCCAGATGACTGAGACAATTCGGCGACTCCCTCTCAAACAACAGGCGGCAATTCAGAAAACTACACGCGATCTGGAAAATACATTTCGCGGATATTCGTTGCATTGTGGGGGCATTGTGTTTTATCCGGCAGGTGTTCCGAAAGCCCTGAAATTGGCTACGAAGAGGGGAGCCATGTCCCAGGTTACACTGAATAAACATGAAATTGCCAAGGAACGCCAGTTTAAGATTGATATTCTGAGTAGTCGCGCTCTGTCACAACTTGTAGAGGTACGGCGCTTGGCCGGTATTACAGAGCCCTTGGATTTTGAGGCCTTTGTTACAGATGTTAAAACCGCGGAGCTCTTCCGAAGGGGTGACAATATCGGTATTACTTTGGCCGAATCGCCCTTGATTCGCAAGGCATTCCGCAAAATCCGACCGGCAACCCTGGAAGAAGTAGCGCTTTGTCTGGCCATTATTCGGCCGGCTGCCCGTGAAGCGCGTGTAGCTACAACGGATGCCGATCTTACAGCCATGTTTGTGTATGATGATGATGCGATTACGCTCATTGCGAATGCCCTCGGCTGCACGGATGCCGAGGCGGACCGGTTTCGTCGTGGATTCGCCAAGGGGGACAAGGCCACTGTGCAGAAACTCAAGGCGGCTCTCAGTGCCCACAAACAGCCAAACAGTATTGATATATTACAGCAGCTGAAAAACTTAAGACAATACAGTTTCTGTAAATCGCATGCATTCTCCTATGCCCAACTTGTATGGCAACTTGGGTATATGAAGGCACATTATCCGGTCGCATTCTGGCAGGCGACACTCAAACACAATGAGAGTTCTTACAGGAAATGGGTGCATTTGTATGAGGCCTGCAGTGCAGGTGTGACCATTGCATCACCAGCCAAGCATGCTTCCATTTATGCGGAGAACCGTCGTAGGAAGGCGAAAGCCGCGGCGGCAACAGCCACACCAGAGGAGCAAGTGAGGACTGTTGGGATGTGGAGTTCACCTGGATTCTTTCCTGGCTGCTCCTTCGTGCATTCAAACCAAACCGCGCGGATTCGTGGTCTAATTGCATCTTCTCGTGTACTGAACTGGCATTCCAAGATCAAAAAGGCGGTGCTCTTCGTGGGTGTAGGACCCCAGGAATATGTGGAGGTTGTTCTGGAAGGACCACGGATCTTCTTAACAAAGAAGATTGGTGTAAGCTGCGAAGCCGAAAAGCAGGGAGATGTGTGGGTAGCTAAGAAATTTACGGTATGGTGAGGCAGTATTAGAATCTGAGGATGACGATACCGGATCCACCTGCTGCTCCATTTATCTGAGTATTAGTACCACCACCACCACCTCTTGCACCATTGCCACGGTTCGCGGTTCCAGCTATAGCATTGTTTGTAGATGATCCTGTAGCACCAGCACCTCCAACACCATATACAATTGCTGAACCCAAAAGCGAGTTAGTAGTTCCTGCACCACCTGCTCCAGCAGTTGCACCAGATTTACTTCCTCCTGGGCCACTGCTTCCTCCACCACCACCGCCGCCACCCCCACCACCTCCTCCATTTCCTCCCAATGCTGCAGTGGAGGGATTAATGGCTGCAGCTCCACCAGCTCCATTTACGAATCCTGGAGGTTGACGACTTCCATAACCACCGCCTCCACCCAATGCAATAATTTCATTAAATTCTGAAGAACCACCTTGTCCACCAGGAGTCTCACTCACTGGTAAGCGTATACTTGTCCCTGCAACGCCTCCTGCACCAACAATAATTGTATATTGTGTTCCAGGAATTGTTGAAGATGTTCCACTTAATACCATACCACCAGCACCTCCTGCACCACCACCATTATCAAAACCACCACCACTGCCTCCTCCACCGCCCACAACTAGATATTGCACATCCGTGACATAATCCGGTGCTGTCCAGGAAGTTGTGCCAACTGTTGTGAATGACAGAGTTGTAAAAGTATACGAAGAATCTACTGATGTTGTGGCAGGACTTGAAGAACCTGTGGCATTTGTTGCAACTACATTGACTGTATATGTAACCCCGTTTGTTATTCCTGTAACAATGATGGGAGAACTTGTCCCAGTTACCTGAAAGTCTCCAGGAGAAACAGTGACGGTATAGGAACTGGGAGTCACATTCGTAGGAGGTGAAAAAAATACAATTAGTTTTTGATTCCCAACACTTACAGATAAGTTTGTTGGAGATTCGGGAAGTATGAAATCTTGTACTTCTGCAACATACGATGTCCGTTCAGCTTCAGTGGTTTCCAATCGGCCACCTTCATATTCCCCAAAAATACGAGTTGTTCCAGCCCGCTTACCGGGTTCGCCTTCCCATGCAATAGAGTTTCGTAAACCATATTGCAGAGCAGTTTCTTGTACAACACGATCGGCGTAAAGAACGCGCAAAGCCCGCCTACGAGCTGTGTCAGAAGCGGAGGGAGGCAAGGACATTCTTCTATTTACGCTTGTGTGTTTTTCGCTGCTTTCCCACAGTATGCAAGCGTTGCCCCCTTTCCAGCACCGGTCCAGAATGTACAACAGGCACTAACCACTCCGAATGATATGTCCGATACAGACGCATGGCAGCTCTAGCATCTTCAACCGCACTATGGGCACCTTGTTGGATTTCTGCATTTCCCACATATCGTGAATAGAGTGCTGCGAGTTTTTGTGGATGTAGGCGGCCATAGGCATTCATAGTTTTGAAGAAGTTATGATGCGCTGTATTCCGAATGTCTCCCAATTCTTCGCGAGAAATACGCAGCGCTTTCAGGTCGTTTTCCAGGGCATGTCCAATCAAAATATTACCTTTTAGGATGTCCAGGACTTCACGGCGAACTCGGCCAAAGGATCTGGCGCCTGCTGCAGATGTGAGCATTTCGGGCGTTATGCCTGATATTGCTGTGCGATAATCCACTACATGTTGTCCAGGTTGGATATAGGCATGATAGACGGTGTTGCCATCCCAATCCACAATGCCCACTTCGGCAAGAAGTGTGCGTCTCCCTTCGCCCTCTACCATTTCGCAATCCAGGGCTAGGAATCGTTGGCCACCTCTTTGGTGAACCCTTCGTGTACGCACCATAATAAGGAATCTATTTGTTTAAGGTGTAGGAAGTTGTGGAATCTAAGAATGGAATACCAAGCTTTACCTGGTGGCAAGTCCGTTCCAAGTTCCTTGGAATTAGCTGCCTATAAACGCCCACCGAGTTATTCGGATTCCTTTTATGTTGTGAAACAGGCGGCTTCGCATCCGACCTTTGAATTCTTGGACTTGGCTGCAACAACCGCAAACCTAACAAAACCTCCACCGCCTTCTCCAACAATTGCAAACAATCAAAACCACCAAAAGCAAACTCCTAACATATTCGTCCCCATCGCCCTAAGTTTCCTCTTTCATATATCCCTCATATCCTTGTTTGAATCCCTCTTTTTCTACTATTTTATTTCGCGTTCCGAGGATAAGGGTATTCTTACAACTGTTACAAATCTTTTGGATGAAATTACTACTACATGTCCATGGCCCGCCAATCAAACTGTCATCCTCCGCGATCTTTTCCAACTTCTTGTGAATACTACGGCACTTACCACAGCAGCCGCGAAAGCCACGGAATCCCGTGCTGCCTACAATCACCAGATCTTCGTGCAATCCTGGATGTATGTAGTGGCCATTGGATCCACGGCACTCCTGGCATTTGCTGCGGCTGCGTGGCGCAAACAACTTACACGCGCCTTAGTGCGGCGGATTGTGTTGGAAAACCTGGGACTCGTAGCACTTCTTGGCACCTATGAATTCGCCTTCTTCAAGACTATTATATACAACTATGATTCCATAAGTGTGTTGGAAATTGAGGAATATGCTGTAAATACTCTTCAAAGTCAATGCAATTTGTGAAAAATTGAAGATGTTCAGAATGAACTGACCACTTTATGTCAATTGCCACTCTTTCCTACACTTCAAGCATGTCTACTCTCAATCCCTTCGCCCCTTCTTTCTTTCCTATACCCTCCACAACCCCCACAACCCCCACAACCCCCACAACCACCACAACCACCACAACCACCACAATGGATCTCCCTAAACTCCTCAGCTATCCCTTCTTTCAACAGCGTCTGGAACGCTTTCTCTACACGCAGTACCGAATCTCGGATGCGCGTGTAGAAGATCTGCAAATTCTCCTGGCTTCACCGCCTGTACAACCCAAGGTCAAGGCAACCACAGTATTCCTCGGTATTTACAAGAACATTCCCTTCTTGTACGAGGCAGATCAGTGGGATGCACCTCGTACCGGCGCATTTGTGAAACTCCTGGATGCATAATTTAGAAACACTTTATGAATATATTCATAGAAGAACATGATATATATAGATGCCTTAGTCGGCTCCCTAGTTTCCCTGGGATGTTTTTGCGTTATTGCATCCTGCTTACGAGTATGTTACAAACACCGAAAACCACCTCAGCAGCCTCCCCAACAAATCCAACAACCTCAATGCGTGTCATTACAATCTGAACTCATTGTGGTTTCATATCCCTCCGCACCTCAGTATTTCCCACAATCTACTTACTATACTCAACCATCCTATCAACAGTCAAAAAATTTATCACAACCTTTTCCGCAACCTTCCGCGCCCTATTAATGCACCGTAAACTGGGACAGAATCGGCGAACTTACCTTGATGCTGCGCGCTACATCCTCGCCGTCCAGCAATGCCCAACCTCCACGGGATTCCTTAATCCAATCCAGTTGTAGCTGATACTCCTCGGTAACATATCCCAATGCGTCCACCACATCAAACACGGTAATGTGGTCACTCGGATTTGCGTGCAGAGCGTGCAATATAGCCTTTTCACAAGGTAAGTCCCCCCTTCATAGTTTGTCACAGGAAGGAACATGTAGAATGGACCCTCACAATCCAAATAGGCCACTGCACAGGCGTGCACATGATCCCAACAAATCTCCCATACACCATCTGGTGTCGTGACCTGTGCACATTGGGTAAAGTTGTCTACGGAAGGTGCTGCGGAAACAACTGAGGCAACGGAGGCAACAGAAGGAAAGGAAGCAAACATTTTGGCAATGAAAGGAAGGAGAGATAGGAAGTATGTAGGGAATGCAGGAACGCCACAGCAACACAACACCCTAACACATTCCTCCAGATAACTTCAATTTTTTCAGATCATCTTCAAACCAAAAATAACTTACCTTTTTTTTACAAACACAACAAATTTCAATGCACCGTAAATTGGGAAAGGCTGCAATCACTTACCTTGATGTTCTTGGCAACATAGGATGCATCATGCATCGCCAAGCCTTCTAGAGAATCCTCAATCCAGTCCAGTTGCAGCTGGAACATGTCTCCACCATATCCAAGACTTTCCAACACATCAAATACCGTAATATCTGCAGGTGGCTTTTCCACAGTCTCCCCATTGATTTGTAACTGGATACGAATGGGTTGGAATTGGTGTCTAAGTTGTGCAACTACACAAGACTGTCCATAATCCCACAACAGCTGCCAAACACCATCCGGTGTTGTAATCTGTGCTGACTGATCAATCTCATTAGAAGGCTGAAAGGAAGGAATAATCATTTTGGGAGGGAAGGAAGGATTTTTAGGAGGAATGTAGGGAATGCAGGAACGCCACAGAATTCCTACACATCACTCCACAGGTCTTCAATTTTTCTGAGATTTCCGAAAAGTTGAAATGTCCTATGATACCTGAGGAGATTTGTGTGCATTATTAAAAAAATCACTATGGAGATTGAATCTCTTATTCCTTCCAACCCTCCTTCCATTCATCCTACGCTTCCCCATTTTATCAGGGATCTCTTGAAAGATCCCACAAAGAACTATACAACCGAAACCCTCAAACAAGCCACCCAGCTTCTGCAAAAGAAGTACAAACATGTGCCGAGTAAGTTTGAACTCATTACGACCTACAAGCAGCTCTTAGAGTCAGAACCCTCAATGCCCCGTAATGAGTCCCTTCTAAAAGCCATGACAGTTCGCGCGGTTCGTAGTGAGAGCGGGATTCTCAATGTGAGTGTAAGCCTCCCTCCGAATGAGTTCAGCTGTCGCTACAATTGCCATTTCTGCCCCAATGAACCAGGAATGCCACGGTCCTATCTGAGCAACGAAGATGTCTTTGCTAGAGCTGCAAAGGTCCAGTTTGACACTGTTCAGCAGGTCTATTCGCGCCTGGATACTCTCAAGGCCAATGGGCACCCCATTGATAAGCTGGAGTTTCGTGTACTTGGCGGGACATTCAGTTGTTATGACCATGCAGTCGCAGACGATTTCATTCGGGATTTGTATTATGCGGCCAATACCTATTTCGCACCACCGGAACACAAGACAAGACCTAAGGAGTCCCTAGAGGCGGAGCAAGCCCGCAATACCTACACCGAACCTCATGTGGTGGGACTCGGTGTAGAAACACGACCGGATGAAATTACACCCGCCGAAATTATCCGTTTCCGCAACTATGGTGTAACGCGGGTAGAGCTGGGTGTCCAACATACAGATGATGCCCTCCTACGCCGCGTGAATCGTGGCCATGGTGTGAAGCAGTCTCGTGCTGCCATTAAGCTCCTGAAAGATTACGGCTTCAAGGTGGAGATCCATATTATGGCCGATCTTCCTGGGGCGACACCTGAGGGTGATATGGAGTGTTATCGCCAGGTGCTCCAGGCGGATCCAGATCTGATTCCGGATTACATGAAGGATTATCCCTGCCTGGATGTCAGCTTCACCAAGGTGAAGGAATGGAAGGAACAGGGCCTCTGGCAGCCGTATGCGGAGCGTACTCCAGATGCCAAGGACTTGCAGGATGTCCTGATTTACCGACAGCAAATTACGCCCAAGTGGGTGCGCGTGAATCGCATTCAGCGGGATTTCCGGCCGGATCACCTGCCGTGTGGGACCCAACAGCTGGGCTACAATTCCACGAGTATTCGGAGCAATTTGGCGCAGATTGTGAAGGAGGCCGCGGAAGCAAAGGGCATTTATTGCCAGTGCATTCGCTGTTGTGAGGTGCGCGATCAGCCCTATGCACCAGAAGAAATCCAATACCATGTGGCGCAATTCCACGCAAGCGGGGGTACGGAGTATTTCCTGTCCGCGGAGGTCCAGCGGCCACACAGGCCACTTATGTTGGGATTCTTGCGATTACGGATTTCACCGGCACTCCAGACCTCCATTCTTCCGGAACTCCAGGGCGCTACGGCAATGATTCGTGAGCTCCATGTATACGGAAAAGTGCAGAAGGTGAAGAAGGATGTTGGGAACGAGGAGGGCAAAGAAGCCAACGGCACCCAACACGGTGGCATTGGAACGCGCTTACTCGCGATGGCGGAACGGTTGGCACAGGAACACGAATGCACGCGCATTGCGGTGATTTCGGGCATTGGTGTTCGGGGATACTATGCACGCCGTGGATACAGCAAACAGGGCACCTATATGATAAAGGACCTTCCACAGGCGGATTGGTTCAGGTATTTGATCTTATCGTTTCTTGTGGGGATTCTGGCTTGTCTTGGGATTGTGTTTGGTTAATGGCGGCTGTTGCGGCGACTAGACTTTCTTGATTTCCGTGTTTTTCTGGCTTTCCGTGAGGCACGGCGCATATATTCTATTTTTCCATTTTTATCCACAACCCAAGACGGTCTATTAGGATTATACACACCAAGTACTTTGGTTTCCATGATTTCTGGATCCACATAACGGGAAATACGCTCAGGTGCAGTTTGACGCCGAACATTGCCTCGTGGATTGGCAATTCCCATCCGGCTAGCCATGGGATGCATGGAACCTACACCCATTAAGGCTGTGGATGCAGGCATAGAAGCTGCAGCAGGTGCTGCCTGAGCTGCTGCAGGACGCACAGGTGTTCCATACACTGTCTGAGTAGCACCAGGCCCTCCAGGTGTTGCATATCCCATTGGTGCTGCCTGAGCAGCACCAGGACCTCCAGGTGTTGCATATGCCATGGTAGTTGCAACAGCACCAGGACGCACAGGTGTTCCATATCCAACTGGAATTAAGGGTGGCACCGTGGATCCAGGCGTTATAGGAGGTGTAGGAAAGTTCTAGGAACGATTGTTACTTCCTACTAACATTGGTGGCATTTCTGCAGGCATTCGTGCACCAGGACGCGGAGGAGTCTGGTAAGCCATTACGGTTTCTACTGAATGCAAAGAAAAGCCCCACCCAATATAAAATGACAACACAACTCCGCACAGTTTCACAAATCCCGACACAAGTGAAATATTTATATTCTGTTGGAAGCACAGCAGCATGGGTTCCCAATACAACCACAAAAGTTACCGCAGTTATGCCCTATAGTGATCTGGCTTCCAAGTTTACCTCAATTACCGACATCAGCGCAAATGAACTAATGCGAGATATGGGAAAGAGCGTAATGTTTACAAACGCCAATGGCACTCATTATGTTCTCATGCGTCTTGTGCAGCTCGTGGACGGTCCGACAACCGAAGGTGTTCCGGCGGACTGGGATACGAATGGTCAATTTTATGTATGCACCTGGAGTTCAGATCCAGCAACCATTAATGTGACTGTAAGTCGCACAGGATAAACGCGGACCAATCCAGAAAGAATGCTGTCGCGTACAGGACTTTTCATGTGCAGAGCCAACGGTTCCACGACTTATCTGTATCCTAAGGTGGATATTGATCGTGCTCTTGCTACAACTGCGGCAACCTACACATTTGATGGAACAAATATTGTATGTCCGACAATATCAGATATATTGAGCGTATATTATGATATTTATGCATACACAACTGTATCCAATCCCGGAGGCAATCCAGGGTATTCCTGTAATGCTGGTACACTTCTAGAGGATATGGGTGAAAAAATGCAATTTATGTTGGAAAACGGGGAAGTCATTGTGAAATGGCAACTTGTAAAACAGCTGTCGCCACAAACAACACCTCCTGTGCAATCCCCAGGCGATTCACCTCTAGGAACTGTGGGATTTGTAACAGTATTTTGTGCATATGGAGCAAATGCTTCTTCGGAAACAGGACAGATACTGGACCCACCATCCGTAATTCGCCTGGGTTAACACTAACTAACGACATGCCTCAATCCACGGAAACTTTTCATCATAGGCCAACACGAATCCTAGTCTGGTCCCTTTTTCAAAGAACTCGCGGCGTTTGGCATTTCCGATGCGAGGAGGCGCAAGAATGCATGCATCATTCCAGGCTTTTACGCGACCTGCAAATGCCTCGGCATCCCTGGCTGTTGCCGGCAAACCCTTCATATTCCTAAGCGCTTCGCGGAGTTTATCCACCGATAGGTAAGGACGATGGCACATTCCAGGACGCAAGAAGCGATTCCGAAGATTGCCAAACACTTCTTCAAGAGCCCGCACATAATTATTGATAATAAGATTCTCATCTGTCCAAGGTTGCACAGGTTTACAGGCATTTAGGGCATTAAAGTATTCAATGAGCTCGCCTTCCGTCGTAAAACGACGCTCAAAGACGAGCACAGAAAAGGGTTCCGTTCCAGGATTTTCCTCAAAGTGGATACGAAGCACACAGGCGCGATGTTGGCCATCAATGATATACCGCTGTTCCACGGTATTACCACCTGCATCCTCCTCACTCAGATGAGCAATATGGAATCCGTGATCTAAATGGCGAATGGAAGCCACATTTCTACGAATGTTGGCAACATGGGAATGGTCAATAATGCGATTGTTTTTCCAGATAGGCGTGGCAATCAGATCCTTGACGGAAAGGACACGGACTTCTGCGCCATTGGCTAGACGATGAAGGGACATGGGGGAGATATGTTGGGATTGCGGATTGCGTGGGTTGTTGTGGGAATGGCAAAGAAAGGGAAGAAGTCATTTTTCAGGAATGTGTTGGGGATCTGGATTTGTTGAGGGTAGTCCAAGGAATTACCAAGGAATTACCGAGGTTTGTTGAGATTATCCAAGGAATTACAGAGGTTCGCTCCGAGGGCCTGCGGCCCCTGGAGCTCACAGCCAAGTTCCTAGATTCAAACATATATACTCATTGAATATTTCATGAAAATACCTGCTAATTAATTTCATGGAATGTCTATGAATGCATATGGAATTCCTAGACACGCCTGTATGGGACTTTTGGGATTTTAGGGGTTTTTTGGGGGGGGGTTCCCGCCGCCACAGGTTTGCCCATGATTGGCTATGAAATCTCCCATGCATTCCACGGGATTTTCTGGCAGGAATTTCCGTGGCATTCATGGACAGGATCATTGCTGAGCATGGGCAACTTCTGTGCCACTGTGAGCTGAGGGCCGCAGGCCCTCGCTGCGAACCTCGGCATTCCCAGAACATCCCTAAACTTCCAACAACATAAAACGAGGAGGTAGGAATGTGTTGGAACCTCGGCATTCCCAGAACATGTCCTATACTTCCAACAGGCTAAAACACGAGGTAGAAATGTGTTGGAAAACTAGGCATTCCAAAGGCATTCCCTAAATATCTATTAAAATACTCACAATATTGAGCTGCGTAAGTTACCACTTCCAATTGTTACTACTGGTCCAATAGTTGCCGAAGTATCCCTGCAAAACAAACATGAATCGTTTTGAATACTTTCCTGCAAGGCCGTAAATTTCACAAGAACTACCCGTTTTGCCAGAATCCATGTAATTTCCAGAGAGGGAAAACAATTCTGTACACGCCGAACAATTTCGGACATAACTCGTACATCCCAGGCTTCCAACACAATCTCTAACTCCTCTATGCGACCTGAATACACCGCGCCAAGAATTTTACGATAACAGGTTTCCACTGCGCTAATCATAAAGTCCGTTACTCCCTCTTTATACAAATCCAGTAATTTGGCAGTATCGATGGTTTCTAAAGGAACTGGACTAGCTGACCACATGAACGCTAAGTTAGGCTTCATACGGGCAAACATACTTTGTTGAATATAATGGAAATTCTTTATATTCGTAGATATTCGCAGTTAGTTTGTAAAATCAATGAGTTTCAGGTTTTCCAAGAATGCCGTAAATTTCTTTTCTACTTCAACCAAGGTTGCTCGTTTGCTAGGATAGGGACTCATCATGGATGTCACAATCTCCAACATCGGCTCCACAACATTTAAATAAAATGTACGATCCTCGTCATCCACCATATTTACAGGATCATCTAGATTTTTATGGAAGGTACGAGCAAATATAATGGCAAATGCATATCCAAGAGAATATACATCCACTGCTTTCGCCACCTTTTTCACATTGACACCATTGGACCCTTGTTTGTAAAACGCCACAAAATCCATTCGGAACTTATCGTCAAAGAATACAGGTGTTCCATCCGATTCATAGTACGCCTCATTGGGCACATGGTAGCGTTGTAGTTCTTCCACAGCATACTCGTAAAATTCCTCAATGAGTTCTTTGCGTGGAGTATGAATTACATTGCCCACTGACAAATACCGCGCCTCATAGGGCCATATTACATAGGGTCCGCGAAATACGGCCTTATCAGGATACTGCGAATACTTGTTAATATCCATCACGAACCCCACATCTACAAATCGGGTGTGATACAGTCCAGAGTCAAGACGCTCCGTAACAATATTGGCGGGCTTAATGTCCAAATGGGCGATATTATGATCATGTAGGAATTGCAGGCCTTCCACTAAATTGAGGAGACTCTTCATGAAATTGTAGATGTCCTCGGGTGGACACCGGAATTTGTGGAGATCTACGCCGCCATTCTTCATTTGCAGAAGATATGGCTCCTTAAATTTGGAATATACATCGCATTTTTGAATTTCGGATTCCTGGTTGGCCGATAAGGTGGGAACGCCACAAATGGCGGCAGGAGTGAGGATATAATTGTTGGATTGTTTTTGTCCTGTGGAAAACGCCGATCTCACAATGCGGCCCTTGGAGTCCTCGGACTCCGCTGAGCTCCGATTCATCAGTTTCGTAACATAGTTCGCCGATTCCCTGTTACGAAATGCATTTGTATTGCAGGGAAGTGAGGGTTTATACACACAGCCATAGGATCCAGAGGCGATGAATTTTCCTCCCCGCTTTTTACGGGTTATACGGGTTGTACGCTGTCTTTTAGTCCTAGGCATTTCTATTTAGGGTGTCGTTTTCATTTCATTGAATAAGAATAAAAACGGATGTTCATTGCTACCTATGAACGCGGCTTTCTCGGCGGATATGGGGATCGTATTGTGGGGCTGATATCTGTATATGTACTTGCCGACATATTCCGGCGACCCTTCAAACTTGTATGGACCAAAGAACCAATCCATCGTCATGTAGACATCCGCGAATGGAGCACCGAGGGACTACAAATGCCCCCTTATGTACCCACAATTCTCCTGTTATCCCATGAACCTCACGACATCCAGCGTAAACTCCGCACTGAGCCACTGAATCGCATATTCCCCTATGAAGTTACGAAATTCATTCTCAATCAGGAACTTGTCCATCACTTCTACAAAAACCCGCATCACATTCATAAAATCCCCTACACAGACCGAATGATGGCTGCGTATCGGGACCTCTACACACGCATCATGCCACCCACTCCAAGCACCCTACAGACGATCCAAGCCCTAACGGGGGGACGACGGGACTTTGTAGGGATTCAGGTGCGAGGAGGAGATATTTACATGAACCCCACGGAATCCCATAAAGTCCTGGATGCCGCCACACTTCCTACACTCTTCCAACGCATTGCGGAACATCTGGCAGCCGAAACTAACACATGCCCCATATTCCTAACATCAGATATGGGCAACCAGGCCTATGATTGTGCTAAGGCTGTGTGGGGAGCACGTGTTCAGTACAATGCCGATCCGGTACAGCATATGGACTGGAAAGGCGGTGCCGAGGACGCCACGGCATCCTGGAAAGTCTATGTGGACAATTACATTCTAGCCAATTGCACTACGCGCCTATACATTACAAAAGCAAGTAATTATGGCCGCGTGGCGGCCCTTGCCGCACCGCATGACGATATATGGGATCTTGAGACATGTAGGGGTTTAGTGAAATCGGAGTTATTTAGCAAGCATACACAGATAGGTGGAAAAAATTGAAATACGCAGAGGAATCTTCTGGGAATTTCTGCGCGTCTTTGTTTCCTTTCTTTCCTTCCTGCTTTCCAAACACAATGGGTGAATACTTTATTGCGGTTATCCTTTCTGCAGCAGGTGAAATCATCGCATGGTTTCATCCGCATGACTATGGTTCTAGTATGGATTATGTATGCCACTTCTTTGTGGGAGATCCATTCATGAATGCAATTGATGCATATTTATACGAGCATCGTGAAACACCTCTGCGTATCATGTGGGTAAGCGATTATGCTCCTAAAGAGCCCAACTCGGCCCTAAGTCTGTATGATCGCTGTATGCAAGACCAGGCAAAACGCACAGTGCTTCGGACCCAGCCTCCTGCAAAACGGCAGCTCGTCAATCATACACAAAACTGGTCCGCCGATCTAGTGGAAGGCGATGATACAATCCACCCCTTGCCTAGTGCGTGTATGATAAGTGAGGGCTGTAGTTCAGCGGATTATGAAAAGATCCGTGATCTCTTTACTGTTGTCCAAGTCCAATCGTTTGCACGCTACGCACAGTTTTAGTCCCAGTTCCCCGCAGCCAGTCCTGGAGTTCCTTGGATTCCGTGACTTTTGTGCGTGTGGCGCTCTGAATGTTTGTCAGCAAAGTAGGCCATGCATTCAAATACTTGGTGCGCACGGCATCCGTTCCTGCAGTCGTATCGGCTGCCACTGGGTTAGCCGCTGTTGTAGCAACACCCCTTGTTGTGACCCAGGCTCCCCATGCAATATTGTATGCCGTGGCCAAACCTACCGAGGAGTCCCGCATAGCGGTTGCTGCAGAACTCATGAGAGAGGAAACAGTATCGCTATCCAGCAAGGCAAAGGACCCGCCATTTTTCAATGCACCAGCATTATTTATGTAGGTTTGGCATTTGTCACCGAAGGCAGTCATGGCTGCTGTAATATTCACATCCGACAAATACCGGCGACCGGCAATCCATGTATTTACCCAATATTCCTTCATAAACCATACGATTATTTCACCGCTAAGGCTTGCAATGCCCGATCGCACAGTACCGGATTTTGTGTAGGAATCCGAATATGCATCGCCAACCGCGGAATCCATGGCAATTGTTGTAACCAACCCTGTAATCCGTGTACTTACCGAATTCCGAAACCCACTGACCTGCTGTTGCACTGCGGAAACAAGACCCTGCAGTTTCTCGGCATTTTGCGAGACATAGCTGGCAAAGTCGGCGTAGTTTTGTAGGGATCCATAGACATCCAGGCCACTTACAGTGGTTACAGTGTAGCTGCCACTTGCGGGTGGTGTATAGGTTAGACCACTTATATCCGCATCGCTAGAAAGTTCCGCGGCAGTAGACGCATCAATGGGGGCACATGTGGGAAGTTCGGCAATTCCGGAAAACGCCGTGCGAAACTCGGTATATGCCGAGTAGATAGCGCGGTATTCATTGAGAAGTTCCTTCAAATTGTCCTGCGCCAACGCAATCATATTCGTCCTGGCAGTTATGAAAGTGGAGGATCCCACAAGAGTTACGGCGGCAGCCAGTCCTACCGAGGAAGTGGTGGTATTTGTGGAGGTTATATCCCCAAGAAGTTTGGTGATTGTGTTGGAAGCAGTGGAAGTCCCAATCATATTGGCGATTCCGGTCATTCGCGAATCCGTTTTAGCTGTAAGGACATCACGAACAGCCAAATAAATAGCACTAAAATCCAACAACTGCGCTAAGGCATCCGCTTGTGTTGTCGCGGTGGAAATGGTGGAGGTGTAGGAAGTTGTGGGAGCCGCAGCAGTCGTGGAAGTCAATGTATCCCGCATAGATCCGGTATACTGATTCATATAGTCATATACATCGGCATCGGATGGTGTCACCGTGAAGGCGCTATTCGTGACGGGCGATGTGTAGGAATAATTGCGTTTCACATCAGCAGACAAGGCATTCCATTTGCGATCATAGGCAATAATAAATGCCAGTAAATTCGTACGAATATGTTCCACAAGTTTTGCGTAATGTCCTGAATCTCCTCCATAATTTGTGCAGAAGGTTTGCAGTATTCCAATTTGAGCTTCCGTGGGCAAAGAAGTTGCGCTGACCGTTGTTGGAAGTCCAGCGATACCAGCTCTTGCCGAGGTGGCATCTGGAACTGTATCAGCCGGAGCAATCGCTAGTGAAACTCCATAGGAAGTAATGGCACTATTTGTGCGAAATGATACGTATGTATCGTAAAGTTTAATGTATTTATCCGCAATGGCCAATTGATCGCTGCGGACCTGTAGGAAGAGCGCGGCAATACCAGCCCTATAGCGGTCTCTGTAGGAATTTGCGGATGCAATTGTGGCCGCTGAAGTTATAAGTGCTTGATCGCCGCCATAATTTGCAATTGCTGTCTGCAGATCAGTGCCCCCAGTGGACACAGGCCGACAATTCAAGAGTGTAGTTTCGTACATGGTTTGGAAAGAAGAACGAGCTGATTCCGCATTTTGTCTGACATCGGCTAAAATACCATCTGTTGCCAACGCATATTTTGAGTATATGTTGGAAATGTAGGAATATTCTGAAGTTGTAGTGGATGATGGAGTTCTCACAGTATATGAGACATTCCCAGATGCATCTATAATACGGGTAAAATTGGTTGCCGCAATCCCAGAAATATCCGTATTGCACACAGAATCCGCGTAAAAATTAGTACCACTAGTTATGCCACCAGAATCCCGTGTAGTTTTATAGTTTCCAATGTAATTAGTGACTGAGCCACGGATTCTATCCAATAAAGCTGGCCACAATGCAGATGAACCTGTAAGATATGTGGTTTCCAAAGCAGTAAGTTCGCTAGCAGTAGTTTCTGAGGTTACAGTACTGGGTGCAGGCACAATGGCAGAAGAACTTGGGGTAGAGGAAGGGAGCACGGAGGGTGCAAGGGTCGCTGTGGAACCACTTGGATTGAGGAGAAAATATCGCGTAATCAAGGTTTTCATAATGTCTTGACGCGCAGCGATTATTTCATTGAGAGTATAGTCTCCTGATCCTGTATATATTTTTTGGCGGAGCTGAATTGTGGTGGTTGCCAAGGTATCATCGTTAATAAAGCGACGAGCTGCTTCATATACGGTTTTAAAAGTGGCTACATATGCCAATGCCGAAATTCCATCATTTGCCGTTTTGTATTTGTTGTAAATTTGGATGAGCTGGTCTTGTCGTGTGTCTGCTGCAACTCCGAGATATTCATATAAATATATTCTGGTTAATGCATAATTAATATTGGAACTTACTTTATAATACATAAAGGCTTTGGTAGGAGCTGCAAAAGTTTTAGAGCTAGCACTAGTTGAACTGAAGCTTACAGTTAGAGAAAACTTTTCAAGTGATGTCCATGTAGTTCCGTCATTGCTTCCTTCTATTGTAAAGGTGGTTGCCTGACCAACATTGCCTGAAATTCCCATATTTTGAATAAAATAACCAATTAATCGTTTCGGACTGGGAACTTGTATAATGTTGCTATTACCCACTGCAAAATATGAGCCATCGCCATTGTATATTTTATAATCACCTGCAACTATATATCGTCCATTTTTAGTGGCATCCCAATATCCAGAAATATCAGTCGTTAGTCCGGTCAATGCAGGCACAAGATTTGATGTAACATTTGAATTGACTGTAACAATAAAAGGTGGCCCATTCATCAAATCAATATTCGGCTGATCCACCGTGGGATCCAGCAAAAACTTGGCGGGAATTGTAATCGTTGCGGCAGCCTTTGTGGCCAAGTAAGTCGCCATCATGGAAGCAACCTTGTTTTTTAACTCCGCGAGGAAGGAAGTGATGTAGGAGTTTGTGAGACCTGCTCTAACACGAAATATACCCGTTGAACCAAATGAACTTGTTGTAACAGCTGTCCAATCAGTACCATTTATACTTGTGGCTAATTTCCCACTTTCATCAGAAGCTACCCATAAAGAACCATTCCATGCAATGCTTCTTATAAAATGTGTATTAAATGGAGTGGTAGCAACAGCAGTCCACGAAGTGCCATTTGTACTTGTAGCCATTTTATCACTTCCAACAGCTATCCACATGGATCCATTCCATGTGCATTCAAATACTGCAGCCCTAAATGGATTTGTTCCATTCCAAGTTACTGCCGGCCATGAGATGCCATCTGTGCTTGTTGCTATTCTTCCACCACCACCTGATGCAACCCATGTAGACCCATTCCATGCTATACCAAATATTCCCGCTCCACCTCCCCCTGATATAGCAAATGGATTTGGATTCGAAGCAGACCATGTAAGAGCTGTCCAGTTAGTACCATTTAGGCTTCTTGATAGTTTCCCATCTGTTCCACCAGCTATAAAGATTGATCCATTCCATGCAATACTCAAAATATTTGAGGAACTAAATGAACTTGTCTCAACTGCCGTCCAATTAGTACCATTTATACTTGTAGCCATCTTTCCTGATTCTCCTACAGCAACCCATGCTGATCCTCCCCATGTTATTGCATTAATAGTTGTTGAATCAAAAGTACTTGTTGCTACGGCTGTCCAATCAGTACCATTTATACTTGTAGCGATCTTTCCATTACTTCCTACAGCTACCCACATTGATCCATTCCATGCAATATCTCTTATCATGGATGTTCCAAATGAACTTGTCGCAACTTGTGTCCAATTTATACCATCTGAACTAGTTGCTATCTTTCCAGAATTTCCAACAGCTACCCACATCCTTTTTGGTGTGTATATCTGCAGCTGAGAATTCGCGGCGGTATACTCGGTAGGATCTGCAGGCACCACTGTACTAGCAGTAACAGCCGCGGCATCCGTCAATGTAAATCCTGAAATTGCCGTGCTAGCCGCCGCATACCCAGCACGATATGCGGCAGTGACTGCCTTCGCCAAATCAATGTAGGCCGTTTCACCCGTTGTGAGAATTGTGGATTTATCGGCCAACGCAGTCCAAGCCGCGGTTGCCGCACCTGAAGAATCAATATAGGAGAGAACTGTTTTTGTATTGGCTGCAAGAAGTGATGTATCAATGTAGGGAAGTGTAGAAGTGTAGAGAGCATTGAAGTCTTTTACAATTTTGAAATAATCAGGTATATATTTGTATGCTGCATTTAATGATAAAAATACAGTATATCTACTTGTGTCCATGCAAATATTTACAGGCCATCCCATTGAAGATATGGTTCCTAATTCAAGAGTTGATTTGATAACACCTGATGAATCTACTTTAATCATATAGTTTTTACTATTATTATCATATGTAAGAATGTAAACGAATGAGTTATCGCATGATAAATATACATTAGATGCACTGGATCCACCTTGAACAATTGCGACCGTTTCCCATACTTTTTCTCCATCTTTGGTATATTTGATTACATATGCTTTATTGGGTTCATAACTATTAGCATACGATATTACCACATACACATATTCACTATCTGGAGAAATACTGCACCTGGTGGCTAAACCGTTGGTTGAAGTTCCTGGCAATGTTATAGACCAAATGTTTTCTAAATTCCATGAATATTTATTAATAAATCTTTTTCCACTTCCATCACCAAAATACCCATTTACATATATGTTATTTGATAAATCTATACTTAGGCTTACTGGAAAAGGGTAAGTAGTTTCAGAGAATTTGAATGTAGATAAAAGTGTTCCTGATAAGGAATATTTTCGTATCATTTGTGATCCCAAATATCCACATAAAACTATAGTATTATTATGTATTTTGAGATCATATATCTGATTTGATCTTGACCAGGTTGTTACATCAATTTTATTAGCCCAAGCAATTGTTCCTGTATTTGTGAATTTAATTATAAATAGTTCAATTGAATCAGTACTTGTAAAAACGGTTCCTATATTTGCCCATTGAGAAGCTCCATATATATATGCACATCCTGACATATCAACAGCAATTCCATTAATGAAAATAACACCTGTGCCTGAAGTTATAGATGACGATCTTGATGTTGTTGTATTTGTTGACCATACCTGTGTATTAGTCACATCATATTTTGTAACTGTGAATGAAGTTCCGCCATGGGAACTTGGGTCCCCACCAGATGGTGTTATTAGTTCAACAATGTAAAAAAAACCTAACACATCAATTGCTACCCCACGAACAAATCCATTTGTTGTATCTTTTCTATATATTGTATCAAAAACCAGTTCATTTATGTTTGGATTTATTGGCATTCTATTGTATTGAGAAGATTATTTTGGGAACTTTTCACGCAATTTCATCAATCCTCAATGCAATATCCACTTTCCTTCACTTTCATTTCCACAGTATCCAATCCAACCTTGTCCTCACAACCAGCGCACTCCTCCAAAAACTCAGCATCTGTGAGCTCAGGTCTCTTAGCCCATTTATTCGCAAACACAATTCTGACAGCCTCTTCCACAAGATGCGATTCCGTCCGAAGTCGTAAAATCTGCCCCGTGCGCACATTGACAATCCGGAACTCTCGGGAACCATATTCCTCTTCATAACCCCTTCGCCAAATCCAAGCATATAACATAACCTGCATGTAATGTTCCACCGTGAGCCCCTCCACACATTTAATTTCCCAAATACAGTCATCGTTGACTGCGTCCAACCGGCCACTCACCGTAACTGTCCCAAACTCCCCACACGCCTCCGTAATCTCCACGGCTTGTTCAAAGATCGTTTCGGCATTCAGGTGCGGTTTCAGAACACGAAAACACCGATTCACCACCTCTTCAGTCAGCCAATCATACCGGTCAATCTGTTGGACACGATGGAATATCTCCTCCACCACACTGTGGTAAATCACCCCCATTTGCAGGAATTCCGAAACCGTTCGCACAGGATCCGGCAGCCTCTCACACGCCCTCCGTAAAAACCCATGTGTCCCATTGGCCACAAAGGTATCGTATTTGCGGCGCACATCCACTTCAATGGTGCTCGTGAAATACTCCGGTGAACAATAGCGTGCCTCGTAAATTGCAGGAATGACCAGGCCATTAATGTCCGTAACATCCTCGTGTCCCGTGGCCGTCTCCAGCTTACCACAAATCTCCACGGTATAGTGCTCGCCCTGCTCCTCTTCCCATACTTCTCCGCAAATCGCAGTGAGCGAATTCATCGCTGACTCTCCCAGGAATCGCGTAAGATTGGTCACGGTATCCGTGTGTTTCACTGCAGCATCCCCCAACATAGCCACTTTCTCCAGGCCCGCCACGGCAACCTCGGTACCACCGGATCCGAGCCGCAGAATGGAAAGAAAGGGGGAACTCTGGAGATTGTGTAGGAAGCTCAGAGGTCCCGCACCACTCACACAGGATTGTAGAAGAATCAACTGCTCCTTGGCGCGTGTTGCGGCAACATACAAGGTTTCGGGACATGTGCCTAAGCCCTCAGCAGAATCCTCCAATCCAGAACCAGAACCAGAACCATAAAACTTCTCATACGATGAATCAAATCCGTAAATCACAACAATGGGGCGTTCGCGGCCCTTGGCCTGATGAAAGGTGCTGAATACCACTTTCCCCTCCATGACATCCTCGTCTGCCAGGCGATCATCGGATGTCGGAAAATAACAGGGCATTCCTGCCTCCACCAAGCAATTCTCCAACTTCCGAATCGGTCCCGTGGCTTTCAAGGAGTTCGCCAAAATAAAGATATCCTCGGGGCGAAAGCCCGATAATTTGCGTGCCAGCCATTTATGAATCGCGAACGGATTGCAGACCACATATTGGACGGCCGGACCCGTCTTGACAGCCTGGAGACGATCATAGCCGAGCATACAGTGGTTCACGAATTGCGCAATAGGCCGAGTAACTCTGTAGGAAGTGGAGAGGGTTAAAGGACAGAATTCGGACCAGCCCCACAAGTCCGGTGCAAGCGTTAAAAAGCGTGTATCCGCTCCTTTGAATCCGTAAATCCCTTGGTAGCGATCACCCAAAATAACCATACGAGGTTTGGCACCCATACCAGCAAGATCCCCCATAAATCGTCGGAAAAACCGGAAATACAAGGGAATTATGTCCTGGGATTCATCCAATACTACAATGCCGAATGTAGGGATTTTGCGACGCACCGGTGCCGCCAAGGCACCCCGCAACATAGCATCATCGTAACCGCGACCCATGTAATACGCTACTGCTAGACTATGGAATGTATGGACTTCCAAATTCGTCAATCCTGCCACCACAGCTTTTGCGCGTACTTCGGCCTTCAGTTGGGAATTGTAGGTAACTTGGAGGATGCGGTGTTGGGGGAAGCGTTTAGCGAGTAAAAGAACGGTGGTAGTTTTTCCACTGCCGGCCACACAATCCCCGATTACATGGTCAGTTGCAACGGCATCTAGGAAAGCCGCCTGTTCTAACGACGGTTCTGGCAACATTGCACACCTAGCTCGTGAAGTTTGAAATACTTAGTATATATTTTGCACCAGGGACTTTAAATGCATCCTTAATAGAATGCAAAGTCAGGCGTTGCTTGCAAGACCTTCAGGCAATGGCCTGCGTCAACGCAGGGGTGCCAAAACCCAGCGACCGCTAACCAATTGGGAACGCGAAGAACAGGCTTTATTGGGTGTAGAAGCCCAAGAGGAGTTGCTGGAGTCAGCTCCAAGGGCCCAGGAGGCGCGAGCACGAACACAAGCGCAAGAAAATCGTCTGAGTGCCATGAATGCTCGTCTACAGCATTTAACCGGTTTAATGGAGCAGGTTGCAAGTACACAGAGAGCCCAAGTGGAACAGGAACTGGGCGCCGCTGAGGAGGCAGCCGCAGTCGCAGCGCGTATTGAAAATGGAGTTAGCATTGTTCAGCGGGGCACGCAGGATCTCAAACAGCAAGCCCGCGACATCAATGCTAAAGTCACGGAATCCCTGACACTTACAAAACGTATTGATAAGAATGTGGTCGCTCTCAAGCGCATGGTTGCTGCCCATGGCGGCGCAGGATCCCTCATGATGAATCCTATGTTTGCACTGATTGTCTTCTTCTTCATGCATCCCTACATTCCTGTAACCGTGGAGGCGGTTATGGCTGTGTGGTCTGTCTTGCTATCCGGTAATTTCATTCGGCAAACTGCGATACGCATACAGCGTGGCGAAGATCTCTTTGACTTCAGTGGCGGTCCCATCGGAATTGTGAAAAACATTGCATTCAGTGCACCCCACATCATTGCGATTATGTGGAAGCTGAGTACTTTGTGGGCACAAGAACGAACAGGTACAGCTGGATACACAACAGAAAATGCGGCGGCATTTGCGGGAACGATGGGACCCTCCAATTGGGAACCCTTCCTTATGCAGCAATTTACGGTAGGCATGGAAGCCGCCCGTAATTTCAATATGCAGTCCTTGCGGGATACGCACTTCCATATTCCACAACCGAATATGACGGAATGGCGGCTATATCTGGAGTCGGCTTCGGAGGAAACCTGGGAAGAGGTGCGGGCACTGGATCCCACACTCTTCAAGGATCCTGCGGGCATAATTCAGCTCCTCCTGCAATACATTGGCGGTAAACTTACAGTTAAGGCAAGATCTGTTGGGGCTGCGACATTGAACATGCCAGCCTATATGTACCAGGCGCGTACTGTAATGACCGCGGAAACCTGGGTATACCAGTGCCTCTTCCATTTATTCAAGGATATTTTCACCAAGTTTTTCAAGGATACCTGGGAATCCATTGTGCAGGTAACCTGCACGGCCTTGTGTGCATATTCACCGGTTATGCCAGAGGAGCCGAAAGTTGTATCTGGTGGCGCATCAGGAGGCGGCATTTGGGACTCTGTAACGGGTGTAACAGCAAAAGCCTATAATGCAGTTGCCAACACCGTAACTTCTGGAGTATCCAAGGCCACCTCGGTAATTAAGGAGTCCGCCTCTGGAGCTGTTTCCTATGTTGCCGAAACAGCCGTTGTCCGGCAAATACGGGATATAGATTATATAGGAGGTGTGTTGGGATTCCTGGCACGCTGGGCATGCGACTGCTCAAAATACGGGAAAGAAAAGATGGATGGAGGCAAGACACCCAAAAGCAAAACACGCAGACGCAATTCAAAAGCACGCAGCAAAACTCGTGGAAGTAAACGGTCTCCTAAACCCCAACATGTTCCTGCAGATCATGCGGCATTCCTGAGATTATCCTGGGGATTTGCACTTTTGACGGTATCCCCTCTTCTCCTAGGTGTCCCTGCATTCCCTACACCTGCCGATGCGATTGCCCTGGAAGCCGAAATGGCAAAACTCCTGCTGTTCAAGCTGGACCAGGGACAGTTTGTACCCCCCTTCGTGCTTCAGGGTGCATCGGCAAAGGATTATACATTGTGTAATTTCTAAGTCATAACCACATCTTAACATTTATTGATTTATAGGAATTCTTGCAATTATATATATAATAAATACTGTTGTATAGTATGCAATGGCATTTATTTCCTTTTACCCCGATAGAATGGGTTCAAGAATTCGGAAAGGCGCTAAGAGCCGAAAAGCTATCAAAAGCCGCCACAACAAAGTCAAAAAGACCAGAGGCGGAGCTGTAAGAGGTCATGGTAGATTTGGATGTGTTGTGCAACCCACAGCGGTCTGTGACCCACCAATAGACCTGCCGCCAGGAGATTGGGTTGGCAAACTCGTTCCCATATCAACGCGCCAAACACCATCACCCAATCGCGCAATGCGCAACGCCTATCCAATTCTGGGACATCCCGAGTTTCAGAGATTTCAGGACACGTTTGCAACGGAATATCAAAAAGCCGAGGAAATCCGCAGGCGTGTACCACACGCCTCGGATCTCTTTTTACTGCCGGAATACGAATGCACAGTTCCAACACATGAAGAATGTGATGCCATAGAACCGCCATTTGTCCAATACTTTCTACGAGCTGCCGAGGGAGATTTGGAACAGCTATTCAAATCGGCTGTAGCACCTGCCGCGCCTACCACACAAGACATATTCACGGGACTCGTAGGAGTCGCAAAAAGCCTACAGATCCTTCATGAACACAAAATAGTACATCGCGATGTGAAGCCTACGAATGTAATGTGGGGGATGGAAGAAGGACGATTCTGGTGTAAGTTGGCGGATTTTGGTGTTGCTGTATTTTTTCCGCTTGTGCTTGGGCCAGCGTTAGCGCAGCCGCCAGTGCTAGCGCAACCGCTAGCACGCTCAGTAAGTAATTCGTATTCCAATGTGCTCACAGAACTTCCCCAACAGCCCCTACTGCGATCGGCATTCGCTCCAACAAAAACGATTCCCAAACTTTCCTTATTCGGCCTACGCAAGAATGATCCACTCGTATCGGAACGCCCCCCACTTCCCATGTCTCCCAGAGATTTCACAACATTAGAGCAGCTAGATTGGGCAGGTATGTTGGAAATTCTGCAATACTTTTTTACATATGTTGGAATTCTGGATCGCCCTGATATTCTGATCCTCCTACAAAAATACGAAAATGGCGTAGATGCCCATTCGTTTTTGGAGGATCTTGAGACTCTCGGCCAATCATTTTAACCTGATAAGGCAATGTTGCAAAGCCCATGGTTCTTCTGGTAAGCCCCATTCATTCCAGCGTACTCTAACTTGTTCCTCCTCTTCACAGTCCTTAATAAGATCCTCTTCAAATCCCTCTAAAAATGGCGTGAGCCATTGTTGCCGAGTAGTGATTGCCTCCACTTCGCATTCATCCAGGTCTTTTACGGTTTCAATAAAACAGTCGCGCGACCATTGCCAGGGTTCTTCACCCTCTTTCCATCCACCTGCCTCGCGTTTGGTTTTCATAGTCTGAGGCACGCGTGCCTGTAGGATTTCTGATGGATTCAGACGCATTTGTATGTTTTCATCAAGTCCAAGCAGCACATTGCACAATCGGACCATAAACCCGTTGGTACAATGTTCAGCACCATCAAGTACTTCCTCTTCAAATCGCTTGATTGCTGTAAGCTGCGCTTCGCCTTTCATAGCACAAATTCGTGTCCACAATCCATCTATAATCACATTAATGTGATATCCATGCATTGAGTAGGGATGTGACATACGCTGTTTTAATTCATTTAGTACATTGGATCGCAAAGAAATTTTCTCTGTAGTGATTTTATGTTTTTTAAACATGTTAGTAATTTTAGTCAGCATTGATATAGATTGCACAGATGAAAACATCTGCTCAAATGTTCTACCCTGTGAAAATCCTGCAAGATATGCAAGATTTTTTCGCGTGGCAGATTGTACACCACTGTCATGAACATTTTGTGTATTTGCATATACTGTTGGGGGTCTAGGTAAATCAATAATATTCAAAATTGGCGGCAAATTTCTTTGTAATCGCACAAATGGAAGTAGATCAGGAGCAGTAGGCTCACGCCTAGGAATAGTCATTGAATGTGCAGCAATATCTATGCGATTTGCATACTGTGTCGGTTCCCTTTTCATGCGAGATGGATTTGCTCGTGCATACAATGCATTCAGTGTAGTCGGCCATTCTCCATCTATCCGAATCAAGCTCAACGCATTGGAGGAGACATTGGCTCTGGCAAGTGAGGAAGGCAGCACAGTAATAAAATCTTCCAAACGACCATTGGACAATTCCAATACAATTAAGTGAATATACTGGGACATATCCGAGGGTATATGGAAAAAATCATTGCCTTCGGCGTAGACTTCGCGGATGGAAAGAGGCAGCTGGGGCCAAGTGCGTATACGACAATTGTCCATGCGCAGCACTTCCAGGCGCGGAGGCAATGCAGCCATGGCAGCTTCGTGTGCCGCATAACTATCACAGGATCTCACATAGTCAGGTTTTGTCAATATGAGTTCCATTATGTCCGTGTTGGTATCAGGGCATTCGTTACTTTCGCTGGTTATACCGGCAAAAGTAGTCCATTTGAATGCGGACATATTGATATGTTGTCAAGCATCATTTGTGTTTAGAATAGTTTGGGCAGTCCAGTCTCAGGCAAAGGACACTTGATTAGATACTCTTTGCGCATTCGCTTAATAGCGCTAGAAAGATCTGTAATGCCCTCGGGTTTTTCACCGGCCTGCCGCAATGTTAAGTAAGAATCCACCATGAACTTGTATTCGGAAAGAATATCGCGGCATCGCAGAGGAAGTGAAGTATTCATTATGAATCGTGTTGGGTAGTTGTTTGCCGACATATTAATATCGGCAAGCATTCATTTTTGTCTAGCGTCTTGTTCGTCTATTCCGGCGATTCTTGCGATTCCGCCGACTCTTAACGCCCATATATTCCGCAACAAGAGGCCCCAGTTCTTTGGGTGCTCCTTTTTTAACCAAAACTTCACCAAATGTCCTTACAGGTTGAATGCGTGCCTCTTTTTCAGTCGCAATCATAGATAAAATCATATTTCTAAACTGTTCTGGCCAATACAATGTGCGTGCTTTTGCAGCCAATACATCAAGTAATTCTCGGGTCATTGTGGGATGTTCTAGAATACGCTGAGCCAGTTCCGGTTTATTGGCCGTCAATGCCATAACAACTGGAAACTCAAACAGCGGCGCAGTATGATCCAGGCGTCGTAAATCAATGCGTTTCAACACTTCCTCGGCATACATCGGATATACTGACTTAATTGCGTAGTACAAAGCGGATCTTTCAGGATGTTCTTCCACAATAGCGTGCACATCCATATTGTCTTCATTCAGAAGTTTCATAAAGAGTTCGGGTTTATTTCTGAATATGGACCAATGTAGCAAATTCATTTCTGCACGAGGCAATGTATCGTAATAGGACATGCCGAGTTGGTTCATTAAAAACAACAGGATTTTGGGCAATCCCTTTACAACTGCGAGTTCTAATGGAGTGCCATAGGAACTCATGGCCATGCGCATGCCTGCTGCGGACTCGGGTGGATCTCGCCGTAACTGTAAGTCTACACCTGGAATTTCGGCAAGAAGCTGAAAAATCTCCACTAGACGCGGTGTTTCCCCTTGATCCTCTGCCTGCCGAATAACTTCATGCAACAAATACTGCGAATTTACAGTATTTGCGTAATCCGCGGTTTCAGCCTGCCTACGAATGGTTTCTACATTCTGGCGTCGTATTGCATTCGCCATTTTCTAATTATAGCAGCGGTTTCATTAACATCTAAAGTAATAATCCTACAACACCAATTTAGAAACCCATGGCCACCGATACAAGCACACGATTCTTCGCGATTCTGTTGAAATTGCGGCAACTTTCGGAAACCTACACGGGATTCACGGTACAGGAGATTATTGCAGTGGATAATGAGGTCATGGCCCCTCTCTTGGAGTTTGCCAAGGATATTACTACTTTTGCGGAGGAGCTAAAAGAGCCGGTATCGGAGCAGGAAATCCTAATGACCTGGCCCAAATTTGTTGCAGTAGAGGGATTCAAACTCCGCAAGGAGAATCCCACACTTACACAGCCACAGATCCTACAAATGCTGAGTCCTATGTGGAAACAACGAAATGCTCGGATGGGGTTGTGAGGCCACCCTAACGCAAAGGAGAATTGAGGTTTTAGTGTAGGGATTCTGATACATTGTGATTTAATTTCATTAATTATGGCAATTTAAAGTAGAGGCACTTGCGCCAAAACTCCACTTAAGTGAAGGTGTGGCGCAAGTGCCTCTATAATAAAAACTACTTTAATCCATCAAATATTCCTTTTATGATAGGATTCAACTATATTTTGTATTTTCTGACAAGTTTATCTTGGTGACAGGGGTGACAGGGGTGTTCCCCAAAATTCCTCCTTTGACCCCTTCTCACATGGGATTTTGGGAAACACCCCTGTCACCCCTGTCACCCCTGTCACCTTTCCATAAATAGTTCACTCTTTCAATTTATAAGATACAATTCTACTACATTGACTATACTCATCATTATGACGAATTGACTTTACTTCATAACATCTCTTAATTCGTTTTCCAAATTCCTCCAATCCAACATGATCCTTCTCAGCAGCCGTACAATCCTCAACATACTTGCGATACACAACCTGCACCGGTGTTCTTTCACCCACCTTGAACACCAAATTCGCCCTAGCCCATGCCCCAACGGCATCCAAATCGTCCGTCACAGCCCTTGTCTCAGCTCGAATGCATTCCGGCATCACCAACCCCTCTGAATTGTATCGCCCATACCATTTGAGCAACATGGCAATAAAGACGCCTCGGCGTTCCATCACTCGTTCTTTAATGCGCGGATCCTGCAATCGATGGGTGGAATCAGCCCCGTTAAACTCACCAGGTGGCATGAACACGAATGGAAACCGAACACACACCAGGCGTGTCAACAACGCAAAGTCAAACGAGGTAAAACCAGGCATCTCATTCACCAAGGCAACAAAATGCCCCGCCTCGAATTCCACCTCGTCGCCCGAATACAATGGCCGCGCCTTGATGCGATCACGACCCGTTAAGGACTTGATTTTGCCCGTTGAAAACTTGCCCACAACTTTCCCATCCGTTTCCGCTTCATCGCACCAGATGACACGCGAGTCCTTCAAGTTGTATAGGTGCGGATTGGCCGCTCCACAGTGTTTATCCGGTTGCGTGAAATACGAGAGATCCATTTTGCCCGCATAGCCCCCCAAGGCAGCCGTCATCATCTCTTTCAGCGTGCCTTTGCCATTCCGACCACGCCCCAACAAGAAGTGCGCCTTCTCTTCACGATTGTGGCGGTACAAACAGGACGCCAACAGTTTCAGGACATACTCGGTTTTCTCGGCCCCATCAAAGAGTTCAGCGATCCAGGATTCCATGTTGGAAATCTCGGAATCCTCCACGCCCACCCAGTCATATCCACAAGTAATAGAAATATACATATCTGCCGAGGCAGGCACCCAGTCACCCACATTCAGATCAAATACACGATTCTTGAAGGCAAAGAGTTCAGGTCTCTTATCAAAACGCACCGAGGAATTCGCGTAAAATTGCCCCAACTCCGACAGCACATCGTTCTTGAAGCTCTTATTGAGCAATTGATTCAAGCAACCCAACTTTTTCTGGTAGTCCGCCGCGTCAATCACATCCCGTTGGGTTTTGATTTGCTCGTACAGAATGTCATAAAAGCGCGTAGAAAGCCACTTCTTAATAGTTTTTGAATCGCCCTTCACCGAATCCCCGTCGCGTTCCCAGTAGACTCCATTGAATACATACCACCATCCTTCACACAGTAAAAATGTCTCAGGAAAGAGACCGAAAAACTCACGGGCGACCGTAAAATGGGCCCACGGTATTTTCCACCAGACGGAGAATCCAGAGCTCATGTAGTCCGCCAGATTGTCGCACCTTGCCCATTGGTGGGCAACCACAAATCCCAACACACCTCGGGTCTCGCTCACAAACACGCGATCCACTGCCTCTGCCGAGTATTTTGGACCCGCCGAAAACCGATGTGCCAATTCACGACCGCCCACATCATTACCACATGACTTGGAACATGTAGCAATGCAGAATATGCAATTACGCCACTTTGCATAGTCCACAGCACGATCGCGTGACCAGAGTTCTACTAGACGCACCAGTGTCTCAAAGGATTCCACGAAAGCGGGACGACCTCCCGTCATTTCGGAGAAGGGCACAACGGTTTGGATATGATGGGATACGGATTCAGGATCAGCAACCGCACACCCAACCCCACCCCCAACCCCTTTTTTCCTTCCTGTCTTTGTCATCTTACCAGGCACTTCTTTGAGCGCATTCCATTCTTCCACGCGATCTGCGCAAACCCGCACCACTTCTCCGCACTCTCGGATGCTCAGATCGCGAATGGAAAACATCGCCCCTTCCACCGCACGCACACATAGATCCCCCTCTTCTTGAAAGAAGGCGCGAGTTGGCATGTAGGGATCGCGGTCAGGTTTGGAACAGCCCAGCAAATACCAGGCATTCTTCTCTACCACGGACTTATCATAGACATCCTCGGGTTTATTGCGAATATATTCCAATCCGAATGCATTTTGTAGGAAGTGTTTTTGCAGCACATAATTGCGTAGTACATGTTGGTTGGCGTAGGATAAATATAAGCCTAGCCCCAGGATGTGAAGCCCATCCTTCACGCGCTTCCCTTCTTCCACAGTAGGCTCAGGCTTTTCGCTCACAATGTATTGAACACCTTCACCTTCCAATGATCCGAAGAAATAGCGAATAGCTCCATGCAGCATATCTACAAATGCCTCCACATGGTCTGGACGATACTGGCGTTCACGGAATCGTGGTTCATCAGGGTATTCAAAATCCAAGTCAATGAGCAAGGGACCTGCTACGAGTCCTTCGCGCCCCTCTAGAATATGAGGGCGCCGATTTGCACGAACTTCGGCATCCACGAGCCCATAGAGATCATCCAACTTTTCGGGTGGGACAAAGTACTTTCCGTTAGGTGCCAAAGATAAATGGGTGTAATTCGTGGAGGACTTGTAGGCCTTCAGGAATGCACGGAGCATGGGTGACTTTCTAAATGGAGTCCGGGAGAATAACTTGAGCGCTCAAACGACATCGGCTATTTTTTCGGCTTCTTTTTTGGCCTTATATGCGGCGCGTTTTTTTGCATTAATTTCATCCTTTCTAAGATTATAATATCGTAAAGCTTGTTCTCTATGTTTTTGTGGATTTTCCTTTTGTTCTTTATGTAATGTTTTGAGACGGTCCATGCCACCTTCATGTTTCGCCTTTTCTATAATGGCCGGCATTTCGGCCTCCAGTTTCCGAAGCCTCTCTAGCTCCGCCTTGGACACCAGAACCATTTCTTCGTTGCTATCGCTCATTATGTTGGTGTTCTGGTATGTGTGGGGATTTTAGATGGTTCCTAGTTTTGTGTACAACATAGACAACCCTGCAAAAGTTGAGCCAGGTTTCTACAGGTCTTTTTCAGGGTTACAGTTACACAAATACAAAATGCAACTCGTTATTGAAGAAATCCCATCCGGTCAACGGATCACATGCGAGCAATGTGATGCCAAGGCCACACATGGAGTGAAAGGTGGGAAGAAGCGCCGATGCGCTGCACACAAGGATGTTGTGATGGTAGATTTGCGCAGCAAACAGATATGTGTATATGGCGATTGCATAACAAGATCAACATTTGATCATGTTGAAGGAAAAGGTCGTTTCTGCAAAGCTCATGCTGAACCTGGAATGATTGATGTTAAGGCAAAAAGATGTAAGCATCCAGGATGTATTAGAGCAAATCCCTCGTTTGATTTACCAAAAGGAAAAGGACAATTTTGCGGTTTTCATGCAGAGCCAGGAATGGTGAATGTTGTATCAAAACGATGCGAGTATGTTGGATGCAAAACAAGAGCAGGATTCGGTTTAAAAGGAGGTAAGAAACAATTTTGCAAAAAACATGCTAAACCAGAAATGGCAAATGTTGTTTCAAAACAATGCGAACATCCAGAATGTGAAACTCAACCAAGTTACGGCTTAGAAGGAGGCAAAGCGCGTTTCTGTGCTTCTCATGCACAACCAGGAATGGTTAATGTTGTTTCAAAACAGTGCAAACATCCAGACTGTGAAAAGAGACCATATTATGGTTTGGAAAGAGGCATCCCCCATTTCTGTGCTTCTCATGCTGAACCAGGAATGGTTAATGTAAAATCAAAACGGTGCAATTATCCAGGATGCAAAATCCAACCCACATATGATAAAGAAGGAGGTAAAGGCGCATTTTGCGCTTCTCATGCTGAACCAGGAATGGTAGATGTAAGATCAAAACAGTGCAAACATCCAGACTGTGAAAAGAGACCATGTTATGGTTTAGAAGGTAGCAAAGCGCATTTCTGTGCTTCTCATGCTGAACCAGGAATGGTTAATGTTGTTTCAAAACAGTGCAAACATCCAGGATGCAAGATCCAACCCACATATGATAAAGAAGGAGGGAGAGGCGTATTTTGCGCTTCTCATGCTGAACCAGGAATGGTGAATGTTAAATCCAAACAATGCGAACATCCAGAATGTAACACCATACCAATTTATGGTATAGAAGAAGGAAAGGGACGATTTTGCAAAATTCATGCCAAACCAGGAATGATAGATGTCATTTCAAAACGATGCGAATGTTGTGACAAAACAAGTCCAGTGTTTGATATTCCAGGTGGCAAAGGTCGTTTCTGCAGGACTCATGCTGAGCCAGGAATGATAGATGTAAGATCAAATCATTGTGCTCAGCCATCCTGTACAACCCGTGCATTATACGGCCTCCCAGGCCACGCACCCACGGCCTGTGCGCAGCACCGCGCACCAGGTATGCTCCGCAAGCCCAATGCGCGATGCAAGCATCCCAAGTGCAAGGAACTCGCACTCTTTGGCAAGGACTTGGAACCCCGCCGATGCGAGGCCCACAAGCTCGCCGACGATCAGAATCTCGTGGAGCAGGAATGCACGAGTTGTCATCTTCCGATGGTGCTGAATGCCGCAAATCTCTGTGAGCTCTGTGATCCCCAGGCGTTTCAGAAAGCCGCCCTTGCCAAGCAGCGGCGGGTGATGGCCCATCTGGATGCCCATGCCCTCCCAGGAACATCCACGGATCGTATTGTGGAAAACGGGGCATGCGGAAAAGAGCGACCGGATCGTGTATTTGAGTTGGCGGATCGTGTAGTCATTCTGGAGGTGGATGAACACCAACATCGCGACAGACCCTGTGAATGCGAACAAACGCGCATGGTCAATGTCTCGCAATCCTTTGGTGGTCTACCGACGCTTTGGATTCGGTTTAATCCGGATGAATACAAACCGGCAAGGGCTGGGACACAGCAAAAAACGGTAGAGGAACGGCTTAGAACTTTGGTGAAAGTCCTAACACATGCCGTAAATTCATCTGAAAAACCGCCTGCCTTTGTCCAAGTCATTCATTTGTATTTCAACGGATGGAAAGAGTCACATGCGAATCTGTGGGAAACATTGGTGTCATGGGAAAGAGTGGAATAATATGCAGTCTTTCCCATGATGGCACATAAAAGAACACACACCAAAAAGCCTCAAGAATGCAATGTAATCCCGCGCTATTTGTGTTGGATACTGCAGAACTCCGCTACGGAGTTGAAAACCTAACATATGGTTCTCTCACAACGCGAGGCATGCGAACTATGGCACAACGACTGAAAGCGCATATACCAGATCCAGAACAGATGGAAGGTCTGGATTTGGGATGTGGGGATGGGGAGTTGATTTATCATTTACAGAACGAGTTACCAGGATCACGCTGGTGGGGTGTGGAACTCTGTGGCTCGCGTGTTGCAAAGCAACACAGACCGGTATTTATTTGGGAGGGTGATATGTTGGACGAAAATTACAGGGACTACACGGTCCTTCATGCGGATAATTTATGTTTGGAAGAACGGATTGCGGAACAATTGGAGACCAAGGTAGCCAGGGAATTTCAGGGACTCTACATTACTTACAGAACACCTACAACACCGGTGTTTTTCAGGAACGCCCGCCTATTGGAAAGTGTTCCTATGGAAGCAACCTGGGGCGTTCATAATGTGCATTTTTATCGGATTTAATATTGGGGTGTCAACCTTATAGAGCGCGTCCCCTTTTTGGAGCGCTTGCCATTCCTCTTGGATTTTGCAAATCTATTGACGTACATTGCCTCAAGCGGATGTAATCCGCGAATATTGTTCATTTTATTTGCATTGGATTTACGGGATTTCGTGGAGTTATTGTTGGAATTGTTGTTGGCGTAGAGATTGTTGCGGCGTGTGAGTGGGACACGGGCAACACGAATGCGAGGCATAGGTGGGGGAGGAATGATTCCAGGGAGTAAAGGCAATCCGAGCATATGAATGATTCCTCGCACACGATCCTCAACAATAGGTCTTTTTACAACTGCATTTTTATTGTAACTGAGATTGTCTTTGTTTTCCACATGCACATCATAGATTGCAAGGACAGCCGGGATCCATCGGAAGACTTCTGGTTTCATTTGAAAGGTACTACGATGCAAGTCAAATGATTCGTCTGCTGGAACACCTTCATCAAAAATGGCTCTGAAAAAGGCGGATTTAGATACTAGTTTGACAAGTTCTTTGTGGGGAATATGGAGGATGTCAATTTCTGCTGCAGCATGTTCTTCCGCATCATCCGCATAATAAAAGAGTTTGTTAAAGTTTTCCGGATAGAGTTGATAATAGTCATGTAGTCTTTGTGCAGAGTAATCTAGAATTTGTTCAATGTTGTTCATTCTCTATAGAATGGGTTGGGGATATTTTTGTGTTCATGTTAGTAAACATAAAGAACTTTCTCGGTTCGCTCTGCTCACCGTCCAGATATACCCTTGACATTCCTTGAGATTACATACAATTGACACTGAATCTCACTATAGGGAATTCCTGTTGCATTCCTACACCAACTTCAAGGACAAATCAAGCAAAAACCTGGATGGGACTTTTTGAGGATTTAGGGTTTTTAGGGGACTTTTTGAGGATTTAGGGTTTTTAGGGGACTTTTTGCAAGCCTTTCTGGTAATCAATCATATGCCAGACTGAACCATGAACCATCTTTTGTGTGTCTAACAATATCACGATGTGTAGATGGCATATTTCGTTTACGCAAGCCTTTGCGAGTGAGACAATATTCAGTCATGTCCGAATTGATGCTGCAATCTGAAGAATCTGAGTCATAGTCAGGCTCTTCAGGTGGTGAGGATTTCTCAATAAGATAGTTTAGCATTTCTGTATGCTTAGACACTGTAGAGGATAGCTCTTTTATGGAGTTGGCAATTTTGGACATTGAGTCTGTGATTGTGGCTGCAGGGGGCACAGGAGGTGCAGACTCGTGAGCAAGCAATATGTTTATGAGATCCGCCTTTTTCTTCTTAGATACACCCTTAATATTGTATAATCGCGCGATATCCACTAACTCTCTTAAAGTAGTTTTCTCCAGCACATTGCGAGGTGGAATGGGCAACTTGGTTGAAAGAGACATGGCATGAATGAACGGATTGAACGGAGGTAAGAGTCTTGCACACCCACAGTGCAGAAAAGTATGCTTCAATTTTTCTGGGATGTCTCCAAATACTTCTTACATTCCTCTGTATCGTTTTTCTCTTCCATGCATTTCGTGTAGTCTTGTGATGGGCCCACATGTATATGCTTTACCACAGGATCCGAACGGAAGAGATTAAAGGCGAGCGATTGGCCGGCGCCCAAGCCGAATCCTTGTATCATATTTGAGAAGAATCCAGGCTGCTCCACTTTATGTGTAACGGTGGATGATTTGCTAGATGGGACAGCTAATGCAGTTTTGGAATGCGATGTCTTTGCTGGACTCTGGGAACGGGGCATTCTTATACTCTATACACAGAGGATTGTCTTAAAATCATGGAATTCCAGAGTTCGCTCTGTTTGTCCCTGGTGCTTCTTGGTTCGCTCTGCTCACCGTCCAGGGGTTCCCTTGGCATACCTTGACATTACATACAATTGCCACAGGATCTCATGAAATGGGATTCCTGTGGCATTCCTATACTCCTCCCAAGGGTTGCCAAGGGCGCGCCTGGATGGGACTTTTTGGGATTTTAGGAGTTTTTCGTGATAAAAAAATGAGACGATAAAATGCCCTATAGTTGGGATCTTAAGTTGAATAATTATCAATATGAACACTATTTCTTTCCTTTTCAAGCGTGATCCTGTAAAGTTACTTGGTAGATGGAATGTGGATTACTGCCAGCAAATTCTGCACACCAAAGTTAAGCTTGCTAATGAGGACCATTGTGGAACATGTCATATTTCAACAATGCCTGATGTCGTTAAAAATAATAATGCATCAATTAAAATGTCCAAGGTAGAAAAAGATGCAACTCGTAGATATAACGAATACATAAATGTGGCAATCCGTAACAGAAAAAACAATTCAAAGAATGTTTCATCTGCGAGTACTGACATTAATAAACAAATTGAGCATTATATATGCATGAATTAACTTATACATTCTTGTATTTTTGCGCGATTTCTAATGATCCGAATTGTGGCGTATTTCTGATGAATCAAGAAACAGCGCACAAAATGATACAGCAAGAAATAGCGCACAAAAATAATAAATAAGAAATAGCGTATAAAATATATTTCCCAATAAAATCCCGGAAAATCCAAAAATTCGCAAGAAATTCTCAAAATTTCTCCGAAATTATCAGAAATTAATCCAATTGTTAATCCCGGGATTAAAGATTGGATTAATTCTTGGAAAAATTGGAGAGATTTTGCGATTTTTCTGTTTTTCCGGGAAATACGGAAAAATAGTAAATTCCAGAAATACGCTATAAAACATTATAATATTTTGTACGCTGTTTCTTGCTGTATCAGAAATACGCTATACCATACTAAACCAGTTAAGATCTTTTTAACAATTTATATTTTATGTCAAATACTGTAGATAATGGGAAATCATATGGTCCAATAAATGTATGATCTCCTCCACGCACTTTTTCTTCGCCTACACAATGAGTTAATAATTGTGTAATTAAATTTTCATCTTCTTTATCTCCTGGTAAATAAAACATACATGTGATTACTTTATTTAGTGCCGTCCAGTTTGCTTTCACAGCATTGCTTGGCCAATTTCTGTGTTCATTTAAGCGTGATTCAATAGCGGATCTTAAATCTGGAAATGTTTGACCTCTGAATTCAATTCTTGCAATTCCCACATAAATTGCGGAATAATTGCATAAATGGGCATAAACTGCACAATCAGAATACATTCCTTTCTGTTCTCTTATAGTCTTGATTTCTTGAATAAATGTAAGAAGATCAATCATTTCCAATTTTGGAGGATCCAATTTGAATGGCTTAATTAATTTATGCAAAGATACACCTCCCATTTCGCAATATGCTTGAACCAATTTATTGAGCATTGGATCAATATGATATCTTACAGGTGTTCGTTTTGCTGAAATAATTACAGCAGTCTTTCTTTTGCATTCTTCTTCTGCAGCATCGGCCACCTCCAAATCACCAGAATATCCCACACTCTCTTTGATTACCTCTGCTGCCACTGGAAATGTAGATGTGATTGGAATCTTTTTGTCGTTTTTGTAATTCACAACGGATTTAATGTTTCGTATAATAGTTGTGCGCACGGATTCCTGCATTGCTGCAATATGCTCTTCCACTTCCCGCGGCATCTCCTCCGCTGCCAATGTGTCCAGTAAAATCCGACAACGCTCCAAATGCGACCGCAATTGCGTAAATGTGTCTAAAACGCTCATTGTATATACCCGCATTTCTAGGGAAAAATTCATATGTCAATTTTTGCCTATTTCCCAAAAAGTCCCATCCAGGCATGCCCTTGATATGTCTTGGGCAGAGTATAGGAATTCCACAGGAATCCCATTTCATGAGATCCTGTGGCAAGTGTATGCGGAATCAAGACATCCCAAGGGCAACCCTGGACGGTGAGCAGAGCGAACCCCGCAACCCCTACTTAACGCCAAACATGCTGCCAAATACTTTATCCAAATGCGCGCCATATCCCATTGCATTGTCCGTAGCTATCCAGGCATCCAATCCAATTTTATCAATTAGAATTGATTGTTTAATAGTCCAATTAAATGATCCGCCGCTATGTCCAAAATCACTATGAAGATCCCCAAAGACTTCAGGATGTGTTTTAGGACACATTCGGTTTGAGTTATATCCATGAATGTGACTGTTTTTTCGCATAGCTAGAATCCATCGCAACGAGTGTTCACAGACTTTTCTTGAACTATTCATTTTAGTATAGAAAACACCACATAGATTTAAATCGCAAAAAACACCGAAATCCCCAAAAAGTCCCATCCAGGCACGCCCTTGGTATGTCTTGGAATGAGTATAGAAATGTCACAGGCATCCCATTTCATGAGATACTGTGGAATTTTTTATGTAATGGCAAAGGATCCCAATGGCAACGCTGGACGGTGAGCAGAGCGAACCAAGAAGCACCAGTGACACACCTGGACGGCGAGCAGAGCGAAACCCCAACACATTTACTCAAGCCGCTCAAACTCCTTTCGGATAGCCTCAAATTCCTTTGCCGCATCTTCTTCCGTGGGCTTGTCCAGCATTTCATATGCAGGTGCCGACTCCACACGCGCATAAAAATTCTCCCCCGTTACGCACGGGAAGTTGTATTGAAATGTAATTCGCCTTGACTGAAGAGATACAGCACATACATTCCGTAAGTTAATGAGTTTGGTGATTCCACTAGTGTAGCGAATCAGATATAGTCCAGGCATTTTAGTCCATATCGTGTCACATAAGTTTAAATGACGGACCAAAAACCCCCAAAACACCGAAATCCCAAAAAAGTCCCATGCAGGAATATACTTGGGTTGCTATTGGGATTAGTATAAAAGTGTCACAGGAATGTCATTTTATGAGATTGCTGTAGCTATCGTATGTAGGGTCAATAGGTGCCAAGGGTGAATCCTGTGTTGTGAGCAGAGCGAACCTCGGAAAAAATTGAAACATCACAGCTGGTGTCGGCGAGTTTGTGTGCTTCCTATCCTTTCCGTGCTCCCTTTCCTATTTCAATCCTTTCCTTTCCTTTCTACAATGAGCCAAGTTACTTTCCTTTACTTTGTCTATCGCAACCGTGGTGAGAAGGCACTCCAGTTAGTGGAGCGCGAGGGCACCCGCAACTCCGATGGCAACTTTACCTATGTTCTAGCATCCGCAAAGAGTCCCAGTCGCACATGGAATCCTGCTGAATGGACTCTGAAGACTTCCAACGCACTTCGCAATGATGAAAAGGGGTATGATGTGATGGTTGCAAGCTTCGCTCCCTTTGTCATGGTTAATGAAGTGACCGGTGAGAGAATTCGGATCTGCGAGAACAAGGTGACTACTGCTCTACCTCCTAGGGGCAAATGCGAGATTCCGCTCACGCCTGATATGCTGGGAAAGCTCAAGGGATGGTTCAAGAATCCCGTGAGTATTACAGAGTCCGAATAATACATATGCATACTACAATACTACAAAATGGTAATAGCAAAAACTATTTTTGCTTGCGTGATTTGGTAATGCAAAAATACTGCTAAAACGCGTTAGTGCTTGAACTTGGTGTAGAGCTGATAATCCCTGTGAATCTCAAACTTGTGGTCCAAATCCTTCATATTCTTCTCCAGGATCTTTTTCTGCTCCAGTAGAAACATATAATCCTTGTATTTTGCCACACTGTTTAGCACTTTGTATGTGCTTAGTTTGCTATCCATTCGCTGAAGGCCTGCAAGAAGCATATTGCGTTTCTGGAGATCTGTGCGAAGCGATTGGCGAATATGGGACTCCGTGTAAGTGCGCCAGGCGAATCCATGGGGATTCGTGGGAGGAGTGGTAATCGGTTTCTCCATCTTGGGTTCCGGTAGGGGTTTGACGAGGCGAAATGCGGAATTCTTGGAAGGAACAATGCCAGGCATAGGAAAGGAAGGAAGACGCGGATTATTTACAAAAGTGGAAAGGGGATTCAATTTTTTAAGTGATCATAATAAAGAATGTCCAAAACCCGTAAATCATCACGATTGGCAAAATCGCCCGGAACTCGTAAAATGAAACCCTCGCAGCTTTATGAATCCTATGGCAGTATGATTCTTAAAAAAGGAACCGTTTTATACCATACAAATGCAATACCATTTTCATATAGAAGCGACAAACCCATGTTATTTTTAAGTATTCATCCATCTGAATGGCATAATAGTAATGAATCATATGTTGCATCTGTGCAATTAAAGCGTGATGTTAAATTATTATTCATGATTCAAGAAATTCGCAATGTAAGGATATTTTCATCATTAAATTTATTTGCTGGAAACAATTTGGCAAAAACTCAAAATAATGCATTGTATACATTTGCAAATAAATTGCAGGCTGAACACTTTGATGGATGGTTTACATCCATTGAAAATGGATCGTCTGTTGAAGTTGCACTAATTAATGACCCATCTATATATTCAGTAATTGAATGCAAACCACTTAAAATTGATTGGAAAAATACTAACTATATCAATGACTGTTTAGTGCCAAAGCAATGGGGAAACACATATTCCATCTCTTCCAAACATCTTCCGATTGAACTGGATTTGCATGAAAGGTTTAGGGGAAAAATAGAAAGATATATAGAAACATTGGAACGAAATGAGCCATTTGGCACTGCATTCTCTATTCTGCTTGATAATGCAAAAATCAAATATCATTCTGGCAAAATATATGACATACACTGGTAAGAGTTGGTCATTTAAATGTCGGCCTATAGCAAAACCCCAAGCATGGCCGATACAGAACTCGTTACAGTGACCAGGGCGGAGCTGGAAGAACTCCGCAAACTCAAGGCCGATCTACCGGCCATCATTGCACAGGCAAAAGAAGAGGAAAATAAAGATGCTCTAAAAAAACTACATCAACGTGACAAGGAAAATCCTGAAAAACACCGTGCAAGAGCACTAAAAAGTTACGAAAGAAATAAGGATGCAATTAATGCAAAACGACGTGAAGCGTATAAACGCAAAGTTGCCGATAAAAAAGCTAAAGAATCAGTTGCGCTTGCGGTCGCAAACTAAATCCCCGGACCCTTGCAGAAACACCCCCAAATGTCCCTTGCCCAATTCTTGAAATCCCACAAGTCTTCCAAGAATTATACCCATTTATCAATATCTCCTAATGGAAAATACAACATACCACAAGATCGTCTTAATGAGCTATATCGTCTAATTGCTAACGAAACGACATCTCCGCATATTTTGGAGGGTCGTGAAGGACTTGCATCAGGTCCATTACTCATTGATTTGGACTTTGAATATCCAGAAATTCCGCGATTTCATACACGCCAATATACACCTGAACAAATTGAACAGTTTGTGGATATGGTGCATGGCGCTTTAGTCTATTTTTTCGGAACAACTATGGCAGAAGGTGTTGAGTATATTGTGAGTGAAAAACCATCCCCTACAATTGAATATGGAAAACGTGTCAAAGATGGCATTCATATTCTTGGGAAAGGGGTCTGTATATCTTATGCTGATCAACATAAATTTAGAATTTACGTGCTTCAAAAACATTTTCTGCAAAACGCATTTGGACTTGAATATGTCCGTAATAAACCAGAAGATGTATATGATAAATCGGTAGTTGAAAAGAATGCATGGTATTTGTTAGGCTGTTCAAAACCTGACCGTGATCCCTACATGCCTACCTTATCATTCTTTCAAGAAGAGGGAAATTTGGTTGTTATGCCGGTAAATGCATCCATGTATTCCATTGAAGATTTGAGCATCCGTGTTGGTGGTGAGGAAATACACTGTCTTTCCGAACGTGCCGAAGAATGGGAAGAGCTAATTCCATCCGTAACCAAACGCAGCGGATCTACAGAAGCATTAAGTGCTGGAAAGACGGGGGAACCCAGCATAGTTTGGAGTGGTACAAAACTTCCTGAAGAATCCGTTCAATTTCTTCTTAATTCACTGCTTCCTACACGTGCCGATTCGTATCCCGATTGGATTCGGTGTGGCATGATATTGAAGAATGAAGGCTACGCATTTTCATTATGGGATTCGTGGAGTCGTTCCAGTTCCAAATACAATGCTGAGGAATGTCAGCGAGTGTGGAATTCGTTCAAGACTGTTGGAAATCCAGTAGGAATGGGATCCCTAGTATTAATGCTAAAAGAAGATAATCTGGATGCCTGGAAACAGTTTGTATCCCTTCGCAAACCGGTTGTTCATGAAGAGGAAGACGACGATGCTGTACTGGAACGCAATTCCACAATTAGTAAAATACTACAGCTTGACAATGCAAAATGGGCTATAAATCAATATGAAGCGGGATATAAACTTATACGAAACACAAATCAATGTCTTGTTGAACCTACAGAACATCACGAACAACATGACCACTCGTGTCTCTTTGTGCAGCGAAACCATGGAACAATATTTTGTTACACACATAAATCGCGGAATCTGGGCAAAGTGCGTGCAGAAAAGATATGGAAAATCCTGCGACCCGATGATGCAACAATTGTGACAAGACAAACGGGTGCTACACGGGACTGGAATGATCCTGAATTGTTGGCAGCGTATGAATTGCGGAAAGTGGAGTTTGAAAAGAAGGCATTTCGCGTTTTAAATCCACCTGGATACATGGTGCTTGTTGATGATACATGGGTGCATTACAGTCGGCAACAGCTTGTGGATATGAACAGTGGCGTATTTCTAGACGAGGAGAAGAAGTATCCGTTTATTGTTATGTGGCTACGAGATGAATACATTCGCACTTATTCAAAAACGGGATATTTTGTGGATGCCACAGAATGTCCTGCGAGTGTTTTTAATACATTTACTGGATTTGCCGCTTCTCATCTACCTGAAGGTGGTGGCAACATTCAACCAATTCTCAACCATTTGGAGCTAGTATGTGGGAAATCTAGGGATGCATTGGAATTTCTGCTAGATTGGATGGCGTCTTGTATTCAACGACCAGGGCGTCTTGTATTCAACGACCAGGGCGTCTTACACATATTTGTATTGTACTAATTGGGCCTCATGGTGCAGGGAAAGACTTGATTTTTGATTGGTTTGGCACACAAGTGTTGGGAATGTCAGCGTATTTCAAGACTGTTCGGCCACACATTGACTTATTTGGTGCATTCAACAGTAGTCGTGCAAATCGCGTCATGTATCATATTGAAGAAGGGAATGATTGTGCAATTACACCGGCTTTTGTGGAGCAGCTCAAAAATTATATTACGGATGCACATGCATCCATTCAAATGAAAGGGCGTGATACAAACACGCTCATAAAGAACTATAATCATTTTGTTATTAGCTCTAATAATACAATTCCATTCAAAATTCATCCGCAAGAAAGGCGATTCTTTGCTGTTGCGGCAAGTGGTGAGAAAGTTCGTGATTTTGCATACTTCCAACATCTGGCAGAGGTCATTCTCAAGGATCCAAAAGTTGTTAAGGAGTTCTACAGTTTTCTTTCTAATCGAAATATTGGGGAGCGGGATTGGTGTAATCCGCCTGAAACAACCATGATGCGTGAATGGAAATACGCATGTGAACCTGACTTGAACCAGTTCGTTGAATTCATAAAGGAAGGTGATCAGAAGGAGTTTGGTGCTTCTGACTTGTATAATGCATATAAAGAATGGTGTAGATCTGCTGGTGTAAATGCTGTATCTTTGAGGAAGTTTGGGATGGAAATCATTAAGATTGATGGTATAGAAAAACAACACTTGAGGGATGGAAAATTTTATAAATTTTAAAGTTCCTATAACAATTTACGATTGTGACGCTTGTGTGACGCTTATGTGACGCTTGTATGGTAGGATGTGACGCTTGTGTGACGCTTAGCATTTTGGTCTTTTTAGGATTTATATCATGATTATGTAATACTTTATTTTATGTGACGCTTAAATTAATTCTATTATACCTCTACTCTTACAGAAAGTCCAGAGAGAATGAGGACCATGTGACTTTTGCCCAAGGGGAACATGAGCCATCGCTTCACAAGCGTCACACGCGTCACCACTTCAGATTATATCGCATTTTAGTACATAATTTCACAAATGAAATATTATGTTTGTGAAATTAAGCGTCACATCTACTCTACAAGCGTCACACAAGCGTCACCATTTCAGATTATATCGCATTTAGTACATAATTTTAGAACTTCCTATAAAATCATGTCTTATTTCAATCGTGGGTTTTGCTTACCGCTTCTTTGGCGTGGAAGCAAGTGATGAACAATGTAAGAATGCCGAGTATTTTCGCGGGTTAGCGGCCGCAATGGATAATTCGGATGTTGTGGCATCCTTTTACTGGTTCCTGAAACATCGAGACATTAGTGGACGCAATTGGAGTGATCTTCCGCAAACCGAATATATGCGCGAAATGCGTGCGGCATCTATGCCTGAACTCTATTGCTTTTTAGAAGAGTTGCTTGAAACATCTGAAACAAATACGCTTGAAATAAAGGCTGCTGACTTATATGATTCTTATTTAGATTGGAATCGCAAAAATGAATAATAGAAATAATAAGACCATGACTGCGTTTGGAAAGGAGATAAAAACAATCAAAGGTGTTACAAAGATATGCAATAAAACCCACAACTCGTATGTAATTGATCGTGAAAATATATAAGAATAATTTCATAGCAAATGACTTGTAGTATAATTAGGGAAGGTTGAGGAGGGTTGAGGAGGGTTGAGGAGGGTTAGGGGAGGGTTAAAAATGCAAACTATCCCCCTTGTCTCTCTTGGCATTACTATAGGATTTATTACATTAAATTAATTAAGGTCATAAAAACAAGCAATTTAGGGGATAGTTTGTTCATATTTCCATTCCTGAAATCCCAAAAATTTAGGAAATTCATATTTTCCTGGCTGATTGCCAAAACCCTCCAAACTATCCGCAACTATCCGCTATGCATTTTTATGTCACAATTTATATCATATATACTCGTTTTATTCTGAAAAATGCAATTTTATACCCTCCCCAACCCTCCGCATGCATGATAAACAACGGAATCTTGAAGCTGCCTGGCGTGCCGAAGCAGATGCTCGCTATGCCGAGCAAGCCAAAACAGGGTTGGTGAGACAGAAAACTATGAAGGAACTATGTGGTGTGCTAGGAATTGACCATTCCTGTGTTGAAAAATCCTGGACTCATGAGGAATTTAGTAGGATCGCGCCACGCATCCTGGAAATGGAAGAGATCCTGAGGAAAGGTCTGGGGTTGCGAGAAACGCGAGGAAAGAAGAAGGAATCTGAATTTATGCAGGCAGCCGATATAGTGAAACAGGCGTTTGCTGGATGGTCTGGTAGCGTTGTTGAGAAAAAGGCAATAAGAAAAAGCAAAGATGGAAAAAGAGAAAGATTTTATGACATATCTATATATCCATCTATGACAAATCTATGGAAATCATTAAACTAAATTGCAAAGAAAAGTGGCCACTTGCGCCACCTCCTCACTTATATGGACACTTGGCGCAAGTGGCCACTCCTATAATGCTACAACATTCCATAACTTCCTACATTTTTAAAGCATCTTTCAACCGTGAGTTTGGCGTTTGGCTGTTTTTTGTATTTTTAAATGGGAATGAGGTGTCACACTTGAAGCACCACCTCACTTATATGGACTCTTGCTGCAAGTGTGACACTCCCATTCCAGAACTTCACACAAAAATTGAAGAACCCTTTATGTACAGTAAGATTGTTGGTTTCCTATTCTTTCCTATTCTTATTCCTATTCCTATTCCTTTCCCTTCCTTTCCTTGATTCCCTACATTTCCAACATGCCTCTCTATATTTCCGCTATGAATATGCGTGGTAAGTGGGCGCCAAGACCTGATGGCTCCGTAGTCCTTAATGTTACTTCTGCACAGTCCAAGAGTTCTAAGGAACGCCGTGACTTTAGTCCCATGTCTGAAATACCTGGTGGGTACAAAGGCTTCTATTGCTTTGAAAACTACTGGCAATCCGGTAAAATCTATGAAGGTATGAGTGCCGAAGATCAGAAGAAGCATATTGACTGGTGGAAGAACCTGAAAGAAGGTAAGAGAAAGTACCCTAAGGCCAAGGGCCTGCGGGTACTTCATTCAAACTACGATGGCACAGTAAGAGATTACATCACATCTCGCAAAGAGATTTATGTAAAGGAATATATGGCTCTGCTACAAGGAAAGGAATCACTTTCCTTATGGAAAAAGAGACTAGAAGAAGGTGCATCAATCGTTATATATGACTTTGATGGACCTCGTGCCGAGGATGGGGATCCTATTTGTCTTGAAGTCACGCCTGAACTCCTTACAGAAAAACTTAATGATTCTCGTAGACCATTCGGTCATGGCTATGTAGTTGCTTCTGCATTAACCGGTTATAGATTGTGAGCCCATTGTCGCACGAATCGTCTTACAGACGGTCCCATAGATAAAGTCCTCCACGAGATCATTGGTGGATTCAACGATTAGAGCCCTCCGCATCCAATCCTGGACTTCCTCGGCAATTTTTGTAAAGCAACCGCATTCTCTTTCGTGTTTTTCCGCGTGTATATGTGGGTTCCAGAGATGCCAACACGGCCGCCATATCCGGTTTTTCTACCTGCGTTTCCAACAAATCCCATTCCCAATCTCCTTCTTTCGCTGCGTGGCAAAACGGTTCATATAGGTCGGCAAATTCTGAATGTGTCATTTGCATTCTGTTGGCATCATATGCATTTATGATAGTTTTAAGGAAGTCCTCTGACCATATGGGCATTTCTGCATATCCAAAGAAGAGAACGAGCTTTGCATGGATATCTTCTGTGCGAAATCGCAGGAATGTATCTGTCCAGTCAGGATGTTGTAGAAAGAGTTGTTTCCATATCCCATGCAATACATACAGATGTGTGGGATATGCATCTTCTTGTGTGGGATCTATTTGTGTATAATCTATGGGGGATTTCTTGGTGTAGGTCGGCGATTCCCCCGTTACCTCCACTTGTTCCGCATCCCTAACAAATCCGCCAGTCTGTTGCTGCGCCAGAATTAAAAAGCCACCAAATCCACCTGGAAATATACGAGAACTGGGTGATGGATTGATGAATAGGGATTGCGTTGTCTCATTTACAACACGTTGATTAAATAAGCGACATGCTCTGAACAAGCGTGATAGTTTGGCATACCGTGGAAGATTCATGCTGTGCGGTGGAATCGCCTGGAATCGCTGGGTCGTCTCGCGAATCTGTTGCAAACATTGCTCCAAAAATCGGGCAATCCGAGATGTTGGTGAAAATCGCACACTTCTATCCACTGTATAATATTGGCCGTGATTCAGCACCCGCGTTATTTCATTCATTGCATCCTGGTTATGATCCAGTAAAGCGCGAAGATGGGCTTCCTGCCATCGGTGCTTTATACTCTCCATTGCAGGATGATAATGAAAGGTCTTCCTATGAGATGCTCCCCTTTTTGCTAAGCAGGCGGGAACTTGCAACAGAATACATCGGTATGTCAGAGGCACATCATTCGTGAATAAACATACCTGATTGGGAAGCAAAGTGTATTCGGATCGGTTTTTTGCATATATCGCTTGCAAGGTATCCCCCAACTCCTTACATAAAACATAAAGGTTTGCGGCATCATGGTGGGATTGCACTTGGGACGTGTTAAACCATGCGTTTTTTGTAGCATTGCCTTGAAAATAAGGAGGCGGTGCACTAGAATCAAATGCTTGCTGGGATAATTTATAGGTATATGTTGCCTTACATATGCCATTGTGCAGACTTGCATATATGTTATTAATGTATGGGAAACCAACTTCTTCTAGCGTTTGTGCTGTGCGAAAGCCAAAGGGTTCGTCACAGGGCTTTTCGCTTGTACGAGATCCTGGATCCAAAAACGATGCTGGATTTATAAGAATACAAAGGGAGGGATGAATTGTTGTAGGAGAAAGCCCACTGTCATGCACGGCTTCTTTTACATGGGGTGCAACTGCCACAAAATGATTGGGCAAATCTGTATATCCCTCTATTTCTGACACAAATTCATGCGGCCTATAAACCTGTTGGCGTTTCAGTTCATCTAGGAAATATTCGGTGGAATCCTGGAGAGATCCGTGTAGTGTGGGCCTTTCCAGATTTGCCTGGCGATATCTAGTTACCAACATGGGTCCAAATAGATTGTCGGCAATGGAATGAAATTCGGCGATTTTTGTGGCTACTATTGGAGGATGTGCCAGAATTGCGTCTTTTTCTACATCCAGACGTGATAGTAGCCTGTGAAGTTTTGTGAGTGCAAAGGGCGTTTGACGCCCCCGTCGGGTGCGTGGCATGCTATATTTCTAATTGGATGGTTCTAACTTGTTTTTCCGGCCAGACTTCATAGAAGGATGGCCGGTTACACTCTCCCGTTCCTTATTGCAAAAAGCAGTGGCATCGCCTATGTTACAACCATCTACTTTTTCATTGGTATATTCGTTGCCCGTGCATTTGATATGGCGTATGGTGAGTTTCGTAAAGAGGACTACATCAAAGATGGCAAGGTTCGCAAACTGTATTTAACTGCGAGCTTGATTGCCCATGTCATTGTATATGCTCTTGTGTTTTATTTCTTGCGAAATGTGGTGGAACGCATCCCCTTTCCTTTGGAAGGGTTAGGAGGATATGAACACCACCGCCTCAAAGAATTAGAAGGCGGTCCCATTATGGAATTTGTGGGTCTCCTCTTCCAACGGCATCTCAAAGAAAAGGTGGGCTTCTTCATGGAAGGGGTCCTGGGTCAAAAAGGCTATGATTAGTCATGGGTTCACGCCTCGTGAAAAAAATTGAAGCCTGCCGAAAGTGTCATGATGCTTTGTGCGCTCTTTCCTTTCTATCCTTGTATTCCCTTCCTTTCCAAAATGTCCTTTACTGCTTCCTTTCGCATTGATTCTTTCGGCAAGTACCTGCAGCTTCTCCGTCTTGCAGCGGATCTAGACTGCAAGTCCACTCTAGTGGACGGAGAGGACTACACAAATGTGGATAACTACTATGATGAGCTATATCGTGCAATTAAGACGGACTCCGTCACAGCTGAGGATCTGAGTGTGCTCCCAAATGCTGCAAGTGACATCCGTTACCTACTTGAGAGCAAGGTTGAGCCCGAGATTGAATCCATTGAGTCAGAACTTGCAGATACATATGAGCCGTCCCATCCAACCTATGCAGAGCTGGAAAATGACCTGGCGGATCTCAAGGCTACCAACAAGAAGATTGAGAAACTGCTTGCTGATCTGAAGTAATATATGAGTGTGTTTGCAGGTTTGTGCAGGTTTGTAGGTAAGTTATTTTTGAACTATCTTTGTATAACTGAAAAAATTGAAAGATGAAACGATGAGCAATTGATGTGTGGTCTCTTCTTTCCTCTATTTGCTAGTTTCCTTTCTTTCCCTTTCTTTCTCTTCCCTTCCATACAATGGCCTCCAAGTCCCTGAATTTCGCAGCAGCTGTCCGCAAGGATATGTTTGCGCGAACCGATACACAGGACATGCTTGTTGCCGAGATGAGCAAGAATGGCATGTTGCTGCAACATGTAAAGCACCAGAACTTTGACATTTGCCTTGCGGCCATCCGACAAAACTGGCGCGCCCTACAGTTTGTCCGTGACATCAACCGATGCATTGTTGGTGAGTACTGCATAGTGACACAGGCAATCCGCTGTTCGCCTGAAGCCGCCTCTCTGTTGCCGGCCGTCCATCACCTGTATGCGGTTGTCCTGGACATCCGCTGCATTGACTTCATTGCGGAGCCCAGCATGGAATGCTGCCGGTATGTGATTACCAAGATGCCTGAGTGGATCAACAAGCTGCCAAATCCTACCATGGAGCTCTGCCTCATTGCAGTCCAAGGGCGGTACAAGGACGCGACCTTCAAAGCCAATTGTAATGCGGGATATTATCCCGCTATCAACTACTTGCGCCGTGACTATCTGGAGGGCATCCAGGTGAGTGGGGCTGTTCTTGCCGAGCTGCAAGAGGAGGCCTTGGCGGCAACAAAGGGCTGGGCAATTCTCAACTACCCAGAGGCGGTTCAGGCTCGGCTGGTGAAGACTGCGATACGCCTGAACCCTGCCCTTTACGCCCATGTACCCCATCTACACACAGATGCCCTGAATCACCTCGCCTGTAAGTTTGATCCCCCACTTCTGGCACATGTATCTAATCCCACACGTGAACTTGTGTGGGAAACTGCTGCAGTATGGCATGTCGCCATAAAGTATGCAGAGGAGCAGGACGAGGGGCTGTGTGTGCATGCAGTGCGCAAGTGTCCTGCGGCCATTGCCTATGTGCGCAAGCAACGCTTTCACATTTGGGCCAAAGCCGGGCACAAGACGCTGCCTCCGCTGACTTCATTCTTTCCTGAATTTGTGTCGCATATGAAGTACTGCACAGCTACGCAAGCTTTCTTCAAGCGCATCCAAATCGCCATGAGCCAGCAGCCCCCAACCAAGACTATTGAACTGGAAGATCCGATAACTATGGAGCTCGTAACTACCGGTACAGTCTGCGCATTCCTGGCCGACGCAAAAGGCACAGAGCACTTTGCCGGCACGCTAGATTCCCTGCTTGACCTTCTCAGGGCCGGATTTCGCGGCTCTACTGTCTACAACATCTTTGTTCCCATCAAAAACACCCTGATTCCCACACAACAGCTGAAGTGGCGCATGGTATAATAGGTAAGTTTAAGAGATTAAGGTAAGTCTTTTTGAATGTTCGTGCATTCGCGCATTAAGTATTTTCATCAGTCTCCAACAACGCCTTCTCTACTTCCTTGACTACAGTCGGCAAATGTTTTTTGAAATCTTCCTCGTCTACCGGAAATTCATATCCAAGTGCCTTCATCTCTTCCTCAGTCCCTGCGATTGTGTCTTCGCCTGGAAAGAACTGGCGCGCAGTTAAGTCAATACATAACTTGAAATCCATATCATATAAAAATATGTGAGAAGTTCCCTTGACTTTACTGGATACCCATCTAAAGTTCCATGGCTTTTGCAACTTCTTAATTGTCTCAAGTATCGCAATGCTAACGAGATCACATTGTCCATCGGCGAAGTAACTTAAATTCAGGGGTTTTCCAGGGTTCGCACTGCAATGCAACTTGTTCATAACAGAAAAGAATAGATTTGCTCGTTCTGGCAAGAATATGCAATATTCTTTCCAAGTAGTATTGCCAGGTATGGGGCATGCAGGTGGTTCCCCGCCCACAGTGCGGCGACAGGAACGACGGCGTCGCTGGCTCCGGTGAGCTCGTGCTCGGCTCTGCCGACTCAGCCGTCGCCGGAGAACGTCTTGTCGTCTTGTGATTTTCTTCCGGGCTTGCCTTGTATATCGCATTCTACTTATATATAATTTTTGAAGTTACTGATCCTGTTCTACAAGTTCAGTAAAAAACACTTTACGATTTTTTGCTTTTACGGTTACTCGGTAATGTATTCAATGTCCACATCTGGAATCTCCTCGGCAATCTGGATACTTGGCTGAGGTGGCAGGGCCGCCTCCAAACGCAGGTTCGCGGTTGCGCAATCGCCCGTCTTCTCAGCATACAGAATGCTCTCAATGTCGCGCTCCGCCATGGCCAGAGGTCCCTTGGCTGGCCGGATCTTGATCGTCTGTTCCGGTGTCGTCTTGGCCAGCTCAATCGCCATGGCCTCATCCAGCAGAATCTCCGTGAATGCTGTGCCTGCCCGAATGGGCGCGCCCAACATCACATTGGCCGAAACACCTACACATGGATCGCGCTCTCCAAACATTGCCGCATGCAACATCACCTGCTCCGTCTGCTCAAAGGAGGCCTTGGCCAGGGGTCCAATGTCGTTCTTGTTAATGCCATAGCGGTCAATGGACATCAGCTTGCCCTTGGTGCAAATCTTATCCACCAGAATTCCCACATGGCGATAGTTCACACTTGTACCGGATTCCTCAAACACATTGGACATCTCCTTGTACAAGATGTAACGGGTTGCCTCAATGCCCAGGTTGGCATAGATATCGTGGACATTGCTGGAGACCACGCGACGCGGATCCACATCTGGATGGCACATGACATCTACGAAATTGGAACCATCCGTCATGAGTGTGTATTGGTCATAGGTTTCGTAACGACCGTTCTGCAGTTCCACGAAATCGCTCACCTTCTGGTAATTCACGGCGCGCAGTCCTGGAATGCCGCGAATCGCTGTGGCCGTCAGCACCTTGTTCTGCAGCGTCTTCAGCGTGGTCAGATCATCAATAGGATCCGCGGACTTGGCGTCCAGTCGCATGCGGAAGACTAGATTGCTGGCATTGTAATCCGTGTAAATCGTGGTCATCTCTGGGAACTTGGTGCGGAGAATGAACGCGATATCGTCCATCGTAATATTCTTCGTGAACATCCGCTCACGATCCAGCTCAAATCGGAGAATCCACGGGGATTTCTGCTGGGCTGCTGGTTGAGGAGCAGCACCAGCACCGCTACCACTCAGCAGATCTTGTGCAGGGAGTGTTGCAAGTGCAGGAGCGCCAAGGCCACCCTGCGCCCGCTCATAGGCCACCATAAACGCCAGCCAATCCGCGTCATCCTGAATCAGCGTAGCATCATCACGAGGATCGTAATAGATGCGGGCAATCGTCACAATGTCCTGGAGGAGCGTGAATTCCAGCTCCTGTGCCACACGCTTCGCCTCCTCCTTCTTGTCCCGCAGATCCGGTCGCAGACTGATCGTCAGCTCCACCGCCTTGGGATTCTTCGTCGCCTTGAGCAACTCCTTCAGGCGAGGAACACCACGCGTCACATTGGATTTCGCGGACACACCGGACAAGTGAAAGGTGTTGAGTGTTAGCTGTGTAGCCGGCTCACCAATACTCTGGGCAGCAATGACACCCACTGGTTGCCCTGGTTCAACCCAGGACTTCCAATGACGCACAATCACCTGCTCCACCAGTGCATCCAGTGCCACCTTGGTGAATCTGGCGGCCTGCAGGCGCTTCGGTGCCATATGGAAACGAACCAGAGCTCCCCACAACTTATTGTCAGTATGCGTCTTGTCCAGTACAGTTTCCTGGGCGTCCAGAACTTCCGAGCCGGTCACAAATGTGCCCTCGGCAGCACCCATAGTAGGCAGAAGACCGCCGAGAAACTCACTGGTTTGTTCTGGCTGCTCTTGATCGGCTGCAGGAACAAGATGGAACTGGTGTGCAATGGTCTTGATCATGCGATCAATGGGCACGGGATACTTGACCGCCTTGCCAATCTTACCACCATACACGCCCTCCACCATCATGCGACGATCCGCCTTCACGGACTCAATGTAGGCGGCCTCACGACCGTCCCCATCCGCCGTGAATTCCGCGGCAATCTCCTCATCCGACATAGTCGCCAAAGGCAGCATCTGATTCTCCAGCTTCGTGGCATTGATGCCATCCTCACCATACCGAGTCTGCAAGAGATTGCCTTGCAAGTCGCGGACTGAGCCGTCATGCTGCGTCACCAGATCCTCTAAAGCAACACGAATCTGACGCTGCATATATCCTGTGTCAGCAGTGTCGGCTACCGTCCAACCATTTGCAAGTTGGAAATTGAGTGTGGATGGAACGGTCATGTCGTAAAGCTTGGGGTGTTTGACTACCGAAACAGGGCCAACAAATGAGATCTTATCACATACCACATTGTTTTTGGTCAAATACTTTGTGGAAACTTCAGCAGCCTTCATTGCATTCAATTTCTCCTGGTTGCGGTTGTGAACCATCGGAATTTCAGAGGCAAACTTGCGTGCCCATTGAGCACGAATACTTGTATTATAAGTAGGCAGAGCATTCTTGGAGGAATCACCAGGTGTTCCACTGAGCCTACAGAAGATGCCCATGCGTGCACACAAGAGTGAAATGCCCTCATTGAGCTTCTTAGAAACAGAACATGATGTGATTGCACTCTCGGTAATATGTCCGTCACCACTGAAATAGCCATTCAGAAGACCTCTCACAAACTCCTTGGGAGCTGCAAAGGCTTCAAGAGGAACGAATTTGTTGGCTGATCCTGCACCCAGGAATTTTTCTAGAAAGATACCCATGGGTTTGGAATAACCACGGACATCATGGGATTGCAATTTAATGACCTTGTCTCCCTCCATGCGTTCCATATGGCGTAATCGTTCCTTATACTCAATCCCATGATCCTTGAACCATTTCATCACAAACGCGCGGATCTCAGGGGCATTGTTGGAAATCTGGACATATCCTGAAGGAATGTCGCAATTGCCCTCGGCAAGATAGAGACCCACAAAGATACCATTGCGCTCATTCAGTTCAAAGCGCTCTGGAAGAGGGCGCTCACGGCAATGGCTGAAAGGATATACCATACCTTCTTTAATGTTGGAAGTATCCGTGCGACCATTCAAGACACGCTGAAAGCGACCCTTATTCTCATAGGGTAGTGTGAATGTCTTGCCATTGTTGTCCTCCCACCATCCAGCAGGGCACCGAGCACGACCCTCCATGGCAGCCTCAATCGCTGCCTTGCCCTTGAAGAACTCAGAACCATACAGATACTCTGTCTTGGGTAGGTACTTGGACATATCCACAGCTTCCAACACAACTGGTGGATCGCACAGCTCCATGGTCACGGGTACCAGATCCCCCTCCTTGACCTCAGGCGACGGCTTGGGCAGGAACTGCCCCTTGGCCTCGTCCCACACAATCAGAGACTGTGACTTAGCCACAGTTACCTCACGACCGCTCTCCGTGGTCACGGCATACAGGCACTCGCCAGGATCGTGACGGGTCACTGCAGTCATAGCACCCCAGGTCACAACGCCATCAGCGTCGCAAGTAGGAATGAACACAGGATGTTCCAGGTTGAGGAGTTCCTGGTTTGCGGAGGCGTGATGCTCTACTGCACCAGGTTTGGCCCCATCAATCAAGGAATCAATCCAAGGGCCAATCTGGGTCCACTTGGGTTCCCCGTTCTCCAACACAACGATCTCGGTATCACCAGTCACCGACTTCACGGCAGTATCAATGAGACCTTCACGGCCTGCCATGGCGTGGAAGAAGAATTCATCGGGATTCAGGCCCTTGATGAATGAGGACGCAATGAACCCGCGTGCCTGTGCAGAGTCATCAAAGCGCTTGAAATGGGGCAGAGTGCGGTGTTGGAAACCGTTGGGCACCCGCTTGCCCTCAATGCCCTGCTGACCGAGTGCAGCAATCATCTGCGATACATTGGTATCGGAACCCTTGGAGCCCGCCTTTACCATGTTGGTCATGCGGTTATTCGCGGCCAGGGATTCCAGACCAATCTTGCCGGCAGCCGAAGTGGCCTTGTTGAGTGTCCCCATCACCTTGGACTCAAACTCCTCCTGGTTAGTGCGACCCGTAGAATTCTCAAAGAGACCCATGTGCAGCTGGAGAATCTGGTCCTCAATTGCGGATGTAATCTTCTTGAGCTCTTCCTGAATACGGCTATTCGTGTCCTCATCGGCAATCAGATCGCTCACACCCACCGAGAAACCGGAATTCATCAGGAATGTCGCAATCATCTGCTGGATAGAGTCCAAGAAATCCACGGTCATCTCGTGGCCGTAGTCATTAAACATCATCTGAATGAGCTGCTTGGAGAAGACGGACTTGTCCAACACACCCTGCTCAATGATGCCATTCACGATTTTCACGAAGTTCTGGCTTGCCTCGGTATCCTTTTCACCGAACATACTGTTGCGCATCTCCAGATTCAGAGGAGGAAGAAGGGTGGAAAGGAGCTGCTGACCGGACCACATGGGCACAGGGTCAGTCTTCTTGGGTGGCGGTAGTTCGCCGTTCCATCGCCTGGCATTAATCAGGAGATTCATGGCATCGCGACGGTTGAAATACACATCGGGCCTAGTGAACCGGTTGGCTCCCAGAAGTGTGTCCTGCACAATAGAAATAAGAGGTACGGATTCGCGGGGTCCAATAATCTGCAGAGGGACCGCCGCGATCTCGCGGAGTTCAGTAGCTGTTTCTACGCTTTGAGCCGCATGTAGGTTCATTTCCGTATGACTTTACAGTAGAAATCCTACTATAATTTTTCAAACTTGCGAAATCTTGTTTTCGCAAGCCAGGTCACGACCCCCAAAGTTTCCTAAGAGGACGGACTATATCTTGTGCCGTATCAGGTTTGCTAAACCATCATTTACGACCCGCTACCATTTAGTCTCTGAACCTTTTCCATACCCTTGCAATAACGGGTTTAGGAACTTGGCTGCGGATTGCCGATTTCACCCCTTTGCAGAGGATCATCACGAATAGTTTTACCATACCTCCAGTATTTCTCTAGAGCCACCACTGTGTTTCCAACAATAGTTTGGTCATTCGTGCTTTACGGGTTTCCCGCAATTTGATAGCGTTGCATTGTGAATATCTCTGATAAATGCTCTTGCTCTCTCTTTACTTTGCTCAATTGTTTCATGTTTGCTTGTGAAATTGGCAGTTATTCCTGAGTGTTCTACCCTAATTGCGCGTCCTTTCTTCCGTATGTACGAATCTATCTTGGTCAGATCAAACACACATCCTTGAAAGCGATCTATCTTGCCTTGATGATGTTGATCTTTGGCAAGTACAGACTTTGTCTGGCAAAACTCTTCGGTAACACGATCTTGCATGCGTTCTGACATTTTGGCGCGGGTTTCCTTGCTGCGGAATGTGCATCCTCCACGAGATCGCGGAGGATTCAATGGATCGCTTCTATCCACAGTGGAACGATAGCGTGCTCCTTTACCACCAGATGTCAAATTGTATCCAACAGGAAACATTGTGCCATATTCTTTTATCCAATGTATTTCACGATCATCAAGATCTTCCAATTCACAAACTTCCACTTCCTCAACACTGAAATTTTCCTTACCGTACTTGCGAACTGCATTGCATAGATAAGTAGATTGGGAGGTTGATGTATTGCATTCAGCCTTGTTTATGTGAGATTTGAAGCGGAATTCAATACCATATGGCCGGTATTTATCATGATTCTTGTAATGGCTACGTGTTTGGCCAACGTATTTTTTGCCATTTACTTTGTTCGTAATCAGATATATTAGACCAAATATTCCGTCTTCATCATCAAGGAGATCTTGTTCATACGATCTGTCCACGGACATGTTTATGCATTTTTCTTAAGAGAGAGAGCATTCGTCAATTTTACCCACAACACTAGGCGGTTATATCAACTGCATATGCCCTACAAACACATGCAATCAGTGAGTCTTACACCATTAATCCTATCAGGAGATCTCACATCCTAATAGGTGGCCACCTGTTGGCGACAAAATCTATCACCATCAAACGTTACTACCCACGCTTTCACGCGGGACTAGAATACACCTTAAGCAGCCTTTTTGGCCACCGACCCCCATCTACTCGTTGCACACTTCCTCGTAGAATTACTTCCTTAGAGGGTTGGCTCAGGATTGCCCATTTCTTACTGCTTTCCAGCAGCTCGTATCACAAGAAGTTGTTACCTCGCATTTCTGCTATCCATTGCGGTCTTTCTCCGCGGCCACCCACCTGTTTCCAGATGAGTTTGGTATTCTTGCGCTTTAGGGGTTCCCCTGAATTTGAGGGTCTTGCCTGTTCACAACTTTTTTGAGCTATGAGCCAGACTAGACGGTTATATCTTGTATTACAGCGGTGAGACAATAACACAAGGAAGTCATTACACTGTTTTCCTCTTGGGAAGTAACTTCACCCCCAAGAGCAGCCGCCTGTTGCCAACATTGTTGTTTGAGTATTCACAATTTTATATGGGAATTCCTACACAAATTTTATCGGCGTTATATGGCTGGCAGCAAAATGTATTCAGCCTGAAAGTATTATAGGGAAGTACCTTAACAACATGTCCCATCATACTCATTCGGTGCAGCGACGGCTGCCGGTTGAATAGCACGATGTCCCCGTCCATCAGATGGCGATTCACTGTATCTCCTTCAAAGAGTTCCAGTGATTTACCATCCAAGTGTTTCAGGGAAATCATTCGTCCATCTGCGCGTTGCACGGTCTTTGCACCAGGATACTTGTCTGGCCCGTTTTGGACGAGCGCATAGAGTTTCTGGATGTTGAAGGCCGTGACTTTCTCAGGGAATGTCAGGTTGGTCGCGATTTTCATCGGCACACCCAGCTCTCCCACAGAGATATTGGGGTCCGGTGTAATCACGGAACGTGCCGAGTATTCCACGCGCTTGCCCTGCAAGTTGTTACGAATACGACCCTCCTTGGATCCCAGGCGCTGCTGTAGGGATTTCAGGAGACGACCGCTGCGCTGGGCTGCCGGTGACACACCTGGGATATTGTTATCCACCAGGGTTGCCACATGGTACTGCAGCAGATTGGTCCACTCATCAATGGGCTTCTTCTTAGGATCCTCCCCAATCTTCTTCTTGAGTGTGGAGTTCGCCTTGATGATATCAATCAGCTTGGAAGTCAGATCGTCCTCGGACCGCTGGTTGTTGTCCTGGGTCACCGAGGGACGCACCTGAGGCGGAGGAATGGGGAGCACGGAGCACATGAGCCAGTCAGGACGGCACCAGTGGCGCGAGAATCCCATAAACTCCACATCCTCGTCCGTGATGCGCCGCAGAAGCCGATGCACATATTCGGGCTCCAGAGGCATGGAAAGCGACATCTTACCGTCCTCGTCCACCTTGGCGCCCTCTGGTGCAGCGACGCCCTCCGGGAGTGCGAGATCCTTCCATTCAGCGTAAATCTTATGCACGGGTTCCTCCTTGTATTTGGAAGGCTGACGCGAACCACAGCCGTCCTCGGTTTCCTGGCCACAGCGGGAAATGCCCTCGCACGCCTTGACCACCGCCTTCCATCGCGCCTCTCCCTTGGCCTTTAGCACGGAGGCATTGTGTGCCTTGTCAATCAGGAGCTTCCCACACTTGAAACACACGCATTTCAGAATCTTCATGACGAGCTTGAAGAACTGGGTGTAGTAGACGGGCCGAGCAAGCTGGTAATGACCGAAGTGTCCTGGACAATTGTGGTTGTTCTGGCCACAAGTCCGGCACACTTTGCCATTCTCCAGTACGCCCATGCGCGGGTCAAAGAGACCACCGAGCTTCCCCTCCGCTGTGGAAGGGGCGGTGATCTCGCAGACCGAGCGACGAACGATCTCCTGAGGACTGAAGACACCGAATTGGATGCCGACAATCGTCTCAGTTTCGGAAGAATGGGGTAGGAATGGCATGTCTCTATGTAGGAAAGGGGATGTATTTAGATATCCGCGATGGCTTTGAGGGCCGCGTCAATTTTGGGGGATTCTAGAATAGTCTTTAAATGCCTTGGGGATCCAACAGATTCCAACAAAAAATAATATGATCTTATCCCTCCTTCCATTCAATTCAATTTTATGCTAACTGCTTTTGTGGTACACTCGTTTGGGTATTCCATTGAACACCACCGTTCTTATAATCCACAATAATCTCATCGTGCTGTGTCTTATCGGTATAGTTGTAAAGAGTAATACTATCGCACCATGTAGGAAGAATCCAGTCTACGAGACGATTGCGAGTAACAGTGATCGCACCTTCAGTAATCATCGGCTTGCGCGTAGCAAACTTGTAGTGAATCACACGTTTACCGCCAACAATGCTGGTAGTAAATGTGTAGGTACGAATGACCGTGAACATTGTAAGGATTGTAAGATTGTAGGAATGGAAAGGAATGTTATGACTCACACCAGACTCCCAACACACCCATTGAATGCGTCAATTTTTTCCGCACTTGGAAAGTTGATGCAATGTCATATATTCTGCAACAATGCAAAAAAATCTGATAAAATGGACCGAGTCGCTGTATGGGAAGCAACAAAACAGCACTATTCTCGTTTTCCTCCTCAGAATTCTCAGGTTACTGATGGTCTTGATGAGAGCCGCTATGTAGCTGCGACTTCTATAACAGCGCAAAAATCCTACACAAATATGAAAATCTCGTGGTATCAAGCCGATTGCATTGATGTTGCTGCAGAATTAAAAAGGCAGGGGTTATCGCCGTTGTTGTTGAATATGGCATCGGACTTTGTGCCAGGTGGAGGTGTGCACAAGGGGGCACCGGCACAAGAAGAGGAACTCTTTCGTCGCAGTAATTACCACAAATTCCTACATCGGCGTTGGTATCCTTTTCCATCTTTTAGGACAATTCTGAGCCGTGGCGTGGAATTCTATCGTGCCTCTGCAGATGCAGGATATGCCGTGCTTCCAACACCGATTCCTATAGACTGTGTGGCGGTTGCGGGAATCCGCCAACCCAATTTGACTGCAGATGGTCACCGATTTCAGAGGGCTGCGGATGCCGCGATCCTTCTGAAAAAACTCCGCATTCTCTTCCAGGTTGCTGCCGACAATGGCAACGATTGTCTTGTGCTTTCCGCACTGGGCTGCGGGGCATTCCGCGGACCAGTGCAACATATTGCCGAACTATTCCGGCAGGTTGTGGAAGAAAACCGCGGCCGGTTCAAAGAAGTGAGCTTCGCGATTTTAGGAGAGAATTATGGGAAGTTTAGACGGGCCTATACAGCTTCCTAAATATAAAAGCACCTTTCATACATTTATACAAATATCGTGTTGCTGCTTTATTTTTTGCAGCAAGTTGCATGACCGGTGGTCTATGCAGTTTAGGTCCTTCCGTCCTGTAATATTCCGGATTTGCTAACATAGGTCCATATATAAAATCGTATGAATCATCATATTCTAAAACATCGCGTGTTGGTTCACAATCACGAAACGATGTAACTGTCCATTTCCATTCTTCGGAATTCTGTGTTAAATCTTTATATGCAAAGTCATTTTGAAAATTGTGGGGTACCTGAAATACAACAACCGCCACTTCATCTTGCCAATTTGGAGAATTTTTGTATCCCCAATCTATAGCATCATATGCGGATTCTGATACATAAAATGCCCGATTGTATCCAAAATCAAGACACGGTCTACTTTTTGTAACATTGATGATATCCATAATATTGATAGCTCCCCTCCAGTTTGTAGTATGAAAGAATATCCTTCCACTTTCAGTTGGAAATGTGGATTGTATTTGTTGTTCAAACCTTTTAATTGCAGTGTACCTACATGAATATGACACATTCATTATATGTTTTTTCTCAAAAGGTATCCATTCATTTATGGTTTCAGGATGTAGGAAATAGGCTGCATCCGGAGGAGTTATAGGTTTGTACCATCCTAGCAAATATTCTAGGGCAACATCCAAAAGCTGTTTTTGTGTATATCGTGTATTTTGAATAGGTGCCATAATCAGCGCAGTTTTATGCGCCTTTAAGGGAGTAATGCCCATTTTCAATAGGGATTCCTCCAATGTTGAATGAACCTGTGCGGTTTCCTTCATATAGTATTCCTGAAAGAGTTCCTCTGGCCATCCTGCTAATAACTGATCATCCAAGTTATGAAACGCAGTTTTAAGATAGGCTTTGCTCCACCCTTTTTCGGCCAAGGAATCTATGACGGTTTTAGCACGTGTTGTTTGTTTGGATCGCGTGTATCCGGAGCCCTTCTGGGCATTATGAAAGATGGTTTCTAATGGAGTATAGCTCATTTCTATGGGTTATTATGAGTATAGTTTGTTGGAAATTGTTGTTGGTATATAAGCATGGATTTCGCATCATTTTTGGAAGTATATAAGAAATGCAGCAATAAGCAGAATCCCTACATATGCCATAAATGCATCTAAGCAAAATGATGCATAAATATGTTCCTGCTGATACTGTAGTGGTGGGCAAGGATATTCACGAATGCCCAGTTCTTTTGCGCGCTTTTCGGCAAGCCGAGGAGATCTACGAGGTTCCTGCATTACCAACACTACTTCTCACTTGTATAAAGGTCCTTTAGCACACGAGCAGAGGGATCGGTTACGCCTGCAATCCATTTGGGCATCCACATGTAAGGTATACAAGTGGCCGCGGCAGAACCATAGCTTACCTCAAAGAGCTGGCGATACCAGGCTCCTTCTGCGGTCCGCGGAGGATTATGGGTCCATCCCTCGCTCCCAACACCCTTCTCCTCGCACCAGCGCGATACCGTCTGATACCAACTCTCCTCTGTGGAGCTCACACCGTCACTAAATGCCTCTTTCTTGCGCCACAGGACGGCCTCAGGCAACAATCCAGAATCGCGAAATGCCTCGCGAAGTGCTGCTTTCTCCATGCGCGTGGCCGAAGGCCGGCGCATAGTTGTTGGCAATGCTAGCCAAGCCGCGACAAACTGCTTGTCCAAGAAAGGCGTCCGTGGCTCCAGACCATGTGCCGAAATACACCGATCGCTTCGCAGAACATCATACATATGAATATCCGCGAGCAGACGCTCGCTCTCGCCCTCAAATGCGGCGTCATTGGGCGCTTTATAGAAATACAGGTATCCCCCGCCGACTTCGTCGGATCCATCGCCATTCAGGACCACTTTAATGTCGGTATTCTCACGAATCCATTTACCGACAAGCCAGTTCCCTACAGAGGCGCGCACTGTGGTAATGTCATAGGATTCAATGGTCCCGACAACAGTGCTGACCGTCTCTAAGAAATCGGCTTTGGAGCATAGGATCTCGTGGTGTTCGGATCCGATATGGTCTGCAACTTGCCTGGCGTAACCGAGATCCGTGGAACCCGACATACCAATGCTAAATGTATGGAGTTTCTTGCCATGTTGAGCGAGTTTTCGGGCAGCAATGGCCGCTACGAGACTGCTATCCAGGCCACCGCTCAAAAGAGCCCCCACAGGTCGGTCACTCATAAGTCGTTTTTCTACAGCGGCTTCTAATGCATGGCGAATGGATTGGTTTGCGCTTTCTTGTGTATGCGTATATTTGACCCAGGGCACGTGGTGGTATTTACAGGTTTCCAACAGGGTCCCATCCGTGGCGCTATATTTGCGCCATGTGCCAGGGGGGAAATGGGCGATTGAGGAGACTGTAGGTAGTGCAGGAAGTCCTTTAAGTTCAGAGGCCCATGCAATACTGTCATTGTAGGTGGCCTCAAAGAGCGGACGAACACCATATGGATCCCGAGCTACCCACACCTCTCCCGATTCTGCATTCACGGCGATTAGTGCAAATACGCCATCTAGGACCCGGCATACCTGTGTAAAATCCCCTAACCGTGAAAACAAACCTGGAAGAATCGCGCAGTCGCTCGCACCTTCTGGCAAAGGAATATCATAAATCGCCGCCAATTCCCTGTAATTGTAGAGTTCGCCATTGCATACAATGGACCAGGGTCCGTCGCGAACTGGCTGATGTCCTGCAGCTGTAAGACCATTAATGGCTAGTCTCGTGAAGCCAAGTGCAACCGTTGAAAGTGGAAATTCCAAGGTCTGGTATTCGGGCCCACGGGGCTTTAGTGCTTCAATGCACTTGCGAAGTGCATTCTCTTGTGATTTAGCATCAGCACCAATATAACCTAGTATTCCACACATTGTATGTATAGAATACATTTGTTCGCCCTAAATAGGGAAATGTCCGCTGAAGCCATTGTTCGTTATATCAAAGAAGGATATACAGTTCCAGCATTAGAGTTGTTGGAAAAGTTAACGGATGTTAATGCAAAAGTAAGCAATGAAACTCTATTGGGGCATGCAGTGCATAATCGTCGCGTGCGGATTGTAGAAGCTCTTCTAAAAAAAGGTGCCAATCCAAATATCACAAATTATTCTAAAAATACGCCACTCATGGCTCTTATAGATCAGGGTGAAACTGAAGAAGATAAAGAGGCACGTGCCTTTTTTTCTGAAGTGATACGCCCAACAGGCAACAATTCCAACAATTCCAACAATAATAACAACAGCAACAACGATGATAATACTGCAACAAGCAAAAATAGTAGAAAGACACGCTTAGAGAAAAATGATACGGAGCGATTCACGACATTTGAGAAGTTGATCCATTTATTAATTCCAGTGACAAATTTGGAAATACTAAATAATAATGGAGATTCGGCACTTATGTTGGCAATTCAGAAAAATAGATGGGAAGTGGCAAAACTATTGCTACATCATTTAGCATCACCTGCAACCGTGACACCAAGTGGCCGCACTGTATTTCATGAACTTGCATCCTCCAGTGATATGGATGGATATTCCAAGATAGATATGAAAAAAGCCCTAGAAATTATGCAGATGATGGCTGAATATGTTCCCACTCAAATACTTAATCGCCAAACTTCTGATGGATATAGCGCATTAGATATGGCCATTGTATACAACAATTATCCATTGGCTGAACATTTGCTCTATAAAGGTGCTAAACCGACGGACACAACATGGGATATTGCACGAGAGGCTGAAGGATACGGGCCTTTAATGGAGCTCCTTGAACATTTGCAAGAGGGCACCGATGTTTTGCCACTCATGACACCTGAAAAAGATGTCAGAGTGCTATTCGGTGTTGAGTTGGAAATATGTCTAAAATTAACACCCGAATGTGCCAATATTTCCTCACAGGAACTTCCAAATTCTATATTTCAAGAAAAGACATGGCCCGAATTATTCGCCATGTTTGCCAAGTTCATTCTGAAAAAGTCCCCACTTCTCACACAAATGCAAAAGCGCTACGACTATATGTATGTATCTGGCGGGAAAAAATATGGTGCCGCATCCATTCTTAATCTAACAACTTGCGAATTGGAAGAACTACCTGAGAACAAACAAGTAGAATACGACAAGCCTTTTTTTACTATGGATACGAGTGTAGTGTGCGGTGACTATGATGGAAAAGATTACCAAACTCGGATGGCCAAATATATGCCGGCTATTCAACAAACCTTTCATGTTGAACTAGTATCGCCAATTATGGCCGATATTAAGGATCTCCAAGACTTGTTGTCGTTTTTGGGAATGGGAAGACCTGAATGTTTTGTTGCCAATGATTCAGCGGGATTCCATGTGAATGTTTCGCTCATGAATGCACGAACTGGTAAGTTTATTCCGCTTACAAGTGATTTTTTTACACGCACTTTCTTCCCTAAATATCGTATGTGGGAATCGGATGTGTACCCGAAAGTCCGTGGGGAAGAAACCAATTATGCTCAATGTATCGCCGGTAAAGAATCCCGTAGATTTCCTGAACTTTATCATGAAATCTGTAAAAATAAGTATGTCTCCATTCATCGGAAAACTCCTAGACATTTAGTGGAGTTTCGCTTATTTGGATCTTCCACCAATATGCAGAATCTGCTGAACTATACTCAAATGGCTACAAAGTTTTTGCGGGAGTGTTATATTGAATGGTATTATTTTTACCGACCCACTTTTGAACATGCAGCAAAACCAACACGAAAACAGGCGCAAATGGCGCTTCTCAGTGCCCAACAGGCACTCCAGAAATCCCTACATGCCACTCAGGCCCGCTTGCGTACTTATAAAACTCAGAAAAATCGCGCCGAACGCAATCGCATCCAGAAAACTTTGCGAAACTTACGGACATGGCGCGGCAAATCACCCAGTAAGATACGCTCACTTCTGCGTACAGCCAAAACACCTGGCAAAAGCAAAAGCAAAAGCCAACGCAAAAGCAAGACAAGAAGCAAAGCCTAATGCAATGACCATGTAAAGCATATATCTGTAGAAATCATCAAATGACTACTACAGTCGTAACTGCATTCTATCCAATCCGATCCAAATTCTCGCCACAACAGTATCTGGAATGGGCCCAGCGTTTCTTACAACTCAATGCACCCATTGTTCTATTTACTGAACCGCATCTGGTTAGCACCTTTCAGGCCATACGCCCTTTCTTGCCGCTCCATATTATTGCCCGTCCATTTGGCGAACTGGATATGTGGGTTCTCTATGAGGCCGAATGGCGCAAGCAGCATGCCATGGATCGCGAGGCGGCCTATCATTCACCGGAACTCTATGCTCTCTGGGCCCAAAAGAGTGTCTTCGTTGCCGAGGCAATTCGTGAGAATCGGTATAACACGGATTACTATTACTGGTGTGACATTGGTGCATTCCGAGATCCCAACATATCTGCTGAAATCCTCACGAGCTTTCCGCGTTCTGCGATTCTCAAGATGATTTCACCGGCAATTCTATTGAATTCCGTGGCGCCTATGCGTGCCGAGGAATGGTTGCCTGGTGCCGACTTGAAAGAGAATCGGATTGTGGGGGGATTGTGGGGCGGATCGGTCAATGCTTGCCTGCGGTGGCGCGCGGCCTTTGAGGCCCAGTTGCTTCGTTACTTTCAGGGGGGACGATTTGCCGGCAAGGATCAGACCGTCATGCTTTCGGCCTATTTGGACGATACGACGTTAGCCTGTGTGGCAAGACCGACTGTGAGAGACGGAGATCACTGGTTTTTTCAACAGTATTTATTGGGTGCAAATGCACCCTTTGAGCAGGATATGTCCTATATGCGTCCTGTTGGACCACCTGCGAAATGTCCGATGACTGTGAAACTCATGGGTGGCCTAGGAAACCAGATGTTTCAGATTGCTGCTGCTTATTCACATGCGCAGCATGTGGGGGCGCGACTTGTGTTGGCTGCCGAAAAGTCAGAAGATGACGGGCGACCTGTATATTGGTCTACGGCATTCCATCGTTTCCAACACTTCCTCCAACGCTCAGTCACTATAAAACCGGCTCATTGGGAGGCGGCTGCCACAGTCTATACGCCTCTGCCACGGCCTTCGGCTCTGGGACTTCGGTTGCAGGGCTATTTTCAGTCACCCAAGTATTTTTCGGATTATGGAGTGGCCGAAGAACTCCGTCTGCTCTTTTCTCCCCATGCCGAGGTCGTAAAACGAATTCGGAAGGAGCATAGTGAGCTGTTGGCTATCAAGGATCGTGTTGTAGTTGTCCATGCACGCCGTGGGGATTACCTGAAAGCCGTGGAACATCATGGTGTATTGCCGCTGTCCTATTATCAATCCGGAATGGCCGCAGTCGCTGCAGCAATGGCCGCTACTAGTAAGGATCCATTCTTTTTGTTAGTCTGCGAGGAGCCGTTGTGGTGGATGGATGTACTAGAGAAACTCCCCCTACTCCAAATGTACCCCTTCCAAATCCTCATGGAATCGGATGAAGTTGTGACTATGGGTTTACTCCAGCAATTCCAACACTTTGTCATTGCCAACTCCAGTTTTTCTTGGTGGGCTGCATGGTTGGCCAACGCCACGGATGTAGTTGCGCCTAGTCAATGGTTTGGCCCCGCAGGTCCCAAAGAATGGAAGGATATTTATATGCCCCATTGGCGGCTACTGTAAAACGGCTTTGATGCTTGTGAGAATCGGAATATCTTTTGATTTGGCTTTGGCTGCACAATCCCGTGCCTGTTCCGTCCAAAACTCCCAGGCACTGAACCGTGTGCCATGGGCAACTTTCCGCTCCCCATAATGCACTAGAACCCCTACAATTGTCAAAATGCCTGCAATTATAATGGCTCCGCGTTGCACTGTTTTCGCTCTGAGGGCGAATGCGTCCTTTATTCCACGATGTGTCATAAAGACGTGTAAGAAAAATGCCAAAGTTGCCACGGTAATCATAGGAATCCAGAAAGTCGCATTCATGCGCGTGGTCAAATAAAACCATACATAAATGACCGCGGCAAATCCGAGAGTTTCCTGGTGACCATACCGGTCGGGTGGCACCGCCAAGATAATCAGGAAATATGTGGTCATAAATCCGAGAAGATGTTTGAGCCAGAGGGTTTCATCCAAGATCTGGTGAATCCGGCATCCCAACAAATGATTCAGATAATTGCCTGAAATGAGCAGATATAGGAGTACGAGATAAAACCCGTGTTGCAAGTGTTGACCTGTAGAAAACATACTCTAGTTTGGTGAGGGTTTTTTGGATTTTGGAGAGGGAGAGGCATTGATAGGAATAAATTGTGTATGGTCACCATGTACACGAAGGTATCCATGGCTAACCGCAGCTTCCTCAATCCTATAAGTGCCTTCAAATCCCTTGATTTCCAAGGGATCCGTGGATGCAATAGAATCCAAATCGGCTCCCCCCGTCCCAACAACGATCTGAGTGAATTGAGTGCCTTTCCATGTAAGTGTACCCAGCTGATAATTATGGGTATCGGCTGTAAGTATAAATGTGGGTGGATACTGAATGAGTAGATCCAGAAGCGGGGCATGTTGTGGCAGAACATAGACTTTACTCTTTTTATGTGCAACAATGGGATGATGCATGATGAATATGTAGGGTGTTTTGGCTAACCGAAAAGTGCGCAGAGTTTCCGCAAGTTGCGATAGATCGGCAGGTACTTCTGCATCGTCCAAGGGATTGCTATTAAACAGGATAACTGCACGATTGTGAAACTGTACACAATATCCGGATTCGCGAAGAGTCCATAATTTCAGGGCTAACTCGGTAGCTAACACTTCACCGCGGGCGATATTGTGATTGCCAACCGTCGCGTAAATGACGCGCGGGGCATCACGAAGGAGGCATGTAACTCCCGCTTCTACACGACTCGGTGGATAGTGTTTTGTTTTTGTCTCTTTATGTTTATCGGGATATATGTTATCGCCTCCTAAAAACAACGGGTATTCAGCGGCTTCTTTGCGTATTGCTTTGGCAACTGCGACTTGTCCCGCGGATTGCGTGCATCCATCCTTGTTCCAACATCCCATAAACAAAAAGGAATCCAAGTTTTTTGGAATTACAATGGTTTCCATTTGTCCATCTATTTAGAGGCTACTTGTTTTATGGGTGAGCAAATTATGCATATTGTTACAGGTGCGTCTCAAAACCATTTTAAATCCCTGTGTCAGTTCCTAAATTCCCTACAAACTTCCCAACTTGCCTCCACGCATGTATGGAATTTAGGCATATCTGTTGAAAGTCTAGTGCATTTACAGAATTCATTTAGAGGTATTCATCTACATCGCTTCCCATTTGAGCAATATCCGGATTATTTTGCAATTGAAAAGGAGGCGGGACAATATGCATGGAAACCTGTGGCCATTTATTTGACGGCACTGGAGGTCAAAGAAGGTGTGCTATTGTGGTGCGATGCGGGAAATCGTCGGGACGGGCCATTGGAAAATGTGCGCACTGTAATTCGTTCTCAGGGAGTGTATTCCCCCATTTCGCTGGGCACAATGCGGACTTGGACACATCCAGGATGTTTGGCGTGGTTCGGCATTGGGGAGGAAGATCCAATCCTGCGATTACCAACTCGGAATGGTGCCATTGTGGGATTTAATTTAGAAAATGGAGCCGCTTGGAAGCTGTTGGAAACTTGGGCGAAGCTGGCGCAACAAAAAGACTGCATTGCACCGGCAGGAAGTAGCCGTGCCAACCATCGGCAGGATCAGGCAGTATTGAGTGTTCTGTATTATCGGTTTACAAAAAATAAGAGTTTAGCAAGTACGAATATTTGTTTACTGACTCATCAAGATTGTGATTAGTCTTGCAATTGAATATAGGCAACTTGTAGGAGATTTGCGAACTGCCCTAACCCCCTACAATACTCATTAAATCCTCCCGCCGGTTCACGGGCCTCATAACTTATTGTGCCCGTGTATCCTCGCTCCCATAACGATTGAGCCATCCATTGGGCTGTGGCGTATTCATGAGGAGAAAGCCGGCTGCCCAGATGTGCTGCGCTAATCTGGAAATGTCCAAACCATTCCAGAGCTATCTGGTCCAAACAGGTGGAATCCCCTTCCATACAGTAATTCCCGCTATCCAGGGAAATCCGCAAGTTGGGATGATTGACAGCTTGCACAAATTGGAATACATCGTCAACTGTTGTCAGCCATGTACATCCATAGGCAGTTGCATTCGGTTCCAAACATACAGTAATATTGAAAGTTTCTGCACATGTAGCGATTTGCCGAAAGAGATCTATAGCATCTGTCCATGATGTAGTAAGTTTGCGCTGTTGCGGGGATCCAAACACGAATGTACGAACTCCCTTGTTTGACGCCGACTGCATGAGCCGTTTCAGATGCACGAGAAGAGCATTTGGGGATTGGAAGATGTTGGTAATGGGGAATCCATACAAGAGGCTTTGGGCACTTATGGGCTGAAAATCGGCCCAGTCCGTGCCTTTTGTAGGTGCAATTTCTAAATACTCAATTCCAAGATGATGTAGGACGGCTTGGACATCCTTGGACATTGTGAAGCCAATATTGGATGCGGCCAACGGATGCGACTTGCGCCAGAGCTCCCACATAATCCATCTACCCATTTGTTCCAGAATCTTCTCTTTTGTAGTTGTATATGCGCCGTCCTTGCATCCGCCGTGACCTGTTGTGAGATTGTAGTGCATAGGTTGGGATTCTGTACAGATTCTATCGGTAAACCAACGATGCACAATTTCCCGCATAGGAATAGGGGGTGAAAGCACATGAGCAATGCGAATGCCAAGACGCACATATGTGTCACAATCATGCAAAAGATGCGCCAAATTGTACCATTGAAATTCGGAATCCAAACAAATATTACGGGTGTTGTTGTCGTGAATCAAGTCGTAGAGGGCATTCTTTTTGAGTCCGCGGCCGAATAAGGCCGGTAGACGAAGGATGTGGGCTGTCGTGGGCCATTGGGACTGCACCTGGATTTCCAACATGCGTCTATGATGTCCGTAAGGATGGTCGGCCCAGGCTTCGCTTTCTTCATTTGCTTGCACATTAGGCTGTAGGACATCCACTGTGCTCAGAAGAACTACCTTTTCGGCTTTTACGGTAGCCAGAGAGGCCAACACGGCGTTGAGAGTCGCAAGATCTTCGTCTGGATGAAGATTCGCCCACCATTTCGTTGCCGGCATACAGGCGATGTAGAGAGTGCCAAAGGTAACTCCATGGATCTCTTGGAGATTCTTGGAGTTATAAGTGCCAATGTCGGCGGGTTCAATGCCCGTTGCTAGGAGTTGATGAAAGAGAGTCTGACCAACAAGGCCGGTCCAGCCCAGAATACCGTAAGGAAGAAAGGAAGACATGATGAAATTATTGGAATTGTTGGAAGTGTGGGTTCTCTGCATGGATTTCAACTTTTGAGATTGGCAACCGCTAAGCCCAACAAAAATCCAATAGAACTTGCTATTGCAATTGATGTCCATGATTTATCGGCTTTTTCAACATAATACCGAATTGCCGACACATCTGCCCTAATATGCTCTACATCCCATTTGAGTTCAATGTCTTGCATTTGTGCGTTTCCGATAGGTCTTGGATTTAGATTGTCTGCGCTTGCGAGTTGACCAGCGTTTTCCTCCATCTTGATAATTTTTACTGTTAGAAGCATTGGGTTTGTTGGAATTGTTAGGAGGTGCAAGTCCTATAGGTTTTCCAAACCTTTCACCAAATAGGTATACATAATCAGTATAGATCTGTAAATGCTTATTTTTAGCATCTATGTTATCATTAGTAGTGCTATTTGAACTTTGATAAAGTTTATAGTTGGCTTTTTGTAGAATATATAACAATTCTTCTGGATATATTTTGGCAGTGCATTTCGGTGGTTTATGTTCTTTGTCATCCAAAAAGTCATCAACACCATAATTATCCAGTTTATGTTGCCAACACATACCGAAATCTCCAGAATTGGGTGTCTCGTTCACTAGTTTAATGTATCCCATCAGACGATCTAATGCAATCTGTTGATTTGGCCCATCGTGGGTATTAATTTGCCCATTCGCCATGCGATGTCTGAACTGCACAATATTTTCCTCATCGCCAAATACATTTGCTGCTGAGTTTTTAATTGCATCCGTTGCTTTATCAAAGACAAGAGGCAACAGGTCAGAATTACCCGCATCAGGATATGTAGGGATTGAGTATATATATTTTGGAGCTTTAGGAAGTTCTGAAGGGAGTGGGTACTTATCATTGGCGACACTACGATTGAATTTCTTTGTTTTCTGAATATGACTCACAATATTCCTTCTAGGATCTAATGGAGCCTCCCATACCGCTTCAACAAGCCGATTGATTGCATCTTCATATGTTATCTTATTGATAAACTCCTCTGCATCATTCAAATAATACACCATCTCGCGAAACTGGCGATACCGATTGATTTTCTCTTTAATACCACCTCCACCAATTCGTGGTTTATCACATGTTACTGCATAATAATCGCCATCACCTGCAAACTTAGGAATTTGAATGGAACCATCAGACTTATAAATTTTGGCTAAATCATAATGTCTGTGATCTTTGCAAATACGCCCGCAGTGTGTACACCATTCAACAGCTAGTTTTTGTAAGTGTGGTGGTATGACGGCACCATTTGCATAGTATTGTTTTTTATAACTAAATGCATTCCATAGCTTTTTGTGATAATATCCTTTATGTTCAGCCTGTTCCACGCAAGAATGGGTCATGTACATACATGTTGCAGTTTCGTGTTGCACATGTTTGAGGCATATTGGACATATGGAAAAAAGCCATTCGTCCTTAAATTCTGTTGCTAAATTTTCTGCGTGGACGACCTGATTAAATACAGTATTTGTGAAATCAAGGTCACCTTTTGAGAATCCTGTCCAGAGAATCTTAAATCCGCCAGATCCTAACAAGGCCTTTATGTCCTCATTTGTAGTATAATCAGCTGCCTTTTTTCCTGTTGGATCCATATAGTCTGCTTTGGCGCCTTTTTCTAACATGGTCTCAATCATTTCTTTTACCCATTTTTGTGGGGTTTTGGAATACAGTTGAACTGCCTTAATAAGAGGTGTGGAACCGTCGGTATAGACTTCATTGTAATTAGGATTTAGTCGTTTAATCAACATAGGATATAAATATGGTAGCATTACAAGTTTGGGATTTGTGAGTGCAGCATCTAAAAAATCTCTAAAATAATCATTTGTGTTAGAATAAAATTTTAGCAGTTTATTAAGTTTGGCTATAATGTAATTTGTAATGTAATTTGTACTAAAATATTCACTATCCATTTTTAATATACTATAATATAAACGCGTTTTACCATTTATAATCATTGACATTCCTTTATTGAGTAAATATGCAACTATTGCTTCAAATGTTTCATTGTTGACGTCATCCAAACCGTCAAGACCTATATCTAAAACATCATCATTATTAACTCCAAATTTATAGTTTACATCAACGCCATTTTCAATAAGAATGTCAGCGATTTCTTTATGTTTGTTTGTAAATACTGGATTGCGTTTATCTAATATATCAATAATAAACGCTATTAAAGATGTTGCATTTGTTGTAAGTTTTACATCGGCACCATATTTAATCAGTAACAGCAAAAGTGGTTTTACATCTTTTATTGAGCGTTTAAATACTTGCCAAAAAACAGGCGTTTTATACCAATTTAAAAGATTTGGATTTGCACCCCATTTTAATAAAGCTTCAATCAATTTCATGTCGGAATTTTTTGAAAGACGAAGACTTAGTGGATTTTCCCGTGAATCAATCATGGCATTTACATCAATAGCACCTGCATTTTTGTATTCTTCCAATTTTGCAATATCTGGTGATGGTTTCATGAGTTCATCAGTCCATAGTTTTTTGTAGTTTTGTACTGCGGCTGGTGCTGCTGCTAGTGGTGCTGCAGCAGGAGCAACAGGAGCAGCAGGGGCAGCAGGTGCTTGTAAGATTTGCAGAATCCGACCAGGATGACGATCAGCTAACAATTGATTTACCAATTGAATTGCTGTTCTTCCCCCGTCATTCACTATATTAGGATTTGCACCTTTCTTCATTAGTGTACGAAGCATATCTATGAACAAGCCTCGCAAATCTTCGGTTTGATCTGAAAACGTTGTTATAAGCATGTGCAATGCTGTATCACCCTCATGTTTGTAATTGATGTCCAAAGGTTGTTCTAAAAGTGTTTTTAGCAATTCATTATGAGTGTTATTTATAAGCATAATAAGAGCATGCATCATCTTTTCCCTAGGAAATCCAGCATTTAGAAATGAATTCATTAATTCTTTTGCTTGTGCTACAGGTGGAGAAAATATAATGCTATATATTATGTCATCAATCATGCGTTCATTTAAAGTTGCACCCAAGTCTAAAAGCTTTTTCGTAACTTTTTCATGTTCATGAATTATGGATTGAAGTAACATAGTTCCTTGTTCTGGATGTGGGTAGTTTACATCTATATGTGCTTGATTGTTAGTGATGTATTGAAGAATCGCTTGTTGTTCAACAGGTTCATCATTATCAAACATCTCAAACATCTCAAACACCCGCAAAGTCTGGGGTGTTGGTTGGGCCATCTCTCTATTCTATACCAATAAATTCTTTCACAAGTCTAGCCGCCTGAAACATCCCTGTAATTTTCCCTCCATACAAGGAAATTACACGATCCCCAACATGATATCGTAAAGATCGGTCATCTTCCTCGGTTACCGGTTTGGTTTTCCAAGACAAAAAAGCGGAATGATAGGAAGCAATTGTTGGAAATTCAGGAAGTACAGCAGCCACCTCGCCTTCTACCAAACTTCTTAAAGTCTCCTCGTTAGTTTTGGACCATGCCGGTGCTTCCAACAAATTAGTCCCTCGCCATATAGGTCCATTGCGTACACTTGTCACTGTATAGAGTTGCTTCTCCAAGTTATATGGATATATGGAAAAATATGGACCATCCATTAATGTGAGTGCAAATAAATTACCGGGTATATGATACACTAGAGAACAATACAATTCGTAATGATCCATGTGTATTGGATCCAACTGATTGTAGGTGCAATTGATAATCCAATCTGTATCCTCATGGAAAGCCATGCTCATTACATGGCTTTCCAACCCCAACACACGCCTCAATCTCTCTATACTTTCAAATGCTCGTGGATCTTCTATTCGCATAAAATATGGTGAAAGCCGATTCCAAAAATACAAGGCAGCCGCCTCGTTATCTATGTATTCCTCAGCGACCTGGAACATTGTGGTTTTCGTGCCACGAATACGACTGAACGGTGTTCGGCCTTCTACACATAAAAGTTCACCAGGATGATCAAACCGGCGGGAAAAATCATCGGCACTCGTGCGTGATTCGGAGGCAATGAGGTAGAGATTGTTGGAAATTGGGGTGCTCAAGGTTGGATAGGTAGCCTTGAATTCCGTGAAGCCTTTTCGGCATTCTTCAATGGTAGCCAGTGACCTGGGATAATGATAGCCGAGATGAAGACGGTTTTGGTTACGAGCCGAGGAACCGGTGAAAAACGCGTTGGCTTTGTCCACCAAGCGTAATTCGTGTTTGTGGGTATTTTGGGTTTTGAGGAGTTCAAGGGCAATGTGGCAACCGTACCAGCCAGCTCCGATTATGTAGATCATTTGATTGTGTTGGATTGTGTAGGATGGCAGGGTTTATGCGGATACGACAAAGAGGAGGTCGTTGACCGCCTGGCGAAAGTCGGAATCCACCACGGCATCTGGGATCTCGCCCTCCTCCTTGAGCTCATTCATCTTCTTGAGTACACATGCATGAAAGCCGGCATGGGCTGCCATGAACTCTGGAACCTGCAGGAGATAGTTAGTGAGTCGTGTTGCACAGACTGCCTTGGCAGTTCGGCCCCTAGCCGACTCGCAATCATTCAGGTATTGCTTTATAACTTCAACGCACTCCTGCTTGAAGGCATCGAGGATGGGCTTGCCCTTGTTGGCCAGAAAGGTAGTGCGGGACTGCTCCTTGGTCAGTTTAGTAGGCTTGCTGGTCTTGCTGAAAGATCCACCAAGGCCATAGTTGGAGCAAATGGTCTCCAGCTTCTTGAGTGCAGCAGCTGATTCAGGACCGCTCTTGGCATTCAGAACCTCCTTGTAAGCAGCAAAGGCTGCCTTGGCATCGTCCAAGGCAACATGAGCAGACTTGGATGCGGTGTTAGCAACTGCATACATCTTATCCACCAGTGCCTGTGGTTCATCAGGAATAACCTTGATCTCCTCAATAATCAGCCGAGGTGCCTCGGAAACTACACGCATCTCGGTAATCACCAGCTTAGGCGCATTGGCTGCCTTTGCGGCTGCATTTGCGGGCTCTGATGCATTCTTGGTGGCAGCCTTGGCAGCAATACGAGGGGAACGGCGAGGAACAAAGGACATTTTGGAAAGGAAAGGAATAGAAACGAATAGAAAGGAAACTAGAAACACAGAAGGAAAGAAATAAGGGGCCGAACACTGTCTGGTGAAGATCGGCACTCTTCAATTTTTCCACTCCTATCCTAAACCCCCACAACTTCCTACATATCTATAGATATGCGCTCTATTGCCTTAGTCAATTGTCCAGAATCCCCGTGCCCTTGGACGCATGGTGCAGCATGTAGGGAGTTTTTAGAAGGATGGTGTGGCTATGAGGTCTCGGAAGCGAAGACCTTGGCGGAATGTGCAGGAAAGGATTGGCTTCTCTTGTCCAACCATCGTATAGATTGGGCATTTTTGGATGCCTTGGCTGCCCAGAATCCCAACACGATCTTTATACTCTGGTTTTACCATTCTGTGCTGGACCGCATTCCTTTCCGAAAATGGATCTTGACGGGTGAACACTATGTTAATCCACCCACACTGTCTGAACATGTCGCGTTGCATGCAAGAGCACAACAAATTCAGAATTACTGGCCTATGTGGTTGCGGGCCAATGAGGATCCAGCGCGTGTTGGAACCTACAAAAGACCTGTGAAACCTCAGTATATGGGGTATTTTGCGGGATCCGGATACAAACGGGACTGGGTGCACGGATTGCCGGATATTGTGTATCATGATGTGGGTGCAAGTGGTCTTTTGACATCTCAACAACGCCGTGATCTGGCATTGCAGTCCCTCTTTGCATTCGGATTTCATTCTCCTCAAAATGTGGCAAACAATCATGTAACGCAGCGCGTATTTGAGGGGATGGCCTATGGATGCGTGGTATTATCGGACAATCCTGCGGCGGCCAAATTAACAGGTGGAATCGTGGAGTATGTGGGATCACGCGAGGAACTGATTGATCGCATGGCGCACTTTGTTTGGAATCCAGCGGCTGTTGATGCAAAACGGGAAGCAGGCTATGAATGGGTGCGAAAGCATGGAACCAATCGTGCAGCCGCCAAGGCATTTCAGGAGAAGGCGAATGAGTTATTTGGGGATTGCTGAAGGTTCGTCAAGGTTCGTCAAGGTTCGTCAAGGTTCGTCAAGGTTCGTCAAGGTTCGTCAAG
>JACCDZ011424558.1_pt1 | contig 77428 bp, 69 predicted proteins | sample 7449551 | NCBI WGS metagenome assembly JACCDZ01 (sample SAMN15323452, study PRJNA562643) | freshwater metagenome | isolation source: river surface water | place: USA:Blue River Watershed | collected 2017-08-18
CTATAAACTATAAATAATATAAAAAAATTGAAATAATTATATAGTTATATCTAATTCTAATATATCACAATGACAAGTTATTTAAAATATAATGATTATAATAAAAGTATTAAATGCTATTTCTGTAATGGTAACCACGCTTGTCGTGATTGTCCTAAAGAAGCTGAATTAGCACCAACATTTAGAAAACGTGTTGGAGGAATGTTTGAGTATTGGACAGCTGATAATATTAAGTGTCAAAACTGTAATTGTAAAACTCTTAAGGTTATCGGAAACCATACCCCATCGCTTGATTTGATTTGTCAGAATCCTGAATGCAATAAAAAATATGAAGTAAAATCTAAATGTCTTAGTGTTTCTAAATTACCATCTGATATAAAATTACCACATGGTTCTTATAATGATTACTTATATCGCCTTAAAGAAGGTTTAAATTTAATTGTAATTATTTATGGGGTAGATCGAGTTAAAAAGACTATTAGTATTAGAGAAGTTATCTATGCTAATAACGATGATCTCCTTAATGAAAATTTAATTGAAGTTGAAAAAAGAACAGATTCTAATCTTTCAACAATTATGATAAAAAATAAAAATTTATTAAACAAACTTCAACTTGATACGCAAAATACATGTTTAAGCTTTCAAAATGATGTTAATAAAAATGCTGTTAGTGTTTGTATTTAGTTTATTTATTAATACTAATAAATAAATTAAAAATAACTAAAAAAATTGATTTTTTTATAATTTTGATCTAATTATTATAAATTTAATGGATTATTTCGACGATGACGAACAAAATACTAATACCAAATCTAACACTCAAACTTTTACTATAGAGATGTGGGTTGAAGTTAATGGAAGGAAAAAAAACACTTATGTTAGTGGTTGGACTCTTCCTGAAGCAGAATTAAAGGAACATTCTAAAAATATTAAGAAAAAGAATGGCTGTAATGGAACTATTAAAACAATTCCTAATGAAGCAGGCAACGGGTTTATAACAGTTATGCAGTTTCAAGGAGACCACTCTGATTATATTAAAGAATATTTAACCAAAAACGGAGTTGATGAAGATAGTATCACTATTAAGGGATAAGCAATATTAATACTATTTATATTAAAGGCAATCTTCTAAACATTATTTTAACAACTTGATTATTTATTAATCTGTTTATTTATTAATCTGTTTATTTATTAATCTGTTTATTTATTAATCTGTTTATTTATTAATTTGTTTATTTGTTTTTAATCAATACAATTGTTTATATACAAAAAAATTGAAAATTATTTGGGCTAAACACCCTTTCTTATATTCTTTAATGTCTTCTAATACTAGTTCTGCTACTAATAATACCAATACCAGCACCTCTCGCCGTGGCAAGAAGAGCACTCAATCTTCTTCCGAAGTTGTTGTTCCTGAGCCCAACATTGAGGTCGTACAGGAACTTACTATTGAGGTTCCTAAATCTGAAGTCGAGGAAGCAACTCCCGTCGTTCAGGTAGAGAAGGCCCCTCCAGTTAACTTCTGGAAGGAAAAGATGCGTCGTGATGCTGAAGCTGCCGTTCAAAAGGCAAAAGAAGCACTCAAGGCTGCAGAGGAAGCAAGTGCATCTGTTGAAAAGACCATCAAGTCTGCTCAACAAGCCACTTCCCATACCAAAAAGGTTGAATCTGAGTCCAATGAGAAATCTGAGGACAAAGATGGTTGGGAAACAGTGAACACCAAGCGTAAGGGTCCTTTCAAGGGTAAGCCTCAACCTGCTCGTGCACATACCCAAACCAAGCCCGTTGCTCAAGTATCTGAACAAGCACCTGCAAAGATTCAATCCAAGCCTGTAACTGGTGACAAGCAAGGATTCAAGCCAAAGCAAGGTTCCGATCAACAACCTCGTAAGCCTCGTGATCAAAAGTTTGTTCCTAAGGAGCCTACTGAAGAGCAAGTTGCTTACCGTGCTCGCAAGGCTGCTGCACTTGAAATTGCTCAAAAGGCAATGATCCAGGAGTGTGTCAATGCATTCCCTTCCAACTCCCGCGAGGATGTCAATTCTCAACTTCGTTTTGTGATTAACTATCGCAAGACTTTGGTCATTGATGTTTCTCAAGACATCCCCGTTCAACATGAGGGAGAGACCTTTCAATTCTCTCGTGAACGATTCATGGAAAACCGCTACTTCCAAAACCTGGTTCGTGATGCATTTGTATCACTTGTTCCAGATGGATGGCTCCGATTCTTCCAAGGACGAAACGAAGGAACCTACTGCATCGGCATTCAACTCCGCCGTAATTAAGGTCGCATGAGGTCTATGGCTAACTAGTTCAGATTTATTCTGAATTATTTCTAAGCCTTTCATTTATTATATTTCAATTTGATATATTTCAGATAAATGACAAGTTATTTTAATATCTTGATATTTATTTTTATCACCAATTAAATATAATTCAGACTTGTATAATTCAATACAAGGTATAAAACTAATTGATTCATCAGAACCAATAAATGTGTCTAAGCTAATTAACACATGTTTACTATCTGATATTTCTATTCCAGATATTAGTTTTTGAACTGAGATAAAAATTTGGTTAGAATTTTCCACAGTTATTTTATTTATTTTACTGTTTATAATGATTTTTAAATTTAAACAATTTTTAATAAGAAGAGACTTATTAGAGGACAAATTATCATCAAAATCTAAAGTTTCATTTTTTAAATTTTTAATTTGAATTAGATTATTAGTAATGTCCATAACAATGATTACACTATAAAGATAGATAAAATATTTTTTATTAATATTTAAAAAAAGGTTAACTACTCTGAATAATATGGACTATCAAGTAATTGAAATAGATAAAGGATTAGAATCATATCTAAAACTAAAAATAAAAAAAAATAATAAATTAATAGATGCACCAGATCCTTTACTTGAATTATATAAAGGAAAACTATTTTCTTATTTAATTAAAAATTTTACTAGTGATTGTATAAATTATTTTGGAACTCAAATTTTTTCAGTTAAAAAATCATATAGTAGAACACTAACAAATATATTATCAAGTTGGATGTTTTCACTGTATATTAATTATGATTTTAGTGGAGACTATTTTTTTCCAACAAATTATTCAGATACAAAGTCATTAGAAAATACATTAAAAGATTTATGTAAATATGATAGCAAAATTGTAAATCATGAAGATAAAATTAATAAAGTTGTATCTAACCTAAAACACAATTATAAAAATTTATTAGAAATGTTATCCGAATACAAAAAATCTTACACATATAAAAATAATAAACAAAATTACAGAATCAAAAAAATAATGACAAATATTAAAAAGAATAAAAATTCAGAAAAAGAAACTACTTTTTATAAGTTTGAAATTATTGTATCATTTAGTATCAAAGACAAAAGATTAAATAACATATTAAATAACATATTGCTTCCAATTAAAATTTATGAAAAATTAGCAAATAATTTTACTGGACAAAAAAATAAATTTGATGATTATCTTTGGAGTATAATTTTTAGATATCAATTACTTGGATCTAATAATCATCAATTAGCTGTATTACCAAATATTATGGATTTAATGAGACAAGATTATAAACTAAATTTTGAATGTTTTGCATCATCAATAAATAGTACATTTCCAAACTATTGTTCAATCTATTGGGATTTAGAAAAACACTTTGGATCAGTAGGAAGTTTCTTTAACATTGTTCCAGTAAAAGGAACATTTGGATTTAATCCTCCATACCAAAAAGATATTATCGAATTGGGAATAAATAAACTATTATATTTTTTAAAGGAAACAAATGAAGAATTAACTTTTATCATTACTATTCCAATATGGGATTTAGAAGGAAGAAATAAAATGAAAGAGTTATATAACAATGAATTAGAAAAACAAAATATTGATTATGGAGATTTCTCAATAATTTCTCATGTAAAAAATTCAGAATATTTTAGAGGTATTAGATTAATTCCAAAAGAAAAATTTACCTATATTGATCATAATTTTGAATTATATAAAAATAAAACAATACAAAATACTTATGTTATTATGTTATCAAATAAAAATACAGATTTTGATTCAATAAATAATTATGATTTTGAAAATAATTATGTGGATGGTGAGATTGATATTGAAAATGATAATAGTGATTATAATGAAAATAAAGAACAAGAATCAAAAGATATAGAAGTTTAATAAAATTGAATAAAAAAATTATTTATTGTATTAAGTTTGATAGTAATGACTTGGACTTGGAGTGTTAATTCTATAAAAGAACCAATGATTATGATTGTTACAACTGGTTTAACATATTGTTTTTTAAGATTTATGTTTGTTAATACTATTTGTTGGTATTGTAAGTATAAGGAAGAAAAATTAAAAAAATTAAATTGTGGTTACTATTAAAAATAAAAAAATTGAAAAATATTAGGTCAAAATTAATTTATATTCATATAATGTCATATATATATAAATCTCATTATATTAATAATACCATTCCTGAGTTATTTACTAACACAGCAACAAATGTCATTGGTCTTTTTATGACAATATTTTCATTAGCTTCAATTAAAAAATATTTGAACTATATTATAAGAAAATATTATTATACTTCAAATAATCAGACAACAAATGAAACTACTAATAAGAACCAAACAAAAAATTTCCAATATTTATTAGAGAGTCCTAAAAATTATATTTTTGATGCTAATTTTTTAGATTCTGTTACTTATGATTCAAGTCCTTTGATTAAATGTATTGATGATTTTTGCAAATCAAATGGAGTATACGATAAAGATGGTATAATTGTTAGTCTTTCTGGAGGCGTTGATTCAATGGTTACACTTGCTATTTTACTTCATCTACAAAAAGAACATAATTTTAAAATTTACACAGCTTCAATTGACTATGGTTTAAGAGAAGAATCAAATGATGAGTCTAATTTTTTAATTGAATATACCAAACTGTTTGGTATTAAAAGTTATGTTAGTTATGTAAAGGGTGTTAGTAGAAAGAAGGAAGAATCTGGTTCTAGATCTGAATTTGAGGAAGAATCAAGAAACTTGCGCTTTAATACTTATAAACAAATTATGCAAGAAAATAATTTATCCCCAGATACTGGTGTTTTTGTAGCTCATCATCAAGATGATATTGTTGAAAACATTTTTACTAATAGTATGCGTGGTGGAAACTTACTTGATCTTGAAGTTATGAAAACAACTAACACTATTAATGATGTTAAAATTATGAGACCATTAATTGGATTCAAAAAGCAAGTAATTTATGAATTTGCACACAAGTTTGGTGTACCATATTTTCTTGATACAACTCCTCATTGGTCTAAACGAGGCCTAATGCGAAACAAAATTTTTCCATTACTTGATTCTGTATTTGGTGTTGATTGGCGAAACAAACTAAAACAACTCGGTACTCAATCAAATGAATGGGGCGAATATGTTGATAAGTATGTGGTTAAACCATGGATGGATCAAATTTGGAAAGGTCCAGCTGGTATTGTTGTTCCAATTAATCAACAACCAATGCTAATTTATTCTCAAGTAATTATGAAGTCACTTCATTCAATCGGACAAACAATGTTAAAGAAATCGTCAATTGAAAAGATTAATGATTTAATTACAAATAAGCATGATAAATCTGTTACATTGGATGGTTCAAGAATTTGTGCACTGATTGATAGCAAAACCAAACTAATTATTTTGGACACCAGTTTAGTTACAGAATCATTTGAACCTATGAGTGAAAACCAAGGTTTACTTACCATTAATATGAATTATGAAAAAATTATTAAAGGCAGTTATAATAAGAAAATGTCTATTCAAAGTAATATTATGAAGTTTTTGAATAAGAATAATAATTAGTTTGTTTATTTTTTACACTTATATCTTTTTAAGATAGAATCTGATTTTTCGTTAGTAACAACATTAGCTTTAACCATTTGTTCTAAAATAACTTTAAGATCATCACATCCAATTCTGTCAGGAATATTTTGGTTAAAACTAATACCAAGAACAGATTTAACATCCATAACTTGTGATAATTCTTCTTTATTTAACATAACACAAAAATCATCATTGAACAAGAAAATAAGAACATAGTTAAATTTATTGTTTGAATAATAGTAATGGGGAATTACACCTTTAATGACAAATTTATTCTTTTTAATTATTTCATTTAATTTATTTGCCCAAATAGATAAAGGTCTAACAATATTTGGTTGACATATATAAATAATACCATCATATTCAATAACTGACACTAAGCTTTCTAATAATTTGTTTAATTGAATATCGCCAGGTTTTATTGCCATCTTATTCTTCTTTTCTTCTTCGGCTTTTCTTTTTGCGTCGGCAGCAGCTTTTTCAGCAGCAGCTTTAGCATCTGCAACTTTTTTTGCTGCATCATCAGCAGCCTTTTTAGCAGCAGCAGCTTTCGCAGCGGCTTCATCGGCTTCTTTCTTAGCTTTATCGTCAGCAGGTTTAGCATTAGCAAGCTTTTTAGCATCTTCAGCTTTCTTTCTAGCATCTTCTTCAGCTTTCTTTTTAGCTTCAAGATCTGCAGCTGCTTTTTTAGCTAATTCTTCCGCTTTCTTTTTAGCATCTTCGTTAGCAGAAACACCAGATCCAACTACTTTAACAATTGGTAAGAATGTTGATGGATCTAATGCCTTTAATTGTTTAACATCTTGAACATTTAATTCAACAATACCTCCAATATCAACCATGCCTTCTTTAACTTTTTGATTTGATACTTGAATATCTTTTGTAACAGCTGCTATATTTTGATTGGTTTTTTCAGCAGTTTCTTTTGCTACTTCTTTAATCTTATTATTTTCAGTGTCTGTATCTTTTTTAACAGCTTTAATATCTTGTTCATCTTTAATAATTTTATCGATTGATTTTTTATTCAATAATTCAATCTTGTTATTTATAGTTGTAAACTCATATTCATCGTTGTTTTTAAGATCTAAAATTTTAGTACCACGTTTTTGTAAGATTCTACCATCCAAGTTATAGATAGGATAATTACCCATATTAAATGAGTTATAATCATTTAAAATACCAGCTTCAATAGAAGCATTTAATGCAGTATTATTATTTAGTTCTGATAATTTAGGAACTTGATATTTTAATACTCCATAAGGTGTTGATTGATATAACATATTGTTTACAATAATAATATTTCTAGGTTTTAAAACTTTTGGTACTGTTGCAATTGTTTTTGAAATAACAACATAATTTTCAGGATCAAATTTGCTAACAAAACATCTTACTTTGTTATAGTCAAGTTTTGATAACATATTTGTTACTGGCAATAATTCAATTAATCTTTTTCTTGAATTAATTACTGCAAAATCTTTTGGTTCTAAAACTAAATCATCAAATCCACAGTCTTTCCATTCTTTTTTAAGATTTTCTATAATTGTTTTTATCGATGTAATTTTATTGTCCCATAACATTTTGTTTTCTTCCCCTTTAGTTTCAGCGAAACCTTCTGCTTTACACTTATTTAAGGTTAAAAACAATAAAATTAATATTAATAAGGAAATGAATACAATTCTTTTCATAATATATATTTATTTTGAGATTTTTTTTTATTAAATATATTTTAAAGTTTTTTATTATATTCACAAATAAAAATCTATGTTTAACTAATGGAAGAATTTGAAAACAGCTGTAATGATTTTAAATGCGGGGATGATTTTTATAATTATGTAAATAATGAATGGATTTCTAACACAAAAATACCTGATGATTTTCAAAGATGGGGAGTATTTCAAATACTGCAAGATCATACCTTAAATAAAATAAAAAAAATATTGGAAACATCAGATGAAAAATTACATGGTGACTTTAAAAAATTAAAAATTATATATAATCAAGTATTTGATTATGAAAAACGTTCAGATCCATCTAATATATTTTTTATTCAAAAAATTTTTGATCAAATTAATTCATGTGTTAATGTTGATGAATTGTTTAAATTAATGTTTAATTATGAATTAGATTTTAACATATCATTTCCAGTTAATATTGTTATTACTTCAAATCTTAAAGATGCTAATGAAGTAATATTACATATTGGATCTGGTGGATTGGGATTACCAGATAGAGACTATTATTTTTTAGAATCAAAAGAAACAATTCGTAATCATTATAAAAAATTTATTAAAAACTATTCTCAATTATTTGGTTTAATATTAGATCCAGAAACTATTTTTAATTTAGAAAAAAAATTAGCTGAAAAAACATTTACAAGAGTTCAAAAAAGAATTCCAGAACTTGGTGATAATTTAACAACTTGGGCAGAACTAATTAAAAAAGTACCAAATTTAAAATACATGGAAAAAATTTTTGAAAAAGCAAATAAAACTCCAGCTAAAATTAATATTTTAAATCCAGGATATATTCAATTTATTAACGATTTAATACATCTTACTAATATAAATGATTGGAAGCAATATTTTTGTCTTAAAATTATGTTGACAGTTAATAATTGTCTAAGTGAAAAAATAGAAAAAACTTACTGGGATTTTTATAGTTCTGTTATTTCTGGAACAGAAAAAATGAAACCAATATGGAAAAGAGCATTAGAACACACAGAAAAATTATTAGGAGAATTACTTGGAAAGTTTTATGTTGAAAATTATTTTGATAAAAAATCTAAAGAAAAAGCAATACAAATATTTAAATATATTAAATCAGAATTAGAAGTTTTACTTAAAAATAATAAATGGATGGAAAATGATACAAAAATTAAAGCTATTGAAAAATTAAATAAAATGAATATTAAAATAGGTTATCCAGATAAATACGAAAAAGACTATTCGCTGTTAGAAGGAATATCTTCTTCAAATAGTTTATTAAAAAATACAATAATTATTAGAAAGTTTAATATAAGGTATAAATTAAAAAAATTATATAAACCTGTTAATAGACACCAGTGGTCTATGTTTGCACATAATGTTAATGCATATTATTCACCTAATTTAAATGAAATTGTTTTCCCTGCTGGTATTTTACAAGCTCCATTTTTTTCAATTGATCAAGACGATGCATTTAATTTTGGTGGGTTTGGTAGTGTAATCGGACATGAAATAACACATGGTTTTGATGATCAGGGTTCTAAATATGATTCAAATGGTAACTTAAATAATTGGTGGACTAAATCAGATTTAATAAAATATAATCAAAAAACAGATCAAGTTAAAAAGCAGTTTGATAATTATAAAATTGAAGGTGAATCTGTTAATGGTTCTTTAACATTGGGTGAAAATATTGCCGATATTGGAGGTTTATTTATTAGTTTAAAAGCATTTGAAAATTATTTAAAAGACTATCCAAATTTAAACGTTAAAAAGTATGGTTTTACACCCAAACAATTATTTTTTATTAATTACGCAAACATTTGGAAATCAAAAGCAAGAAAAGAAGAAATTTTACAAAGACTAATGACTGATCCTCATTCTCCTCCAATGTTTCGTGTTAATGGTGTTTTAAGAAACATTGATGATTTTTACGACGAGTTTAAAGTTACATCATCTAATCAAATGTATTTGAAACCAGAAGAAAGAGCAAGAATATGGAATTAATAAAATATAATATTAAAAATATTTTCTTTGTATTTTTAATATGAATTTAAATAGCATTGTTTTTATTTTAACAATATTTTTAATAATTTTATATTTAAATTATCCTGAACAAATTAAACAGGTTGAAAAAATGGAAGTTGATTTGAAAAAATTAAATATAGATGCGGTGATTCCATTTGATGATATAAAAATACCTTCTGTTCCAATTCCAAAGTTATTATTAGTGCAACCTGGTCAAACATTTGAATTACTTGATTTACCTTATTGTGAAGAAAAATTTAAAGTAGAATACGGATCAAACACTAACAATATAATAAATGATAATAAAAAAATTTATCAAGATATGATAAAACCATATGAACAAAATGCTTTTATAGGAGAAGAAAAACAAGGATTAACTCAAATTAGTTGGAAAAAAAGTTTTTTTACATATAATGGAAGAAAAGTTCCTTTAGAATTACATTTTGCTCATTTTAATCCACAAAACGGTAAAAAAATGCGAGTTATTTTTCCACTCAGTTTATCATCAATTGATACATATAAAGAAGAAGATGAAGATGAAGAAAAAATTGAAGGGTTTGCAAATATTAACGAAGCTAAAAAATTAAAATCAAAACTAAAAAATATTATTAATACAAAATCAAAAGAAAAATCAAAAGCAAAAGGTAGTAAAAATTTTGCTGACTTAAATAAACTAGGAAGACTTAATATGTTACTTAAAAAACAAAATGATGTACCTCCGCTTGTTAAAGGACAAGTTAATACTGGCAAATTATTAACATTTGATCTATGTGAGCCTTCAAAACTTTTATTAGAACAAAAAAAGTTCTTCTTTGCTGAAACACCAAATGAAGAATTATTATTAATAGCAAAACCCCAAGAATTTGACAGAATTGTTGGATTAACAATTATTAATAACCTTCAAGATCCAGACTATGAAATCATTAAACCTGCTCCAAAATAAATTGATTTAACAAAAAAAATTGAATATTTTTAAGTTTGTGGGCCCATAAAATTTGAGTCTAGTAATGACATCCAATATTAATAATCACATTAATAATACCAATACCATTGTTGCTGGGGTTGACGCTTTTCGTTGCCCCATTAACAATTGCTGCTCTCGCGTGGTCAAAATTCCCACCGATGTAGCCAAGCACATTCTGGATCGTCACCCAACAATTGCATCCCACATGCATTTGTCTGGGCGCAAATATGCAAAGGCATATTTTTGCGATACTTGCACCAAGTACTCCAACGCACCACACGCTGTCTGTTATGAGTGTGGTATTCCCGAGAATGGAGGAGAAGTCAAATGCTTCCGAACTGCTGCTGAACGTGATCAACATCTTAAGGATGAACACTGTAAGTGGTGGTACGAGTATGACTGCAAATGGGGCAAGAAGTGCCATGGAATTTCTGGTGGTTGCGGATTCAAACACGTACCAACTGAAAAGCGATACATTACGAACGATGAACCCATTCCAAAGTTCGTTTGTCGTTATGACAGGCCATGGGACAACGTCCGTTGCACTGATGATGAGTGCAGTTATGTCCACTTCTGGGGTCGTGTTCGTGCGCTGATCAAAATGCGCGCCAACAAAACTCGTAAGAATGGCAAGACCAAGGGCAAGGACAACATGAAGACAGAGTCCGATGAGCTCAACGACGCTTTCTGCGAAGATTGCGACAATACCAAAGCCGATGGTTCCGTTGTTTACAACGAGGATTGTGTCCAGGACTGTGACCACGGATGTGACTGTGAACAGGACTGTGACGAACTCAGTTCTCTCGGTTCTCCTCAGATGTATCTGACTCCAGAGAAGACCATCATTGTGGACATTCCATCGGCTCCGATCAAAATTCGTCGCATTGCATTCAAGTTTGAAGATACCGACGAGCTGTCTCCAATTTCAAAGGCTGATACAGAGGATGACAATGCCATTGAGGAACAGAATGACTGGTCCGAGTCGGATGACAACTCCTACCTTGACGACTACGATGGAGAGTTCGATGAGGAGTTTATAAATTCTCGTGCTGGAATTCACAAAAGCTCTTCAAAGGGTGGTCAAAAGAGCGCTCCTTCTCCATATACCAGCAAGCATGTTCGTGCTCAGTCGGAGAACATTGCTCGTGGTCATGCACGAAACCAAGCAAGGGCCGTTGCTCGTGGATCCAAGGCTAAGCCGTAATTTAATGGCGGTCCTGATTAGGTCAACTCAGGGCAAGACGGTGGTCCCCTGTTTTATAATTGTGTGGAAGTCTAAACAAGACGCTACCACCGGATGAGAAACACGAACGTTCTCCCTTTTCAGAGCTAGACCACCCTAGTATCTGATCTGTCGCAAGACAGCCCTTAATTGGGATTGAGCAAAACAAATTTATTTAATAAATACTACAATATATTAAAAAATTTGATTTTAATTTATTTTACATCAAGTTCTTAAGATTTAATGGCTTTGAAAAGACTTCAATCAGAATATAAACAATTACTTACCGAACCTAACTACTTTTATTCAGTAGATCCAGATTCAAAAAACTTTTTTGTTTGGAATGTTTTATTAATTGGTCCACCAGATTCACCATTTGAGGGTGGTGTATTTAAATGTCAATTTAAATTTACACAAAATTATCCTAATAAAGCTCCCGAATTTAAATTTTTAACTCAAATACCTCACCCAAATATTTATCCTGACGGAAAAATTTGTATAAGTATTTTACATGAAGGTAAAGATGAATGGGGATATGAAGATATTTCTGAAAGATGGAATCCGTCGCATAGTGTTAACTCTGTTTTAATGAGTGTATTATCTATGTTAACTAATCCAAATTTTGAGTCTCCTGCTAATGTTGATGCATCGGTTATGTGGAGAAATAATTGGGACCAATATAAAAAACTGGTATATAAAGTAGTTTCTAAAAGTCAATAAAGTTTTTCCACTTTTTGAATAAATAATTATAACTTATTTATTTTATTTTGATTTAAGAAAATAGTTAATTTTAATTAATAATAAATGATTCAAAAATTACATGTTTTATTTGATAATAAACTTGTGTTAAACAAGTTTTTAATAAAACTTGATCAAGGATTTTTAACAATAAATTCGCTTGACATTACAAATAATATTATTCAAGTTCCAGTTTATAATAAATTTAATGGACTAGATTATGTTCCAATTAGTTTTCCTTTAAAAATTCCTGTTATAAAAAATAACGTATTTAATCCATATGTATTAATTTCTTCATACAATTTATTAGTTGAAAACGATATTGATTTTTTTTATCAGCTTGAGAAACTATCAAGCGCACATTTAAAATTAAATTGGATTAAATTTGAAAGTTTATTTGATGATAAAATTAACTTTGGAAAAATAATTAATGACTATTACTTGGATTATATAAATTTGGAAAATTTAAAAGGTATAACTGATTTGAATACTTTTGTTTCAAAATTATGGTCAGATATAATAATTATTAAAATGCTTACTATTTGGGTACTTGTAAAATTTCCAAATATTTCAAATAAAAATATTAAAGAAATTACTTCCAAATATAATATACCAAAAAAAATCTTATCATATGCGAATCAAATGAAATCATTTAGATATAATATAACTCAAAATGTGGATTTTGCTATGAATTTAAATGAATACCTAAACACTAATTTTAATTCATCAATTAAATTATCTGAGTTAAAACCAGCAAGTGTATATTATATATTAGTAAATAAAAACGATTCATCAACCATTTCACAAACAGCAACAGAAATTGTAACTTCAGGTAACCAAATTAATAAAGTGATAAAAATTTCAGTTAAAAAAATTAATAAAAATGTTATAACAATAAGTGAAACAAAAAATATTATTTTTGAAAATTACAAATGGTTTTATTTTCATCCCAATATTGTTATAAATAATGATTATATTTATTACCAAACTTTTATTAACGATCAATTCGCATGTGAAATTATCAAACAAATACTAAATATTGATCCTATTCATAGTAAAAAAATAGTGGAATATTTTAATAAAGACAACAAGTTATCTAATTTAATGTCTTTAGGTTCTTGTTTTAGTGAAATACAAAATTATTTTACAGACTTTGAAATTTTAAAATCAAATAGTTATTCGGATGGATTTTTTGAATATATAACTAAAAAATATTCAGGTGAAAATAATAAAATATATGAAATATTAGCAATATTGTTTAATAATTATACATACCCTCTTAAAAATACTAGACATGAATTAGACACCGTATTTGATAATTTATTATATTTTAGTTTATATAATTATAAATTAATATTTATTAATACTAAAAATAGCCCAACATATTCAAATGATTTATTACATCCTAATATTAATAATATTATACCAATTAAATTAAAAAATCTATATATAAATTTGGTTAAGGCAATGAGTCAAATGATAAACAATAATTTTGAATCGGTAACTTATAATCAAAAATTTTATTCAGACTATTTGCATAGAAATATTGTTAAAATATTATTATCTAATAATAATCAACTAACAACTGGACTACTTAAAAATCTTATTAAGGGATCAAATATGGAAAAATTTCAAAATATTATAAGTACAAACATGTTATTAATTGATATTAGTAACAAGTTAAATTGGAATAATTTACCAAAAAAATTAAATTACCTTGGATTTTTTTATAAGAATGATGATATTGTTCATTATCAAGATAAAATAAATAAAAATATAATGCCTGATAATTTTGATGGAAGAATAAAAAAAGTTATTGAAAATCCTTTTGAAATGTATAAATTTTTAAGAAAAGAAAAAGATTTTATTAAATGGACCAAATTTATTTCAGACAAAGTTATTCAATTATATTATGTACCAATTTCATTATCATCTGAAGACTTTGGACTTATTGGTAAATTAATTTATTTATTAGTCAATATTAATGATCAAAACACTAAAGATCCTAGTTATATTAATTTTATAAATTTTTGTAATTTAAATAATAAATTAATTTTAGATTCAAATAGAATAAACTTAAAAATTAGAGAATATTTTCCAAATTTAAAAACAAATATTAACTTGGGATTTTTAGCTAAACATTTAACATGGGATAAAGAGGCTATAACATTTGAAGAACAAAATAAAGATCAAGATAAAACTCCAGATGTTTTAGCCTTAGAAATGAAACTACATATTGCTACTAAAAAATATTATAAATATAAAGCAAAATACTTGGAAACAAAAGATGAAGATCTTGATACAGCAATAATTAATTTTAAAGAAGACCATAAAAAACTTGTTAGTGATACGAGTAGCGTTTTACCAAAATAATTTGTATAAAGCAATTAGTATTTTATTGGATATTCTCTAAACCACTTGGTTAATATATATTTTTTCCCAGAATTAATTTGTAATCCTGTATGAATTGAATTATAATTTGGTTGATGATTGTCATCTAAATTATTCCAAAAAACTAGTTTTCCTAGTTCTGGTTTTATTTTAACATTAGGAACTATAAAATGAGTTTCACCTCCTTTTTCAACCTCGTTTAAATATAAAATCATTGACCAAGTTCTTTGACCGCATTTTTTTAATGACTGTTTGTCTTTTTCAATTAATGGATTAAAAAAATCATAATGAGGTTCTATTTGCATACCTTTTTCATAAATTTGACATTGTATAACTTCACCGTTTGCTATTGGTATATTTAATATTTGGTGCATTGTATTATTTAATTTAACAATAAATTCGGGCGGGCCAGGATTTGGTAAATAAACTGTTTTCTTACCAGTTTGAGAATAGTTAAACCAGTATTTTTCACTTTCGACATAATCAATTATATAATTACATACTACCGGGCTAACAAAATTGTCAATTTTATATATTGGTAAATTATTATTTGGTATTTTTTCAATATTGTACATTTTATTTATTTAATAGAAAATATCTTTAAAATAAAATCATAAATTAATCTCTATTAACATAAATGTCAAATACCGATCCTCTATCACGGTAAAAATGAATACCGTGGGTACATGATTCGTTTTCATTTGGATCGAATGAATCTGGAACTATTTCTTGACCCAAATTATATTCAAATGGTTTTGACCCAGTAAAAACACAAGACAACGCTTGTTTTTCATGTGGAACCACTGAAATTTCATCTTGTTCATCTGGTAATTGAATATCCATTACAATAGCCTTATTACATCGTTCCTTCCCTTTAGTATGAAAATATTCGGTGTCAATTGGTTTAACAATTTGAGCATCAACTGGAACAGCCAATTTAATAATTCGTTTTTCTCCATTTGATGTTGCTGCTAATTTCCACCCAATAACAATTTCATCTTTAACTTTTTTATTGTTAATTTCATCAACCAAAACCTGATCACCCTCTTTTTGATAAATTACTTTATCATCTTGAGTTAGTTTTTTATGGACAATCTTATCATCCTTTTTTTCATCTTCATACTTGCCTCTAAATCTTAATCCGGTATTTTTATCTTCCATAGTACAAACTGAAATACATTTTTCAATTTGTAATTTGTTATTCCAGGTGGTTCTAATTAATAAATTTTTTTTATTAACTAGTTCATGTTCATCACCATTAGGTTTTCTAATTAAATATCTTCTATATTTTTTTTCTTTGTCTGCATGAATATAATGAAGAGTTTTGTCATAATCAATCATATAGTATTCTTTTTCGTTTTCCATTTTGTTAATATGGCCAATTAACCCAACCTTATTATTGGATGTAATGAATCTGTAATGACCATAACAAAATTTTGTTGAAATATAATTAAAACTGTCAGACAAGATAAAAAATTCTTTATTTGTGTCTAATGGATTTAATATTATACCAAATTGCTCGGTTATTAAACTGATGAATAGGGGCGAAATAATTAAAAGATCTTTATTCTTACCAAAAACTAACTTGCAATTATTTGTCAAAAAAATATAATCATACATATTTAGTTTTCTTACATCATTATCATTGGGTTTAAAAATTTCATGATTTTTATCAAAACAAAGATTAATAAACTGTCTCTTAAAAAATTCAGTTAACTCAATTATTTGTTCATCAAACATTACTTTAGATATAATTCGATGAATATAAAGTTCAATAAAGTCTAATTTGTTAAAACTATCCATTTTATTAACAATATAATTATATACATGATCTGATTCAAATCGCGTATAGTTATTATTAAATCCCATGTACTTATTGTTAAACCGCGAGGATAGAATAGATTGGATGTGTGGGGGTAATTCAACAAAGTCAAAGCTTAGATTATTTTCATTAAGTGCACTTAGAGCTACTTTATTAGTTAAGTTACGATCAATAACTGGAATATTCTGATTTGAATAGCAAGTATTGTCGTCCAAATAGTTAGAATAATCAAAAGTATTAAACTTGGTATAGTTATTAGGAAAAAAGTTATCTACCAGAGCCATTGGTTTAATATTATCTAGGATTTACCAATAATTTTTCAATTTTTAGGCCAAGTATTATTATTAATAGCTTGGCTGTATATAAAAATTATTATATGGGTATTTATATATAGGTTAATAATGAATAAGCTACTACATATAATATATTAAAAAAAATTGAATTTATTTTTTATTGAAATCCAATCCATATATTCTTCAATGCAAGTGTTTATTAAGACTTTGACCGGAAAAACTATTACCTTGGATGTTGAATCATCCGACACCATTGAATCTGTTAAAGCTAAGATTCAAGACAAGGAGGGCATCCCTCCTGACCAACAACGTCTCATTTTTGCTGGTAAGCAGCTTGAAGATGGACGTACATTGGCCGACTATAATGTTACCAAAGAAAGTACACTTCACCTTGTGCTTCGCTTACGAGGTGGTGGAATGCAAATCTTCGTTAAAACATTAACTGGTAAAACAATTACTCTCGATGTTGAATCATCTGATACTATTGAAAATATTAAGTCCAAAATTCAAGATAAAGAGGGTATTCCCCCTGATCAACAACGCTTGATCTTTGCTGGTAAGCAGCTTGAAGATGGACGTACATTGGCTGACTATAATGTTACTAAAGAAAGTACTCTTCACCTTGTACTTCGCTTGCGAGGTGGTGGAATGCAAATCTTTGTTAAAACTCTAACCGGTAAAACTATTACCCTTGATGTTGAATCCTCTGATACTATTGAAAATATTAAATCAAAGATTCAAGACAAAGAAGGTATTCCTCCTGACCAACAACGTCTTATCTTTGCTGGAAAACAGCTAGAAGATGGACGTACGTTGGCCGACTATAATGTTACCAAAGAAAGTACTCTTCACCTTGTGTTACGCTTACGTGGAGGTTATTAAATAACAAAATAACTTATTTTATAAAAATTGAAATATATTATTAATTAAACATTTAATTAATAGTATAAGTATCCCAAATGTCCAAATATTTTAAAAAGGCTGAAACAATTGTAAATAGTAAAGGAGGAATTATGTTATCGTCGTCTACTGAGTATTTAAGTGCTTATTCCAAATTATCTGTTCAATGTAATGAACAACATGTTTTTGAAATTACATTGTCTAACTTAAATTTAAACAGATGGTGCCCTCAATGTTCAACTAGAAAGATGGAAAGATATACCAAAGAATTAGTTCAAACAATTACAAATAAAAAGTTTATTAAAATTAGGCCGGATTGGCTTAAAAATAAAGAAGGTAATAATTTAGAACTTGATATGTATTGTGAAGAATTAAAACTAGCTATTGAATACAATGGTATCCAACATTATAAATTTAGTAGTTATTTTTATAAAGACGAAGCTAGTTTTCAAAAAAGACTAGATGATGATAAATTAAAAGCTCAATTATGTACGAAGAATAAAATTGACCTAATTATAGTACCATATACTGTTAAGGATGTTAAAAAATATGTAATAGATGAATTAACAAAAAGAAACATTCAATTGACCAATTTAGACAAAGAAATTATAATTAAAAGCGAATTGCTCCAAAACCTGAATGAAATAGTCGCTGAAAAAAATGGCCAAATAATAACCAAAAGTATTATTGATCGAGATGATGAAATCGAATTAAAATGTGATAAAAACCATTGTTGGAGAACACGAGCAACTAAGATATTGTCTGGGAGCTGGTGCCATAAATGTGGATTAGAAGTAGATGATGAAACAAAAAATAAAATATCATCCAAGTTAAAATTATTTCTTCATTCAGAAGAAGGTAAACTAAATAAAAAACAAAGCCAAGAAAAAAGATCTGAAACCATGTTACAAAGAAAATTAGAAAAAATGGCTGAAACCACACATAAGGTTTGTAAAGGAACGAATTCGTGTGGTCAAGAAAAGGAAATAGCTCATTTTCATAAAAGAAAAGCATCATCAGATGGTTATGGTAATATGTGTAAAGATTGTGTGAGCAAAAATAAGCAATTATATAAAAACAAACAAATTGATTTATAACAGACAAAAAATTGAAATATTATTAATTAAATATTTGACTAATAATAGTTTAATGTTAATTAACGTAAAAAATCTATCAGGTAAAACTATTAATATCGATGTTCCAGAAACTGCATCTGTTTATAATATTAAAGAAATAATTCAAGAACTAGAAGGCATTGGACCAAATCATCAAAGACTTTTGTTTGGGGGTAAATTACTAGAAGATTCTAAAAAAATCGAAGAAACAAATATAAAAATAGGCAATACACTTCGCATGGTTCTAGCATTAAGAGGTGGTGCTTAATTTATGGGTAAATAACATATTTTGGTTTATAAAAATAATTTATATAAACTTATAAAATTATCCTATTATAATTATAATGGGAAAATTACTTGATTATATAGATGAATTCCATATAGTTGATAAAATAAAAGAAATACCAAATTTATTGATATTTGAAATTATATTAATTATATTTGTTTTTAATACTTTGTTTTCATTAGCTTATTGTCAAATATATAGATATGACAAAGATAGCTTTAAAAATATACACAATTTGGAATCCAAAGAACCTATTCCATTTTTTGATTTATTATACTTTTCACACACTACATTTTATTCACTTGGTTATGATATAGTTCCTCAATCAAAATTAGCTAAAACATTATGTATGATACATCTAAAATTAGGATTTATAATTATGACAATTTACATTGCCAGATTATTAAAATAAATAATAGAATCATATATTAAATTATTACATATACTTGGTCATCCCGCAGTTATTGCATTCAAATTTATGTAACTTAGATTCCTTTTCTTTAATGAGTAAACTGTCTGCACGTTTACAAGTGGTACAAACAACAAAATCATTAACATATTTAAGTGCCATTTCACTAATAATAGTATTTTTTCTAAACTTATCATGAAGTACTAAACCATCGCTAATTGATCCAGACATCCAATTAATTTCTCCTTTGCAAATCTTTTCATTTTTAAGGAAATTTATAAAATGTTCTGGACGACGGCGAATTACCCGAAGATAGTCTTTAACATTAACCCATATCATACGGGTTGGTTCAATTGTAGTCACAACATCTGGTAAAATCAGAGTTTGTGCTTCATTAGGATCTTTGTCAAGTTCCTGGTATGCTTCATTAACCATATATTCAAAAGAGTATTCCATTAATTAATATAATACTATATTATATTAATTAAAATTCAATTTTTTTATATATTATAACTTGTTAATGTAAAACAAATAATGATCCTGATTTATTATTTAACCATGCATTTGCAACCAAATATCTATTAGAAGGATGCCATCTCAAACCTCTACCAAATCCTTCGTCTGTTGCATTAACATTAATAAGACCTTTCATTATTATTTGTTGCATGGGTTTCATACCAGTATAAATATTTGTTACATCATATAAATATACACAACCCATAGATTTAATTTCAGATTCAAATAAAGTATCTGCAATAACTAATTTTGTACTTGATGGATTCCAATCAAGTGATACTCCAAAATTACAACCAAAACTTTTTTGAGGTGTAGATATTATAACTGGTTGAGAATCATTTAAAATAGTATTAGTGTCATAAATATAAACTTTAAATTCTCCAGGTGATCCAATTGCTAATTGTTTACCATTTGGACTAAATTTAACTTCCCAGCCAAAATTAGCAAATTGTGAATTAGTTGGTTTTAAAATTTTATTTGGATTTGGATTAATTCCAAATTTTAAATTTTCAACTGAATAAATATATACAGCACCAATATCATTGTCGAGAATTTGATCATACCACATTGCACTAACTGCTAAATATTTATTGTTTGAATCCCAACTAACTTTATAACCATAATAAGTGTTAACAAAATTTAAACCAATGCGATCAACTGGATTTAAAATATTTACAGGAACATTAAAATTATCTGTGTTGTAAATATAAACATAACCAATACTATTATTTTGAGCAGATCCTATAGCTAATTGACTATCGTTATAGTTCCATTCTAAAGAAACACCAAAAAATGCACCAGCTGTTAAATTATTTGGTTGAATTTTATTTAATGGATTAGGATTAGCTCCATTTAAAATATCAGACACATTATAGATATATACAGCACCTTTATTATCTTTTGTTCTTGCACCAATAGCTATTTTTGTACCATCTTTACTAAATCTTATATAAGATCCAAAGGATCCAACTTCATTTTCCCTTTCTAAAATATTAAAAGGTTGAGGATTAGCTTTTGAAAGCTCATCAAATTTATAAAAATAAACACGACCAGCATCAATATTATTAACTGTTGAAAGTTCATAAAAAGGTGATCCAACTGCTAAAATTTGGCCATTTGGACTCCAGTCATTTTTCCATCCATAACGTTCATTTAAACCATTAGGATTGGGTTTATTTGATTGTAATGTAGAAAATAAGTTACCTTCAAATTTTGGTTTTAAAGTTATTGTTACTTTGTCTCCAGATTTTTTATGAGTAAATTCTAAATCAGGATTGTTAAATAAATTTTTTAATTTAAAATCATTTGAGTCACCAGACATAAAATTTCTTTTACCAACATGAGAAAATTGAACAACCATTATATACTATTGTATTGATAAAAATTATATAGTGGTTGAAAAATTGGTTGAAAAATGAATACAATGCGCTTTATCTTTTAAACGTTTTATTAGTTAGAAAATAGTTGTTTTTCAACGTCATTTATTTGAGAATTAATTAAATGATATAATTTAATTTTTTCTTCCAAGTTATCCGCATCTTTAAATGATGCAACTAAAGTATCTAAATCATACTTATCATTTTTTGATTTCTTCTTTTTATCTTGATCTGATTTAATTTCATTTTTAATAACCATATTTACTAGTTCTGATAATTTTTGTTGTTCAACTAAAATTTTTTCTTTAATTTCTTTCATTTTAGAAATTTTTTCATTCCAGCTTTCAATAGATTCTAAACTTTGAACTTCTTGTTCAAGTGTTTTAAATACCTCCGACATTGACACTCATAGTTGATATATTTTTAAGTATATTTTTCATTTTTTATTGTTTTTAATTGTTTTTAATTTAATTATTAATTAAATTAGAAACAGATATTTGGACAAAATTATGTTATTATTCTGTTTGATAAAAAAATAAATTATCATAATTACTTACACCTAAAACTGATCCATTTGAATTATATTTTAAATAGGTTGGATAATCAGAATTGTTATTTTCTGTTATAATAAGTGGATTTTTAAAATCAGATGTATCATAAATATATGTATATCCATACCAACTTCCAGCTTGTCCTCCACTAAATGCAATCCCCAAACTTACAGCTAGTTTTTTACCATCTGATGACCAAGACATTGTAGAACCAAAATTATTTTCTAAATTATCTGTTTTTAATGTTTGGACAGGAACAGGTTTTACTTTAGTTAAATCATCATAAACATTAACATAATAATTAGCTTTATTGTTATTATTTTCATCAGTTGTATCATTATAATGTCCCACAGCTATTTTACTCGAATCTGGTCCCCATGTAAAACTATCTTCTGAAACATTTTCAAATAAATTTTCATAAATATCTATCAAGTATTTTGTAATATTATTTTTATAAATATATAAATTTTGACCATAATTTCCAATTGCTATTTTCTTACCATCCGGGCTTGTTTTAATATAAAGACCAAAATAACTATCTAATTCACCTAAATCATAGTTTTGATGAATTTGATTAACAACTTTATATGAACGAGTATCTATAATCATAACAAAACCTACTTGATCTTCTAATTCAATATTTTTTATTTTTTCGTTATAATTAATCAAATTTTGAATATTAGTTTGGCTACCCAAATATATTTTGGTATTATTTGAACTCCAATCAAAAGTTGGTAAAAATAACTCTATTTGTAATTCTGGATAATCAGATGGTTTTATAGATTTAAGTGGTTCTAAATTATTATTCATCAAGTTATCTATTAAATAAATATCTAGTTGACCATAAGGTTCGTTATCTGATTCTGGACTAGTCGCATATAAAATTCCTAATTTTTTACTATCAGGACTATATTTTATCATTTTTGGATTACCATAATCTAAATAAATAGTTCTTAATAATTTAACTTTACCTGTATGTCCAACTGTTCCAACATCATAAATATAAACAATATTTGAATCACCAAAATATGATACTAAATATTTACCATCAGAAGACCAATCAAAATATCTCCCTTTTACCTGCTCCTTAATATTATATTGGAAAATATAATGGTCAGAATCTTCTTTAATATAACTTCTTTTATTGTCATCTGTTTTATCATAATCCTCGGTAATATTTTTACTATGGTATTTTAAAAATGAATTTGGTAAAAAGTCCTTTTTAGGATCACCACTAATTATTCCTTTATTTTCTATAGTTAAAATTCTCATTGAACTTGTATTTTCAGTATATAGGAACTGTTCGGGACCTTTAACTGTTAAAATTGTAATTATACTACCTTTGTTATAATTTTCAGATTCTTCTTGGTTTATAGTAATTATAGCCTGACCGACACCTGTGATATGTACAATATTTCCATCTATTATTTCGGCAACTTCACTGTCTTTAGATTCATCTTCAATACTATAAATTGAATATGTCAATTCACCTGAACTATTAGTTAGTGCATTTATTTCAAAATCTTCATCATTATATTTTTTGTTTATAGGTTCTAAATATAAATTTGGGTCTGCTTTATTTATTGTAAGTTGAGCAATAGCAGATCCTGGATAATAGTTATTGTCAGATTCTTGATATGCGGTTACTTTAGTTGTACCAACCTTTATAATGAATATTTGGTTTGATTCCGTTACTGATGCTATTTCAGAATCAGTTATTGAGAAAATTAAGTTTCCTGTACTATTTGTTTTAACTTCTGGAATAAAATTAGAATCATCATAAAACTTAACTGTATCATCCAAACTAATTGTTGGTATTGCTTTATCGACTGTTAAAGTAAGCATTTCTTCACCCTCGTTATAATTTTTATCTGAATTTTGTTTTACAGTTATAATTGTTTCACCTGCACCAACTATTTCAATTTCATTTAAATTAATTATTTTGGCAACTGACAAATCCAAACTAGTAAAATTAAATAAACCAGAGCTATTTGATGTAACTTTTAGAACAAAATTAGAATCCCCATAAGTTTTATTAATATCATCAACATTAATTATTGGATCAGCTTTATTAACTTTTAGGCTTGCAAATTTTATTAAACTATTGTAGTGTTCGTCTTCTTTTTGTGTTAATATAATTTTTGTTTGCCCTGCTCCAATTATTGTCACTTCATTATTTTCTATTGTTGCTACTGTTTGATCTGAAGATGGATCAATCATAAAACTAAAATCACCTGAACTATTAGATTCTGGTTCTTCTATAATAAATGGATCATCTCCAAAAGTTTTTTCAATATTTGGAAAAATAATTGTGGGATTTGCTTTGTTAATAGTTAATGTAGTGGATATTGAACCACTATCATAATTATTATCTGGTTCTTGTGTTGCAGTTATTGTTACTGTTCCTAAATCATGAATTGTAACTATGTTACCAGATATTGTTGCAATTTCATGATTTGAACTTGTATATTCAATTAAACCGGTACTATTTGATGTTACATTAATTATAAATGGGTCATCTCCATATTTTTTAACAGGTATAATAAATGGATCAAAAACTATTGGTTCTGGAACAAATAATTGACCTGTTACACTGCCTAAAATTAATTTAAGCCCCAAATAATAAACTAAATTACCTTTAAAAGCAGTATATTCATTTATTTCTCCTTTATCATTTTTTTTGATAATAGTATAATTAATATCTTCCTGTTTAATAATTTTAATTGAAAATCCAGAATATTCATTAATACCATTAAACTCTATTGTATTTCCTGGATTATCTAATAAGGAATAAATTGCTTGTGTTTTGTCTATTTTATCTAGTTCATATGTTAGTGGATTATCAGTTGTTGATTGACTAGCGTTAATTAGTTTAACCTCAGAAATTTCTTCTATGATAAGTTCTGGAGGTAAATAAATTATTTCTTTTGGTACAACTATTTCAGTTGCATCTACAAATTTATTAAATAAACTTTCAGCAAACAAACTTCTATTTGCTGATTTTTCATCATTAGTACCTTCATAAGGATTAAATTTTTGTATTTGTTCTTCCGAAAAAATATCAACTGGTATTATTACAACACCTTCTTCTGGTTCAATATCATTTGGAATTGCATTATCAACTAGATCTGAATTAATAAATTCAAAATTAGAAGGTTCTTCAGACTCTGATATTGAAAATTGAGCTTGAATAATTTTTTCAAAATATAAACTTGTACCTGATAATGTTGCAAGTATTTTTACAATACCTCCCTTTAAAAAAGTTATGGTTTTGTCTTCTACAGTTGCTTTATCTAAATTTAAGCTTTCATAAGACCATAAACCATCATGATCATTTGGTTTTGTTGGATTTTCAATTATAAAGTTATTATCTTTTACTGATTTATTTGGTATTAATAAAAGTCCAACAATTGGATTAGCTTTATTTACTGTTAAAATTGCGGTTGTTACCCCGCTATTATAATTATTATCAGATGCTTGAAATACAGTAATTTCGGTTTCACCCACTCCCAATATTTCAATTTGATTTGATTCTCTATTTATTTCGGCAACTAATTGGTTTGAACTATTAAATGTAAATAATCCAGAACTATTTGATGTTACAACTGGTATAAAAGCAGAATCACCGTATGATTTAACAACGTCATTAAATATAATAACTGGATTTGCTTTTCCAACAACTAATTCAATTGTTATTTCTTTACTATTATAATAATTATCTGCTTCTTGAAATGCGGTAATTATTGATGTTCCAACGCCTTCAATATGAAATTTGTTTGTTTGATTATTTATTGTTGCAACTGATAAATTTGAACTAATAAAAGTAAATTCACCTGAACTATTTGATGAAATATCTGGTATAAAATCTGAATTGCCATAAATTTTATTTATATTATTAAAACTTATTATTGGATCTGCTTTTTCAACTGTTAATTCTGCAGTTTCTTCCCCACTATTATAATTATTGGTTGATGCTTGTGTTACAGTTATTGATGTTAAACCTGTCCCTGTAATATGTATTTGATTATCAACTATTATTGCAACTAATGGATTTGAACTTACATAAGTAAATTGACCTGAACTATTTGATGTAATATCTGGAACAAAATCTATTTGACCCCAAATTTTATTTAAATTATTAAAACTTATTGTTGGATCTGCTTTTACAACTATTAGTTTAGAAGTTGCTTCTTTACTATTATAATTATCAGTTGATGCTTGTGTTGCAGTTATTGTTGTTGAACCTACTCCTATAATATGTATTTGATTATCAACTATTGTTGCAACTTCTAAATTTGAACTAGTAAAAGTAAATTGACCTGAACTATTTGATGTAATAGCCGGAACAAAATCAGAGTTTCCATAAATTTTATTTATATTATTAAAATTTATTATTGGATATGCTTTTACAACTGTTAGTTCCGCAGTTGCTACCCTACTATTATAATTATTTGTTGATGCTTGTGTTACAGTTATTGTTGTAGAACCTATACCTGTAATATGTATTTGATTGTCAACTATTGTTGCAACTAATGGATTTGAACTTACATAGGTAAATTGACCTGAACTATTTGATACAATATTAGGAACGAAATCCATTTGACCCCAAATTTTATTTATATTATTAAAACTTATTGTTGGATCTGCTTTTTCAACTGTTAGTTCTGCAGTTACTTCACCTTCGTTATAATTATTTGTTTGATATTGTTTTGTTATAATACTTGTTGTTCCAGTACTATTTATTTTAATTGTATTTGATGTTTTATAGTAAACATAAGCAGAACCATTACGTGAATAATTATTTAAACTTGTTGCGTTTGCCCCAACTAGAATTAAATTAATTTGGTTATCAAATGATATTAAATCAACTGAAGTACCAAATGCACCATAATTTTCTGGTATAATAGTGTTTGTTAGCTCCCAGTTTTCATTTGAGTATTTAAAAATTTTTACTTTATCAAATTCAGAACCAGATATTACAGTATTTCCATCAGCACTTAATTTTAAAGCTTTTGCTACACTAAGACCACTAATACTTGCACCTTTTGGTATCCACTGTAATAATACATTATCATAAGTATATATTTCTATCACACCTGTATTTGAATAATAAAATGGGCAATTTATTGCCACAGTATTACCATCCAAAGATATACTAACACAATTACCATACCAATCCAAGCTTGCTAATGATTGACTTGGTATAGTCTGTCCTAACTGGTTCCAAGAATTATTAATAGAATTAAATTTGTATATTTGTGCATAACCATTACCATTTGATACAAATCCACCAGCAATTAAAACATTACCTTCTCCATTTATTTCAACACTCCAGCCTAAAAATCCTTCCTTAAAAGATCCAACAATTAATTGTTCTAACACAAATTCAAAATTAACTATTCGATAAATACTAATTGCACCATATGTTCCTTTATTAACAAGTCTCTCATATTTTGTATATTGTTTACATCCTACAGCTATTTTTGTAGCATTTGAATTTAAACTTACTGAATTACCAAAAGCAACAAAACTTGAATCTGATTGTGTCAAATAAGACTTCATTATCCACTGGGTTCCATTAAAATTATATAATGTTATTGAACCTCTATATCCATTATCAGCCTCAGAACCAACAATAATAGTATTACCATCAGCATTTAAACTAATTGAACCACCAAAGTATAAATTTGATCCTCTAATATTTGGTAAAATATCACCTCCTTTTTGAACCCATAAATATTCACCATTTAAATAATTCAATGAATAAACTTTTACTAAACCCTCATTATTATTAGCACGTGTTGAACTAACAGCAAAAGTAAGACCATCTGAACTAAATTTTACACAATCACCTAAAGCTTCTGAATTTACTGATCCACTTATAGTGTTTCCTATTTGTTTATATGAACTAATTATTTCAGCAACAGTAGGATCAGATGATGAATAATTAAAATAACCAATTCTATTTGATGTTCCATTATAATTAAAATTTTGATCACCATAAACTTTACTAATATTATTTGATGTTAAAGTTGTTTCTGCTCTATTTACTGTTAGTACTGACCCTACTGATTTACTATTATAAATTGGGTCTGTTGCTTGTGTTGCTGTTATTGTTGTTGTTCCTGCTTCTGTTATATGTATTTGATTGTTAACTATTGTTGCAACTGATAAATTTGAACTTGTATAAGTAAATTGACCAGAACTATTAGAAGTAATTATCGGACTAAAATCAGAGTTTCCATAAATTTTATTTACACTATTAAAAGTTATTATTGGATCTAATTTATTTACTGTTAATGTCGATGATATCAATCCTTGACTATAATTATTAGATGCAAATTGTTTAGCTGTTATTGTTGATGTACCTGCTTTTAAAATTTTTAATGATTGGGTATCATAATATACTTGAACTGCACCTCTGGCTGATATACTATCTGAACTATACATAATTGAACCTATAATCACTAAATTATTTTCATTGTTTAAAGATAATAAATTTACTGAACCCCCAAAATTACTATGTGATAATGCAGTAAAACTTTTTACTAGTTGCCATGATCCATCAATAAACTTATATAATTCTACTTTATTTGTTTCACCAGTTCCACAAATTATTGTGTTACCATTTGAACTTAATTTTATAGATTGAGCTAATTGTGATCCTGTAATATTTGAACCTTTTTGAATCCAGTCACTATTTTCAGAATCAAATGTATAAATTTGTATACAACCAGTATTTGAATTATAACCAGGTGATCCAATAGCAATTATATTACCATCAGCAGATACACTTACACATCGTCCATACCTATCATCACTTGATGATGATTGACTATTAATTGTTGACCCTTTTTGAGTCCAAGTACTATTTGAATAATTGTAAACCCTAACATAACCTTTCGCAGAAGATGGATTAGTACCTGCTACTAATGTATTTCCATCTGGTGTTAATTCAACTCCATAACCAAAACTATCATTTTCATTAGATCCAACAAATGTGTTAGTTAATGTAAAATTATATTCTGAATCAATATCATATACATATACTGCGCCTAAATGAAATATATTTGAAGTCCCAAATGTATGATAACCTCTTTGTCCAACAATTAATCTGGTTACATCTGAACTAAGACTAATTGATGTACCAAAATAATTCGTTCTAGCAGTTGGATTTGTTATAACAGATCCAACCATATTCCATATTGAACCATCATATTTATATAAAGTAACAGTACCTGTATTGGACTGCGATGCTTCACCACCAATTGCAATAGTATTACCATCTCCACTTAAACTTATTGATCCTCCAAATCCTCCCTTATTTAAATCAGTTGGTGTAATCTCACCTCCTTTTATTGTCCAATTATAAGATCCTTCGCTATAATCAAGATTATAAACAAAAACACTACCATTATTTGTATTTGAACAAACTGCAAAATTAAGCCCGTCTGCACTAAAACAAACAGACATACCTAATCTTTTATTTTCTTCTAAACCCAAGATATTTGGTCCAATTTGAGTATAAGAACTTATAATTTCAGCAACAGTTGGATCAGATGATGAATAATTAAAATAACCAATTCTATTTGATGTTGGATTTTGTAATGTAAATGTTTGATCTATATTTGTAACATCTTTAATAATAGAATTAAATTCTGATAAATTTGTTGTCATTATATATTATTATAAAATAAGATAATTTTATAAGTTTTATATTGATATAAAATAAAACATACAAAAATTACTCGATAAGTTTAACTTTAAACTCCTTATCACCCCATCTTAATTTAATGGTCTGTCCAATAAATTTTTCTAATTCTTCACTATTTAAAATTTTATTATTTGATTTATACAAACTAATGTTTTTATTCAAGTCAACTTGAACTTTTGATTCTAATACTGATAGTTTAATCATCAAATTTCCAATATCACTTCTAATTAAATTTTGACAGTCATTTTTCAAATTAACCAAACTATTAAATAGTCTATATAATTTTTCATTTAATTTACTTAGCGAATTCTGTCTACCTGTAATATCATCTAATAATTCTGATTTTACCCCATCTCTGATTTCTTCCAAATAATTTATAAATTTATAATTATGATCTACTATAAATTGAGCAGCTAATGATGGAGTTGGTGCGCTAACATCGGCCACTAAATCTAACAATGGATTATCTACTTGATGACCTATTGCACTTAATACTGGTAGATTAAAATTATAAACAGATTCAATTAATTCTGGTTGAGAAAATCCAAATAATTCTTCAAAACTACCTCCTCCTCTTGTAATCACAACCAAATCATAGTGTTTTTTTGATTTTTTAATTATATCTAATTGTTCGCATATTGTTTTGGGGCACTCTGTTCCTTGAACTTTTACATCTTGAATATCATAATTAATTAATGATTTATTATTATCGAGCGCATAGATAAAATCTTGTAATGCTGCACCGCTCTCACTAGTTAAAATCAAAATATCTTTTAGTATTTTTGGTATTTGTTTTTTTCTTGATTTATCAAAATATCCTTTGGTCATAAAATCCTGTTTGATTTTTTCATATTTAACAAATAATTCACCAGAACCTTCTTGTGTTATTATTTTATCAACAATCAAATTAATCGAACCATTACCACCATAAAAATCTATTTTGCATTCTAATGTTAGTTTTTGTCCTTCTGTGATTGCTTCTTTGTCAACATTTTTTGATTTCCAAACAATTGATCTAATATTTGAAGAGTCATCTTTAATTGAAAAATATAAATGACCACCTCTTAGTACTGGCTGACTAACTTCACCAATAACTTTCACTTTTTTATTTGCAATTACTGATTTTAAATACTCAGATAATTCGCTCACTGTAAATATATGTTCTTTTGACGATCCAATATTACTTGTTGAATCGTTACTTTTAAGTTTACCTAAAATTGACGACATTTAATAATTAAATTTAATTTCTTTTTAAATATAATATGAAACCAAATCTATTAATATTAATTTCAATATTATTAATAATTGTAATATATATTGGAACAAATACTAGTGAAAAATTCGATATTTTAAGTGATAAAGACCTAGATCCCAGCCAAAATTATAAATCTGACACCGACGACTCAAAACCATCATATAATACCGGATTGTCATATCAACCTGTCCAATCTATTAATTGTTGCTTGGTTGAGAAAAAATATCTACCCGATAATTCAAATCAATATGGAGGTAGTTTTAAATACAAATATAAAAAACTTTCAAATGAAAATTGTGATTTAAAATTATTTAGATTGGATTCAAATAAACAATTATTTTTTGAAGGTGAAAATGGATGGTCTAATGAGTTTTGTTCAAGTAAAAAAAATAAATTAGGGTCATGTAGATTTGTAAATAAAGAATGTATTGATTTTGTTGACCAAGACTATTGCAAAAAATTTAACATGACCTGGTCAAACAAAACTTGTCATGATCCATTAGAATTTAAATGGGTTGACAGAATAAATTTAAAATTACCCAAATTAAAGGGTGATGGTAAATACGTTATATTTGATCAAGTTTCTGATCTTGGTAAAAATAAAAAGAAATAAGTTATTTTATAAATTTGATTTTCCAATTTTTTCAAATTATTTTTCAACTTTTTGAACAGACTTGATAAACTTAACATAAAGTTTTAGAAACACATTTTTAATTAATTCAACGTTATTTTCATTTGATTCGGGAATATTTTTTATTGATAATTTTGCAGCCAATTCCTTTAGTTTTAAAAATCCATATGAATGGTAAAAATTTATAGTATCAACTATTACATAATTATTAAAATCTAATGAAATATTATATCTAACTGCTTCGGCTAAAATTGTTTTTAGATGAAAATCAATACTATGGCTTATTACAATATCCACAGTTTTCAAATCATCTTTTAGTTCATTAATAACAACTTCAGGATCAATGCCTTTTTTGTTGGCAATTTCTTGAGTAATACCGTGATACTCTATAGTTTCTTCTGGAATATACATACATCTTGGTTTAATAATTTTTCTTACTTTTTTTTCTTGAATAAATTCATTATCTTTTAGATATCCGATTTCATAATTCAGTGAAACCATTCGAGCAAAAGTATATAACTTTTTTTTACTAACAGGATAGTTTGATTGGTGTAATCCAGTTGTTTCGGTATACAAAAAACATATTCTTTTATACATTAATAAGATTGAACATATCTTTTTAACCTGATATTTTCAATTTTATTTATAATATTATTTTATTATTTAACAAACTATTAATTTCTATTAATCTATTAAATTTTGCTACTCGTTCACCTCTACATGGACTTCCAATCTTTAAATATTGTGCTCCAATTCCTACTGCTAAATCAACAATATATGCGTGATTTGTTTCACCGGATCTATGAGATACTATCACATTATTATTTTTATTAAACATTAATTGGGCACCTTCAACTGCCTCAGTGATTGTTCCTATTTGATTTACTTTTAATAATAGAGTATTTGCTAATTTATTTTCAAGACCTGTTTTAATTAATGATGGATTAGTTGTAAATAAATCATCACCCACAATCATTATTTTTGAACCTAATTTTTCCATAAATAATTTCCACCCTTCATAATCTGACTCTGAAAAGCCATCTTCTATACTAATTAAATATGAATATTTATTAATTAAATTTTCATAATAACTAACTAATTGAGATGATGTTAAAAACAAATCTTTTTCTACTTCATATAATTTAGTTTCATTATTATAAAATTCCGAGCTAGCACAATCTAATGCTAAAAACACATCAACCCCGGGTACATATCCAACAGAAACTATAGCTTCCGATATTACTTGAATTGCTTCGTTTGCTGTATAAATTGGAGGACAAAATCCACCTTCGTCTCCAATTGATTTAGCACCAGGACCATATTTTTCAACGAGTATTTTTTTTAGTCCATGATATACCTCACAAATAATTTGTATTTGTTTATCAATTGAATAATCCCTATTACATAATATCATAAATTCTTGAATTTTTAAATCTTCAGTTACACCATGTTTTCCTCCATTAATTATATTTACCATTGGAGTTGGTAATTTTTGGGTACAATTTAATTTATTGGAAAAAATATTAGAAAAATATTCAAATAATTCCATTTGATTAATTTTTGATCCAACATCTGAAAAACAAAAACTTAATGCTGTTGTTGTATTACCGCCCATATATGATTTATATGGGGATGAATCCATTTTTTTAAGTTGACTATCCATATTAATTAAATTTGATACATTTTTTAAACATAATGAATTTATTTTATTTATATTTTCAATTGCTTTGAATACAGATTTTCCCATGTATTTACTTTTATCACCATCTCTTAATTCTATTACTTCTGATGATCCACATGATGCACCTGATGGTGTAGAACCTTTACCTATTATTTTATTTTCACATAAATCCCAACATTCAGCTTGAATTGTTGGAAATCCTCTTGAATCTAATATTTGAGTTCCTGTAAATTTATATCTATTAATATATTCAATTGTCTTATTGTCAATATCTAATTTTATAGGAACACCTGTTTCTATTTCAAAACTTTCAATGGATGTTTCTGATTTTATTCCCAAATGTACAAGTAATGCTCTTAATGAATTGCCATGAGCAACTATTAAAATATTAGAGTTGTTATTTAATAATAATAATGGTTGTATATTATTATCATAAAAATTACCAACTCTTTCTGCAACTTGTTTTAAATTTTCTCCATTTGGAGGACAATGAGACCAGCTTCTTCTCCATTGATTAATTTGATCTTTACCATGAACTATTTCTAGTTCCATCTTATTTTTTCCAGTTAAATCACCATAATCTCTTTCTTTTAACGCTTCACAACTTTTAAAACTATAATTTCTATCTGTATTATTTTCCATTATAATATTGGCTGTTTCAATACTTCGATCTAAATCACTTGTAAAAACCCAATTAATTTTATAGTTTTGTAATAATTTTCCAACTATTTGAGCTTCTTTTATACCGTTGGTACTGAGTGATGGATTTTTCCACCCTGTAAATTTATTTAACTTATTCCATTCCGATTCACCGTGTCTAACAACAATTAACACCATATACTTATATTCGGATTTTAACTTTTAAATATTTTTATTTTATTCGCTAATTTTTGTTAAATATCTTTAATTTTATTCATTAAATTCATAAATTTTTATTCCTGGAATATTTGTCCCATCTTTAAATTTTTGTTGTAAATACTCTAATAAAGCTCCTCCTCCAGTACTCACATAAATATTTGAATTTTTATCTTGAACTATCGATCCTGTTTCACCCCCTCCAATAATTGTTTTTATATTTTTATGTGATTCTAAAAACTTAACTAATTGAACACTAGAATGTCTATAAAAATTATGTTCAATAACACCAAGGGATCCATTCCAAAACACAATATCAGATTTTAAAACTAAATCAAATAGTTTTGATTTTGATTTTGGACCAATGTCATAACTATTTAATTCTGAAGTTTTAATATCTGGAACATATATTGGTTCCATTTCTAAACTGCTATTACCCCAACCATCTTCCATTACTGTGGTATTTGGTGTATCTGGAATATAGTGTTTGGCTAATCCGCCTGCTACAAATATTTGAGTATTAGGTAGGCTTTTAAATGAATCAATTATTGGTAATTTATCTGCTATTTTATTTCCTCCAATAATACAAAGTATTTTTTTATTTCCTGAAACTAAATTAGATAAATAAGCTATTTCTTTTTGAATTAAATGACCATATCCAATTTGTTTATTTAAAATAGTTTCAAATAATTTTATGCCACCTATACTCATGTGAGATCTATGTGCACATCCAAATGCATCAGATATAAATATATCACCAAGAGAACCATAAATATTTACAACAGGATTATTTAAATCAATTTGTCCATTTTCATACTCTGTTTCTTCTTTGTGATACCTAAGGTTTTCTAACAAAAATATTTTAGATTTTGAATTAACTAATTGATTTATTGTTTCCCCAGATATTCCGTTAGATAAAAATTCAATTGGTTTTTCTACATGTTTTTCTAAACACTTTAATACATGAGTTAGGGAATATTTTTGTTCATTTAATTTTGGTCTTCCAAAATGTGATGTAATTATTAATCTATTTGGATTTGAACTTAAAATAGTATTTATTGTTTGTAATGCTGAACTAATTCTAAAATCATCAGTTATATTTAATGATTTATCTAGTGGTACATTTAAATCCAATCTCAATACAACATTTTTACCAGAAAAATTTATGTTGTTAATATAATATTTATTTTCATTAATGTTTTTTATTGTTTGTATATTTATACTCATTTTTTTATTTTGGTTAAAGTTAAAAATTGATTCACATAATCTAATTAATTGAGCCGAATAAGACCATTCATTATCATACCAAATCATTAATTTAAATTTACCATTTCCAATATCAATAGATGCTTTGGTGTCTAAAATAGTTGGTGTTATAGTTGTAATAAAATCACAACTAACTAAATTTTTGTTGTTAATATCGTAAACTTTATTTAAATAAGGGCTTGATTTAATTATTTGAATAATATCATTTAATTTAATATTAGGATTTTCCAAATAAACATTTAAATCAACTAGTGAACAATTTATAACCGGAACCCGTAGACTAGTTCCATTTACTAATCCAGATAATTCAGGTAACACTGAATAAATAGAAGCAGAGGCTCCTGTTGTATGAGGAATTATATTATTAAATATTGATCTTGATGTTCTTACTTTTTTATCTACAATGTCAACTGTATATTGGGAAGCAGTTGTTGCGTGAATTGTTGTAAAAACACATTCTTTAATTTTATAATTGTCATTAAGTAATTTTAACATAGGAGATAAACAATTAGTTGTACACGATGATCCAGATACTATAGATTCACCTTTATATTTATTTTCATTAACCCCATAAATAAATGTAGGTGTATCGTCTTTAGAAGGAGAACTTATTATTACATAATCAACATTATGTTGAGAACATTTTTCTTTAGTTAAAAAAGATCCAGTACATTCAAATAAATATTCACACCCCATTAGTTTCCAATTTAAATTTTTTGGGTCTCTATCTGATAAAATTTTAACAGTATGGTGATTAATTTTAAATTCGCTATCTGAGAGTATTTCAAATTTAAAATTTTTATCATATTGATGAGTAGAATCATACTTTAAATATTCTTCTATTTCAGTTACTTTCATACCTGTTACATTAATACACCGAATAGTAAAATTTTTATTATTTAATAATTGAATAAAAACACATTTTCCTATCCGACCAAAACCATTAATACCAACATTAATCATATCAAGTATATAAAATGTTTTAGAAAAATTTTTAATAAACCCCTTATATAATTTATTTCTTTTTTAATATAATATGAAAAAAAATTTATTTATTTTATTATTAGTGTCCATTTTTATTTTTATATTATTTTTTAGCCCTTATAACGAATCTAATAAAAACAAACAAATAGAAAAATTTTCATACATTTATGAAAAAAATTTTTTTAGTAACCAAGATTTTAATTTATTAAAAAATGAGCTAAAAAAAGCGGACTCTAATTTAGAAAAATCAGTTGAAAAACTCCCAAATGTTTATAGATATAATTTAGTTGTTGAATCACCTGTTATTAAAAATTTAATTAAAAAATATGAAGAAAAAATTAAAAAATTAGTATTAAATAATAAAATTTATCTAGCTAACAATTTTCCTATTGAATATAGAAAATATGTCAAAGGAAGTTTTATGCTTAAACACAGAGATCAATTAATTTATGAAATCCCTCAATATGAATGTGTTTTTACAGTTACTAATTCAACAGATTCATATACAGTAATTGGAGATAAAAAAATAAGTTCAGAGCCAAATTCAATTATTATTTTAAAAGCCCAAGGCATTGAACACGAAGTTACAAAAGTAAATAAAGGTGAAAGAAAATTTTTAAAATTCATATTCACTGAAACAGATAAATTTTATAATAAATAAATAATATGTAACAATTATATTTTTTAACAACGGGTATATTTTTTTAGTAATTCAATTTCTATCATTAGATCGAAATTGAACAACAATGCATTTTCTTGATCCTAATCCACAAATTGATTTAGGTCTGTGTTCTAAATTTCCACTCATCAAAACAACCATATGACTATGCACATCAAGATATTTTTTTTGAGTTTCATAATATGAAACAACACCTAATACCTTATTTTTTTTTATGTTTTCAACATAATATAATCCTCCACCATCTAGACAATCATCTTTATCAACATAAAAAATACATGTTTCAACAGCGTAATTTACTGCTCCACCATCATCAGTGTGCATAGCGAGTGGTACACAAACTTTTTGACCATTTGATGTATATTTCCATAATTCGATCAATCCAACGTTCCTGTTTACATTAAAACCGTAGGACCTCAATAAATGATATGCCTCTTTTAAAATGCATTCAAATTCAATATTAATTTTTTTCCCTTCGTCAAAGTCAAACTGAGTACTAGTTACTGGTTTATCTCCATAACAATATCTATCAAAAATTCTTAAAAACTCTTTATTTGTATATTCGTCAATAGATCCTGATAGTAATTTAGGAGTAATATGATTGGTATGGTATGTTAATGTTGGTTCAACAATTGATTTCATCATTAATGTTAAATTAAGATGTGTAGATACTTTATAATTTTCAATTTTTTTATAAAAATTGATTTAAATACTAAAGAAATAATATGATTCATATATAATGAGCTATTATTTGATTGATTTTGGATCACCTAAAATTGACTTTAATTTTGATAATCTAATTATCGGAAGGAAAATCAAAACAGATCAAGAAAACCACAAATATTATATTTACTATCAAAAAGATCAAAATGAAACGCCAAAAGAAATATTTATTAGACTACCAAGATTAAGACTAATTTATAACTTAGCAAATCAAAAATTTAATCAACTTAACATTCCAATATATCCAAATTGGGACCTAACCAATAATTTTATTAAATTTATTCAAAATTTAGAATCTGATATTAACGAATGTTTTATTAATAAAAAAACCAATAAGGAATGGATTAGCATTATTAATAAAAAAAATTCCTTACACTTCATTAAAACTAGTACTTATGATAAATATAAAACTTCTTCTGATATTGAAGATAAAAAAATTACTTTGAATGATTTTAAAATAAATGGTCAAATAGATGTGGTAATAAAATTAAGTTATGTTTGGTGTAAAAATAATAAAATCGGCCTATCATCACAATTATACCAAATTAAATATTTTGCACCACCTGATCAACTTGATATTAACTTTATTGATCCGGTTGAACCTAAACCTAAACAAACATTTGGGCCACCAATTCCTCCACCTTTACCATTTTTAAACCAACTTAAAGAAAAAGAAATAAATCCAGATGACATAATTACAAAATCCATGAAAATGGCTGGTAAACCTGCTAGTTTGTTACCTCCTCAAATTGGATTAAAAATTATTCCAGATGTAAAAGATTTACAAAAAGCTATTAAAGATTTAAAACCTGTTATTAATAAAGAATAATTTTATAATGTTATCACCTGAAGTTGAAGAAGGTAATGTTGAATATAAAAGATATTTAATCAATTTAGATGAAAATAGATTGGAACAATTGTCAACTCAAATGAAATGGCGGTTAGCAGAAGGTAATAATGAAGCTATATATTATTTAGGTGTAGATGATGACGGAACACCTTTTAATTTATCTGACGAACAAAAAAAAGAAACACTTAATAATTTTACATTATTACTTAAAAAAAATAATGCTGACATAGTAAATTTTGAAGTAATTAAATCAGAAATTAATATCAATAAAGTTAGTTATTTTAAAATTACAATAAGAACCAAATCAAAAATTTATCCGGAAATTAGAGTGGTTTTATTAGGAGACACACTTAGTGGCAAAACTACTTTTTTATCAAATATTTTGTTAAATAAAGTAGATAATGATACTGAAGCAAGATTATATTTAATGAATCACAAACATGAACTTGAATCTAAAAAAACTTCATCAATTAACTGTTTTTATAAAATATGGAATGGGGTTAAATTTACATTCATTGAAGCACCCGGAGATAATGAATATACAAGAACCAGATATAAAATTTTATTAGGAACACATCCTGATATTTGTTTATTGTTTTCAAATTGTAAAAACAATTATAATGAAAAATATTTAAATACTGTAAAACATCTTGGAATTCCATATATTCCAATAAATATATTTGATTCTATCAGTGAATATAATTGTAAAAAACTGATTAATAAAAACAAATTATTTGATGAAATTAACAATAATTTATTAACTAATAATAAATCAATTAATTCTCCAACAATTTTTAATATTTTAAGCGTGTATCCACATACAGATTTGGGTATTATTGTATCTGGTTTTTTGATTTCTGGAAAACTAGAAATAAATAAATCAATAGGATGGTACAGTGGACAAAACATAACATACTCAAACAAATTCAAAATTAAATCTATTCATATAAGTTCTGAACCTATCAAAGAAATTAGTAGTAAATCTATGCTAACTTTATGTTTAAAACCATTAAATAACAAAAATAAAATTAAAAATAAAAATAAATTAAAATATGGTTTTTTATCAAATAAACCAATTAATATGTTAACAAAAATTAAATTTAATTATTGGGTAACAACTAATGAATTAAAAAATGAATTACCTAATAATATATTTGGTTATTGTGAAAATAAATTGGTATATTTGGTAAATATTAAAAAAAATTCAGATCATTATGAGGCATTTGTTACAAATTATTATGAAGGCAATGGGCCTATAATAATTGATAATGAACATTATCATGGGATAATTAAAATTATTTAAAATCAAATAAATCAACTTTAAACATTAGGGATGTTAATAACAGTTGGGAAAAATGGTGCAACAGCAATTGGTGACATTGGACTCATAGGTAAAACGGAAGCAACTAATGAATCAGTATATCTGGGTGGAATATATGTATCGTTAGTAACTATTGGTACAGGATAATTTAAGCCAACAGGAAACATATTAATACCAACTTTATTACGTCCATCTTCTTGATAGTATTTAATTTGAGCTTCCATATTTCTGGATCTATCAGTTATAATCATTTTAGTAACATTAAGATTGTGGTTTATTTTAATAAAATTTTTAATGGCTTCTTTGAAAGAGTCACCATATATTAAAGATTCAAAGGGATAAACTATTTTAAATTCCATTATATAATAACCTGGAAAATAATATTCAGGTTATTAAAATAATTATTTACTATATAATTTTTTTTAAAGTTAATACTTTTATAAATCTAATATAATTAGACCATTCTGGAAAATTTAAATTAATACTTGTAAATATAATTCATCAATAGCTATTTTTAAACCATTTATAAATCCTAATAATTAACTTAAAAAATAAAAATTGATAAGTTTATTATTAAAGAGATAACTTTATTATTAATTAAAATACCTTAATGGGCATTAAAAATTTATTAAAATTTCTTTCAGAATATCCCGAACTTATTAAAGAAAAGGAAACTACTGAATATTATGGAAAAAAAATAGCAATTGACATCAGTATATTAATGTATCAAGTTGTCATTGCAATCAGAAACTCAGGTTCTGATTTAACAAATGAAAAAGGTGAGATAACATCACACATTCTTGGATTATTTAACAAAACATTATCATTCTTAGAAAAAGGAATAATTCCAGTTTTTGTGTTTGATGGAAAACCACCTCAACTTAAGCAGAAAATATTAGATGCAAGAAAGCAAATTAGAAAGAAGGCTTTAGAGAAATTATCAGATGCACAAAATGAAGCTGATAAAATTAAATATTTAAAAAGAAGTGTTTGGATTTCAAAAGAACAAATGGATCAATGTAGAGAATTATTGAACTTGATGGGAATTCCCTATGTTGATGCGCCCGAGGAAGCTGATTCAGAATTATCATATCTATGCAAGTCTAATCTTGTTTATGCGGTATTAACAGAAGACATGGATATTTTAACTTTTGGATCTCCAAGAATTATTAGAAACTTATCATCCAGTAAAAAAACTCCAATAGAAATTCACTTGAATCAAATTCTTGAACATCTTTCAATTACATATGAACAATTTATTGAATTATGTATTTTATTTGGTTGTGATTACTGTCCAAATTTATCAGATGTTAAACATAGTTTAATGTTTCAAACTTATTGTAAACATCGAAATATAGAAAAAACATTAGAGGAACTTAAAAGTTTAAATTATGTTATTCCTGAAAAGTTTGAGTACCAAGATGCTAAGCAATATTTTATGAATTCAACACATAATGATGTTGATTCTGAAAAGTTAAAATTAAAGAAACCAGAAACTGAAAAATTAATTGAACTATTAGTTAGTAAGTATGGACTAATTAAATATAAAGTTATTCATAAGCTCAATAAATTAAATGAAGCTTATCAAAAATTTAAGGATAATTAATAATAATTATTATACTTTTATATTATGAATTATTAACTTGTTTTAGTTTTGATACAAATTGATTTATATCTACCACATAATTTAATATTTGATAATGGCATTTGGATATAAAACTTGAATGAGAACAATCAAATAAATTCTTTTTTAAACTTCCAGTATTTATAACACGATACAGCTCATCTAAATTGTAAAAAAATTGCGGGTGCTTTTCAATAAAACCCTTAATTTTTTTCACAAATTCTTCATTTACAAATTTATTCGAATTAAATTCAGCAAACAATTTATAAAAATCAGGATTAGACGAATCACTTAATCTTATTGGAGTAATATATAATAACTGTGCTAATGGATCTATTTCTAATTTTTTTCCTTTAACACTATGTTCAAATACTGATTGATTATAGTTACTTACTATTGTTTCAAATAATGGTGCTTTAAAATAGGGATAATACCATGTTTCATCTACAGATGATTTATTTCTATTAAAATAATAATTAAATACCCATCTAAATCCTCTTAAATAAGCAGTTACTACATTTTTTCTATCATGATTATTAAAATATTTTTGATAATAATATGTTTCATTAATTTTTCTTGTTTTTAAAACATTTCCATAAAATTCATTAATTGGATTAAATAGAGTATAATATCGGTCTAATTTGTTATTTATTAAATATAATTCAGTATCTCTTGGTGATAAATCTTTCATATTCATTATATGTTTTTTTAGTTTTGATTGAAATTGAACATATCTAAGTTTTTCATATTTTTCTTCTCCTTCTATTTCTTTAAGATCAACAGTAACTAGACTATTAATTGGTAATACTGTATTTAAGGCTTCTTTAATAACATCAATTAATTTGTTTCTTTCTAAGAAATAAAAATTTAAAGATCCAAATTGTCTACCTTTTGAATCCTTACTCTTAATTAATAATTCTTTTATCTTAAAAGGATCAATATAAAATAGTAAATTATTATAAAAATTATAAAATGGATCAGCAAATTTTTTTGCTATAAAATCATCAATATTTGATTGTTCCATATTTTTTAATTTAAATAAATCTATTAAAAAATTTTTTTGATTGGCGTAATTATAATTTTGATAAACGTTTAAATAACTGTTTCTAAATAATAATCTTTTTTCATGCACTCTCATCAAATTTAAATAATTTAAAAATACCGAACTAACAATATCATTATCTGAAACAATATGACCGTGATTTAATAAATTTATTAAATACATATCAATTAAAAACAAAAAATCCAAATTAGTTTGTATTGATTCACATTTAGGTAAAAAATCATTACCAAATATTGTAAAAACAAATACAATATCTTTTATTAATTTCTTCATATTAAGATCTGAATAATCAGAACCTTCAATTCTTTCCACACAATAATCATAAATTACTGTTTTTAATAATTTAATATTAATTATTGATAAATCTTCCGAATCATTATTATATCTTAATACTTGAATATTATCTGAATATTTTGATATCATACTTAATAAAATAACATCAGCATCTGGACTATAAAATATTATTGAATCTTTATTTTTAATATCTAACTGATTTATTACATCATAAATTTTCATCTCACCTTCGCCTTCTGAATTTGAATCAGAAAATGAAAACTTTTTAATTTTTGTAAAAAATTCATAATCTTTTGGTTTTAAAATTAAATCTTCTTTTTTTATCAATCTATTTTTTGTAATATATTTAATATTTAATAAATATTTATTAATCTTATCCATAAATACTGTTCCTGGGCTAATATTATTTTTGCTCCAATTAAAGGGTAAAGAATATTTTTCAAGTAATTTTTCTACAAAGTCACCAATAAAACGTCTTTTCTTTTGTTCTAAAATTTTTGCAAATGTTGGGACACCATCTATTCCAATATAAACATATTCTAAATTATTTAAGTCTATTTTTTCTAACATTGTAATTAAAAAATCATTTACTTCTTTAATAATCATAATATCAATATCTTCTACTTTAAAATTTGAATATTTTGAACTGCGAGATTGATTTAATTCAGAAATTAATTTGCTGGAAACATTATGAATTATTGAATTAAAGTCAATCAACAAATATTTTGTCTGAATCAAATCTTGAGTACTAGTATTAACTAGATCTAATTGTGAGGTTACATTAAAGTTACGGTTTACGGTAGAAAAAAACTTCTCAATCCCCATTATATTACTTTAGATATAAACTATAATAATATTATTTATATTAGTTTGAAAATACATAAAATAAAAATTGTTCTTGATATGCTTGCAACTTACAATATAGCTTTTATACCACTTTCTAATTAACTTGTTTTAATTATTAACTAATAAAAATTGAACAAGATATTCAATGAAATTATTTTTTATCTATTAATCAACTAGAAATTAGTATTCAATCTAATAATCTAACTACTATAAATAACCCAGTACTATTTGACTCATGGAACGAGTATCAAATAAAATTATTATTTAATTTTTGGAATGTACAATATAAGTGGGAATTTGCTCTCACATGTATTATTATTTTTGTTTCAAGTATTTTGTTACAATATATATTTTTACTGCTCAAATATATTGAATACAAAATTTTAGAAGTTATTTCTAATAACAATGAAAGAGATATTGAAGAACGTAGACAATTGGTATTTAAAAAATCTGATCCGAAAAGTTGTGCTTGTTTAAAATTAGGATACTTTGCTACTTCGTTTGTGTTTTATGGATTATTTTTAATTTTGTCTTTGATTGTGACAACCCTAAATCCTTGGATTGTTATGTCGCTAGTGCTTGGTTATAGTTTAGGTAGTGTATTAATCTTAAATAAACTTATGGTATTGAGAGTTGAATACAGCTATGTACTTTAGTTCTTTTAGCCTATTTCTTTATTAAATTGTAATTTAGCTTATTACCTTATTATCTTTATATATTAAAAATATTGAATTTTTTAACAAAACTATTAAAAAAATTGTTATTCTTAATCATTAAGTGAAAATGAGTAATATATTAATGAACACTGACGTAGAAAATTTTGTTAATTATATCAATAACAATGCAAAAAATGTTGGCCCTAAAAGAGCCCGTGATAAATTAACAAGCGAAGAAATTATTGGAGAAATTAAATTATCTGCAATTGAAAGACTTAAAGATGCTAGTACTCGTGATCTTAAATTACGAGGTCGAGAACTTACCAAACATCTTACTCTTTTAAAAGAATCTTTTGAACAAATCGTAATTGGTTTTAAGAAAGACAAACAAATTGAAAAACAATTTCCAGAATTTATTCGACTTTGGTTAATTGCTGAATTTTCTGTATGTGTTAATATTTTAGATGAACTTTATAATTATTCGATGAAAAATAAATCTAAAACATTTTCAGAATGTATTAATGCACTAACAAAGAAAATTCAAAAAGAAAATAGTACTAAACCAAAAAGTAATAAGAAATTTAAACAAGATCCAAACCTTATTACATTTGAAATTAAACAATTAGAAAATAATAATGAGGATGAAACCATTAATGAAGATATTGATGATTATGAAGAAGACTCTGAAACAGAATCTTCTGAAGATGATGGTGATGATTGGGGTGATGATGGAGATGACGATGATGATGACGAAGATGACGAAGAAGTAATGAAAGATTCTAAAGCAAATAAACCTATTCTTAATAAAAAAGATGGGCGCGAATTTGTTCATCAAATTTTCAGATCAAAAGACGAAGATGATGAAGAAGAAATTTTAAAATATTATTCGAAACTTCCTGATAATGAAAAGAATCAAGCTTTAACTCAAATTAAAGAAATTAATGCTTACCAAGCTGGTGATAAACCTATTTTATTTCAAATCATGGAATTACCTCTTCCAATTGGTCAAAAGAATCACATTCTTAAAAACTACACTACCTTAGCTACAAGTAGATATCCTGATAACAAACTTAAAACTTGGTTTGATGCTCTTATGACTGTTCCATTTGGTAAATATAAAGGTGTAAGCTTGGATTCTATTAAATCTAAAAAGGTTAAAAAATTTCTTGATAATCTCCAAGTAATTATGGATGAAGCTGTTTATGGACACGACGAAGCCAAAAGACAAATCATCCAAATGATGGGTCAACAAATTAGAAATCCTAAATCAAAAGGTAATGTGTTAGGCATCTATGGACCACCTGGAAACGGCAAAACTACATTAATTAAAGAAGGTATTGCTAAGGCCATGGACAAACCCTTTGTATTTATTTCATTAGGTGGTGCTACCGATGCATCATTCCTTGAAGGTCATAGTTATACTTATGAAGGTTCGATTTATGGTCGTATTGTTAACGGTTTAATTACCAGCAAATGCATGGATCCAATTATCTACTTTGATGAATTAGACAAAATTTCTAAAACTCATAAGGGTGACGAAATTGCTAACTTGCTTGTACATTTAACTGATCCTGTGCAAAACTCTCACTTTAGGGACAAATACTTTCATGGAGTTGATATTGACTTGTCAAGAGCCACTATCATTTTTAGTTACAACGATCCATCCAATGTAAACCCTATTTTAATGGATAGAATTACCAATGTTGAAACCAAATATCTTATGATATCACAAAAACTTCACATTGCTAAGAACTATCTATTACCTGAAATGATGAAAGAAATGGGATTAAATAATAATGATATTGTTATTAATGAAGAAACTATTCGTGAAATCATTAATAAATATACATATGAAGGCGGAGTACGTAAATTAAAGTCTGTCTTATATAACATTTGTCGTGAACTCAATTTGGCTAATCTTATTAAAAATTCAATTGATGGCGATAAAGTTAAATTCCCATTTGTTGTTGAATCAAAACATATCAAAACTCTTCTAAAACATAAAATGGAAATTGACCACGACAAGATTCACAAAGATGACAAACCAGGTATTGTTAATGGCCTATGGGCTAACTCACTTGGTAATGGCGGTGTTCTATCAATTGAAACTATGTTAGTACCATCTTCATCTTTCCTATCCGTTAAAGCAACTGGACATTTAGAAAAAGTTATTAAAGAAAGTACAGAAGTTGCTACCAGTTTGGCTTGGAACTACTTACCCGAAGATGTTAAAAATAAATATCTAACTGAAAGCAAAGACAAACCATTAGGTATTCACATCCACTGCCCAGATGGTGCTACTCCTAAAGATGGTCCATCTGCTGGTGCTGCATTAACCATTGCACTCTATTCATTACTTACTGGTAAAAAGATCAGACATGATATTGCTATGACTGGTGAAATTAACTTAGAAGGCAAAGTTACTGCAATTGGAGGTCTTGAAGAAAAACTAGAAGGTGCTAAAAGAGCAGGAGTTAAGCTTGTGCTCTTTCCTAAAGAAAACATTAAACATCTTGACAAAATCAAAGAAAGAAATGTTTTACTATTAGATGAAGATTTTACTGTTATTCCGGTAGAAACTTTTGAAGAAGTTATGCGATATTCACTAGTTGAATAATTATTTTATCAAATTCTATATTTTATTAATTAAATAATAAGATAAAGAAGAAAGTATAAAAAATTGAAATATTTTGCTAATAATTAAATAATAACTTTTATTAATGACCCAGCTTATAAATAAAGATCAATATATTGACAAATACCTCGAATGCATGAATTTAATAAGTCAAATGAATTCAAAAGAAAACATTAGTTCTATTCATCAAATTATTAGCACAATTTATAAATATCCAGAATATCCTGTTAATAAACTTTTAATTAAACTACAGCGCGAATGCGACTTTGGTTATTTTTGTCCATATTCTTATGATTTAGACAAAAATAATCTGCCTGATGAATATTATAGCTTTTTCGGTTCACAATTATCATGGCTTAAATTATACGATAACTCTTCAAATATGTATCAAAAAAATTCTGGATATCTTGAAACCATATATTTACTCTTTAGAGATGTTTTAATTAAGTATAATGGGATGGACTCAAATATTTTATATGTTAAATCAAATGCGGGTTTAACTATTGTCTTATCAAATTGTGTTATGAGATTCATTAGTAATGATTCTTATAATAAATTAAAACCACTTTATGAAAAGTTAGTATTATCCAGAGATCTCAATCCTGAATACGATTACTTTGAAAAAATCCACCAAATATATAATTATTCTGATTACGGATTTGTATGTATTATAAGTGAAAAACTAACATCTGTTAAAACATTTGATGGACTACATGTTAAACCAAGGTTTTCTGAACTGTTAGACATAATTTTTGATTCAATTTCTGAAGCAAGAAATATTTTACACTCAATCGGATATTTGCACAATGATCTGTCACTAGACAATACAGGTTTTAGGGAGTCTGATAAAAAATTTGTTATTTTTGATTTTGACATGACATCATTTAATCCAGCAAGATGCTCTATTCTAAATGATAAAATAAGAGGTTATGAAAAATAGTTTTAAAAATTATATAAAATTTAATTTATTTAAAATTCTCATTTATAAATATATATGAACAATTCTAAACTAGCAAATTTAATTAATTTGTATGGAGGTAATGACGAATTAAAAATTAAAAATTTAGAAAATATGATGGATGAAGATTCAAATACTTCAGAATATGCTTTAGATTTATTAGAAATATTTGATACATCAAGTGAATATGAAGGAGGTAGAGGTAAATTAAAATTACCAAAAGCAAAAAAAGTAAAATCCCCTAAATCACCCAAATCTAAATCCCCTAAATCACCCAAATCTAAATCCCCTAAATCACCTAAATCACCCAAATCTAAATCCCCTAAATCACCCAAATCACCTAAATCCAAATCACCCAAATCACCTAAATCCCCTAAATCCCCTAAACAAAAACCAAGACCTAAACTTGACGAAGATTTAGAATATAATGAAGAAGTTATTCAACAAACTAAACCAAGATCTCCCAAACCAAAACCTATACCTAAATATCAAGAAGATTTAGAATATAATGAAGAAGTTATCCAACAAACTAAACCAAGATCTCCTAAACCAAAACCTGTACCTAAATATCAAGAAGATGATTCAGAAGAATATAAAATACTTAATACTGAATCAGATGTTAACCTTTCAAAATTATCTAATTTGTCAAATTTAAATAAAATATCAAAAAAACAACCCAGTTTATTAACAAAATTTACTGATATTTTTAAATCAAAAGATACAAGTAAAATTTCAAACTTAGCAAAATTAGCTAATACTGAAAATAAAGCTGAATTAGTTCAATCATCTTCTCAAGTTGTTAATCCAAGTTCAATATCTAACTTGGCTAAATTATCACAACAAATTCCAACTTTATCAGAACAAATTCCAACTTTAATACAACAAATTCCAACTTTATCAGAACAAATTCCAACTTTATCACAACAAATTCCAACTTTATCACAACAAATTCCAACTTTAACACAAACATTAAGCTCCCAACAAATACCAAATCCTGCATTTGGAACTCATCTTGGTGCTACTTCATATCAACAACCTCCAAGTCCAAGTGCTACTCAAAAACAACAATATTTTTCACCACAATATGCTCAATATTACCCACAAACTCAATATCAACCCATAACAAATCCTGCATTTGGTACTTTTCAACAATATCCTCAACAATACCCAATAATGCAACCCCAACAGTATGGCTATCCTCCTATGATGCCAAATCAATTTTATATACCAATTCCACAAAATTGGATGACACCACCTCAAACTTTACTTCAACAAGGTGGTGAATTAAATGAAGAACTTGATCAAATAAATAAAAAATTATCTGAGTTTTTAAATTAAGTTATTACCAATTTGTTACTAATTTATACTTCAATTTCTTTGTTTTTTGATTGTTTTGTTTGTTTTTTTGTTTTTATTACAGTATCAGTTTTTTTAACTTTATCACTTTCAAACAACTTTTCAAATTGTTTTGATACCTTGTTAACATAATTTTTAGGAATATTTTTAAAATCAATCATTTTCTTATTAAATTCAAATTGTTTTTTAGCATCTGGATTTGAATTTAAATACTCTTCTAATTTTTCGTCAGAATCTAATATTTCTTTCTTTTTAACTCGTGAACCTTTAGGAAATATACTTGGAATACAATCTGATGTATCGCCCATTATAAATTTAGTTCTTAGGGCATTCGTTGCTTCTTCTTCAGTAAGAACAAAAGGTTTTTTTATTTTATAATTAACAAATGTTAAATTATCTCTACCCAATTGTAAAAAATCTTCATCTCCTGAAACCAAGTATATTGGATGTAATGGATCTTTTTCTTTCATATACATACTAATAATTGCAATAAGATCATCTGCTTCCATTTTTTCAACTCTTAAGCTGAAAATATTATTGTTCTTTGAAATAAAATTTGGTATCATGGTTTCATATGTATATTCAAATACTGGTTTAAAATTATGTTTTAGTGATAAATCAGCTCGATCACCTTTATAATCGCAGTGTAATTGAGTTCTCCACAAACTTTCTTTAGGTGAATCCATACAAAATATTATATTAGAATTATCAAATATTTTCTTCTTTACCAATCCAATAATTGAATCCAAATACATTTTTTCATACTTTTCCATAAACAATTTATTTTTTGACCAATCATATTTGTTATCTGATTTTAAATCTTTAAATTCATCTGGATTAGCAAATGAATACCATCTAATTGTTGCAAAAAATCGATAGAAAGAAGTATAAGATGTATCAACTAAAATAAGTGGTTTAAGACCACCAGTTTCTATTTTTTTAGTTTTGCTCATTAATTAATATAATAATATCAGTTTAAAATAGTTTATATTCAATTTTATTACTAATAAAATAAACAAGTAAAAACTAAAAAAAATGAAAAATAAATTATTGGACTATTAATCCTTCCATATAACAATGAGTTTTTTAACCCTTGAACAAATTAATCAAATAAAAACTAATATCAATTGTATGTACAAATTATTATATGATTTAGAAAATCAGACTAAAATGATAAGACAAATTATTGATAATGAAAAGATGATTTTACATAAACATTGTAATCATAATAAAGAAATTGATAGAACATCTTATAATGATCACACAGAATTTTACTGTTCAGTTTGTGGGGTTGATTTATAACAAGTTTATCTATTAACTTTAAAAAATTAATAAATATTGAAATTTATTTTAATTTATAATGTCAAAATAAATTTATGGAAAATAATTCTCAAATATTAAACTTTTGGTTTCCAAATAATGATTATAATATATGGTGGTTTAAATCAAATGAATCATTAGATAAAAAAATATATGACAACTACTTTACTATTATGACAAATACATTTATTAATCATAATACTAGTAATTATATTGATACTAATCCAAAAAATATCATATCCTCAATTATTTTGTTAGATCAGTTTTCAAGAAATATTAACAGAATTACTAATGACATAAATATTAAAGACTATACATTAAAAGCCCGTGAGCTATCTCAAATTTGGATTGATAAAAAATACTATTTGACCGAACCAGTTGAACACACAGTATTTGCTTTTCTTCCAATTAGACATTTAAATGATGTTGAACAAATGAAACATCTAATTAAAATATTAGAAGAAATGGAATCAAATATAGACAGTTTAAAATCAAATAAGGTATTCGATACAAAAATTATATCAAATAAGGTATTCGATAAATTTAAATTGCATACACTCAGACAGTTTAATATTATATCAAATTAAAAATTTTTTTATTAAGTAATATAATGATGCCAATTTTTATTCCTAATAGAATTACCTCAGAACAACAAAAAGGAGGTAAACCAAAAAAGGGCTCTAAAAAACCTATCAAAAAATCTATTGAAAATCCAACTCCAAATAAAAAAGGTTCTAAAAAAGCTTCTAAAAAATCAACTAAAAAATCAACAAAAAAATCAACTAAAAAATCAACAAAGAAATCAACCAAAAAATCCTCTAAAAAATAGAATATGGATAAATTATAAAAATTGAAATTATTTTGAGTATGTAATAATAATCATTTTATAATGACATCTAATGATACTATTACTTTCATAATTAGTTTTTTTGTTTTTTATATCAGTTGTGTTGGATTTTGGTTTTGTATTAAAAAAACTAACAAACGAAGAATCTTACCAATTTTTTCATCAACTAATATAAGACCACTAAATAATAACTATACATTTGGTTCTAACTCATCTAATTTAGAACAAATTGTAATTGATATCTATCCTGAACATGTTTTGGTTCCTCCTTATGCACTAACTATTAATGTGCAACCACCAAATAATTTCAATAAAAAAGATTCATAAAAATTGATTTTACTTTATTTTATTTAGATTTTAATTTGCCTTAATGATTGAAAACTATCAATTAATTGAACAAATCCACTCTGACGTACCACCTAATGTAAAATTTATATATGATTTCGATACCAATCCATATTTACTTGAAAAATTTCATGCACCAATTTATGATTTAATATGTAGACTACCCTTTTCATTTCAAGAAAAAATACAATTGGATTTTAATAGAACTAATACTTTAAATAATACGGATGATTTTATTACATTCAAAGTTAATTATAATGAAACCATTGATATTATTACTCAGTCAAAATATACAAAAAACGAAAGTTTACCATTTCATTTTAATCTATTAGATGATGGTATTTTATGTGATTTTATAGACGCAACATCATTAGAAGATAAATTAATTAAAAATTCAAATAGATACATGGCTTGGCCTGTTGATTTTGTATCTGAAATAAAAAAATCAGGCCATTCTATTTTAGCAGTATTTGATAAAATAAAAAGAACTTGTTATTTATTAGATCCTAATGGGTCTTTATCGTATTTTGATAACGATGAACTTGGTTTTTTAGATTATAAAAATCTAATCCACAAAACAATGGAGTTTTATTCAAACATGTTAGCTTACGAATATGTAATATTAAAAGACATTGGAATTGATGTTTGTGTTAATTATAAAATTAACTCAGGTTACCAACAAAAGTTTTTTTCAGGATATTGTAAAGGATGGACATTATTTTTTATGATAATGTTAATTAGTTCACCTAATAGTTTTGAATTTACTGATTATTTAAAAAAATTTATTAATTTGAATATTAATCAAATTAATATGATGATTGAAATATTTCAGGTTTGGCTATATTGGAACTATAAATTTCAAAACATATTAGAATCAAAAATAACTAAACCAAGTTTTTAGATTTAATATAATGACTATATACGTAAAAACCTACTCCTAAAAAAGAACAAATTGATCCAAATAAAACAAATTTAGATACTTCAAGTGAATTGGGCTGATTTTTAATAATATCTAAAGTTTTATCAGAATTATCAAACATAAAAGATTCATTTACTTTAAAATTTATAAATTTATTTTTAAATAAGTTGTTATAATATGCACTCAATCTATATTGATCATATATTTTTTGGTTATATATTTTGTTGTTATAAAATAAACGGGTATGATAATAATTTGGACTGATTGGTTTAAATGGTCTATTGATTTGTTGTTTTTGTTTCCAAACATTATAAATTGTTGTAAAAAAATCCATAATATTAATTATTTATTACTTATAAAAAAAATTATGAAACCAAACTAATTTGTTACAAACTGATTTAATTATAATATAGTTTGAACAATGAATTCGGTAAAATTATCAATTTCAATATCAGATAAATTACCACAATTAAATTTTGTTAATAAATTTGTATATTCTTCAGTTAGTTCTTGTATATTTAAAGCATCTACAACATATCCAAACGATGTAAAATTGTGATGGGTAAATTTTTTGTCATGCCATTTAACAGATATCCCAATCCATTCTCTTTTTAAAATTGTTACTAGTACACTGCGATTTTTTAAATTATTTTTGCACTCTAATTTTATATGTTCATTGTGTTCACTAATACTTTTTGTTGTTACTAGTACACTGCGATTTTTTAAATTATTTTTGCACTCTAATTTTACATGTTCATTGTGCTCTTCAATACTTTTTGTTGTTAATTCATGTTGTACGGTGTTTCCCATTATATATAATTATAAATCAATAAAAATTATTTTATTCAATATTTTAAAAAATTGAAATTTAAATATTCAATAGGCAATTATAATAAGTTGTAATGTCAGATACTTACACCCAACACAATAACCAATACGCTGACTACCATGCTTTTGATGAGCAAGTTCATTCTCGAAAGGGGAAAACAAAAAACAAGCACAACAAAGCATACGGGAACCATAAAATTGCTCTTCATAAAAAGAAGAATAATATTGATTCCAATATATGGGTTTCATCATATGATGTATATAAGTTTGTTGCAGACAAAAAACGTACTCACTCATATGCTAAAACTATGAGATCCAAAGGTTGGGACTACAAACATTTTGTATCTCACAACGAAATACCAAAAGACCAAAACGATACTCAAAATCTAGATCTTGTTGATCAAGATGATGTGTTTTGGGATAGTTGGGATAATTATTCTGATAACTGTGATAACTGGGATAGCTACAGCGACTATTCTTATGATATAAGCTATAGTGAATACGATGATTGGGATGATTTGTACGAATCTAGATCAACTTGTTCTAGACAAACATGTAAAACAAATCGAACTATACAAAATGTTTTTGGATATTAGTCTAATTTTAAATTGAATTCTTATTTTATTACTAACAAAATTAAATAAATAAACAAAGTAATTAACAGAAAACAGCAAAATTAAGTAAGGAATTTATCATAAGGTCTGAATATTTATAGACCTGTTTGTTTGCATCAACCCATTCAAATTTTTGATTTAAAATATTAGAAACTAATTCTGAATCTTTAATCCAAATTAATTTATTAGTATTATTTGAATCATAATTAAATGTTTGATCAATATCATTGTATTGGGTTGGACAATTAGCAATATATAAAATATATTTTCCTTGTTTGTACCAATATTTAGTTGCATTTTTATCAAACACTGAATTTAAACAATCTGTAACACTAACTAATTTACCAGTTTCTTCCCATGTTTCACGACACACCGTTTCATGAGGATATTCTTGATCTATTCTTTTACCTCCAATAATATGAACAACAGGATTGGTAGATTCTTTTCTAGTTTCAATTGTGAATAAAAAATAATTTGACTCTTCAAACTTTTTAGAAAAAATAATACCACAAGATTTGTATTCATTGATATAATTAATTGGATTAATATAACAGGTAAACATTAACTATATTTTTACCTATTATATAAAATTTTATAATTCAATTTTTTTAACAAATATTTTTACCAACATAATTTGTATGAGCTGGTGTATTTAGATACATATATTCAATCATTTCATAGATAAATGCCCACTTAAACTCGTAAGTACCAAATGGTTTGTGTTTTATCCATGAAAGGTTGCTTCCATTAGGAAGAATATATGGATGTAAATGTTGTTTTTCCTTAATATAATTTGAAAATTCTTTCAAATAAATTTTTGAACTACCATCAACTTTACAAAGCCCATTAATATAAATTTTTATAGAATATCTTTTAGTATTGTAATAACAGATTACAAATCTATAAACATCACCTTGAACCTGATGAATAACTAAATAATCATGAATTAGTTTTTGGTCAAAGTTATCAAGAAAATGTGATTCCTCAGTTAAAACAAATCCAAGAAATTTTTCTGAAAACTCAACTTTATTGGCAATTGGAACAATATTATTCATTGGAATTAAATGTAATAAATTAATAATATATTTATTTCTTATTTCAATTTTTAGACAAATTCTAATATCGTATTGACAAACTAAATAATTTTTTATTCTAATGCATCTAACCAAATCGATTGACGTTCTTCCGATACATTTAATTCATCTAATGCTTTTTTAGCTTCTGCTTTTAAATTAAGCTGAGAATTAGCCTCACATCTTCGCATGCATGCAATTATTGCATTATTTATCTGTTCATTTTCACTGATTCCTATTTGAACATCATCAATAAAACCACTTAATGAATTAACAAGTCTTGTTATTTTACCGGTAAAACAAACCCGAGCACCAGCATTAATTTCATCACGTAATACTCTTCTAATTTCATTTTTATATTCGTGTATTTCTGAAATAGCCCATATTCTTTCAAATATTTCCGCCCATGTTACACCATTACGCGATACAACAGCAGTAATTTCACAATTTGATTTTACAAGAGAAACAAATAAAGAATTTGATATAAGGTTAAAACCATCAAATATATAATACCAACTCATTTTACTAATAAAGTTTGGAATAGATGGGGCAGGATTACTCATTATTTTTTCAACTGATTTTGAAAAAGATTCTTGTATATCAGAATTATGAACATTTTGTGCTTGGTCCGCGGTTGTACGCGCTAGTATAGGTCTAGGATTATGATTTATAGGTGCTAGGTTATGATTATAATTGAGATTGCGATTTAAATTAATTGGAAAATCTACTGGATTATTTAATCTAAAAGCTTGATTATTACCAACTAAACGTGTTTGTATTAATTTAGCTCCTAATACTGAACTAAAAAATCTGTTTGCAATCTCAATATGGTAGTCATGAATTGTTTTATTTAAACTTATATTTGAGTATGCGTTAAACCAAAATTTATTTGGCATCAATGTTAAATTAATTTCTGAGTTTAAATCTAATAACCATTCGGGTAAATCTAATAAATTATTGAATGACAAATTTATTTGTCTAAGCCCAGATGGTATACAATTGCTATCTGGTAATTTTGTAATAATATTATTTGATAAATCAATTGATACTAATTTTTCTGGTAAATTTGTTGGAAAATTAACAATTTGATTATAAGATAAATTAACTGTTTCTATTAGAGTTTGATCTGGTGAAAATAATCCAGATGGATCTGATAACCAAGATTCCTTAATTTCTACAAATCTTATTGTACTAGGTAATTGGTCTAATAAATCAGAACCAAGACATTTACAAATATATAGCTCGGTCAGTTTTGGAGGAAATACAAATTTTTCAGTAAACTGAATATTTGAGATTAATAACCAAATAATATTATTCCAATCATTAGCTTCTAATAAATTATCTAAACTTTCTAATTTATTAACAGCTGGAGAATTTAAAGATCGATATATTATTTTTGCCATTTATATAATTTTCTTTTACATTTTTAAATAACTTTTGTAAACAACTTTTATAAATTAAATTCTTTCATTTGTTTATTTTTTTTAATTTTTCCATTAACATAAGTTCCATATAATTCTGCTTTTGTACCAGTTAAACTTTTTGTATAAACTTGAGTCCCATCTAATATATATTGTTTGTCGTTAATAGTGATTTCAGGTAAACCACATGGTTCACTATCTGAATCATCATCTGAACCTGATTCTGATTCAAAATCTGGTATTATTTTTTTAGTATTTTTAATTCCAAATTGTTTTCTTAATTTAATTAATTTTTTAGTATTGACTTCATCATCTGATTCAATATCGCTTTCACTTTCAAATTCTGGATCAGTTTTAATTGAATTTTCTTTAATAATATTTGATGAAGATATTTTATTTGAAATAACCATTTCGTCTAATTTTTTAAGACCATTCCATGTTTCCTGAACTAATTCTTTGTTATTATAACTAAGTAAATTAATTCCACTATAGTATTTTTTGATTCCTTTCTTATTTAGAAACAATATATTTTTTAACCTTTCTACTGTTTCAATATAATCTAATTTTTCTTTTTTAGAAAATTCTTCATCTCCTGATAACTTTTCTAATTTATATAAATTACCAGCTAATACTTTATCATATAATTCCATTTTATCAGTTTTAATTATTGAATTAGTTTTTGTATCAACCATTGAAGCATGTTTATCATTTATCGCGGTCACACAATACGAATGATTTTCAGGTGTTGACTTGTTAAAATTAGTTGTTTCTATTAAATACATTAAACTAGATAAACCCTTATTCATAATAAATCTTTTTTGTTCAATTGTTAAATGATCAATTGTTTCTGATCCGGGTGGATTTGCTATAACTATATTGTTATTATTTTGAGTATAATTATTAATAACTTTTGGTTTATCTGAAATATTTGTTATTTGTGTTTTTAATTTATCAATTTCTTGTTCTAGCTTTACTATTTTATTATCTGTTGTATCAGCCAAACACTTTTCTTCATGTCGCCATCTAGTTGGCTGGCTATTAAATTCTTTATGGCATTTTCTACACTTAAATTTAATTGTTGGTTTAATTTCTTGTTTTTTATGATATGTATCATTATGTTTCCATAATCCGGACTGTGTTTTGTATTGTTTATTACATGTTTCACATTTAAATTCAATTTTAACATTAGTATTAACAAAATTTGTTTTTTCCATTAACAAAAATTATAATTTTGTTTTTAAATATTTTTTTTGTGTGGAATTTTTATTATGAATAATTGGAATAATTCCATATATATTGAATAAGAGTAAAATTAAAGATAATAAAAAATCATTCATAACCATTCATTATTACATAATTATTATATGTAATTTATTCATAATTCCTAGTGAATAAATTCATAAATTTGTGAATTACATATGAATAATAAATAATTCTACATAAAAGTTTAAGTTGTTTCAATTTATTTACTAATTTTATGGAATAATTTTGGAAAACAATTCATGAATTAATAAATTACGCGCAAAAAATATTTTTAAATAACATTTTAATAAAAATTGATTAAATTAAAAGTTGATCTAGGGAATTTTATCTAATGGAAAAAATATTTAACACCCTTCAATTAAACATTAATGAATATATTGAATCTGCACTTGCTGGACAAACTGCTTATGCAAATGTTAATCCAAATATTGATACTGATCAAATGTATAACTTTGATGTTGTATTTGAAAATTTTTATAATAATTATAAACATTATTGGGAAAATGGAAGCGTAAACTATATTCATCAAAATACAGCAAAAACAAAACAATCTCATGTTCATTATGTTTTTAAAGTTTTAAATAATTTCTTAAAACAGTCAGAAACAAAAACATACATTGGAATTATTGATGCATTAATATGTTTTATGAGTATGAATAATCAAGGTTCCCGTGGAAATTTAATAATAAAAACCGATAGAAATTTAATTATAAAAGTTAGTGGTAGTCCACAAAAAATAGATAATAGTTGTCGAAATTTTTGTTCTTGTGATTTTGAATCAATTGGTATAAATGCAAATGAAATAAAAATTAGATTATGGATTAGTTGGGATGGAGGTTGTCCACCAGAACTATACAAACATCAAGAATATTGTCAAGCAACAAAACTATCAGAAGAAGAAATTAATAATTATTGTTTACAAATTAAAAAATTATTAAAGCATACCGAGCCGAAAATTTACTTGGACTACTTGTTAACTTGCGATGATGATTTTATTAAATCATTTTTGTCCACTGCTACCGGTCCAGTTATGATAGAAAAATCAAATGAAATAGTTCAATTAAAAACAAAACTAGAAGAAAAAGCAGAAAAAATAGAATTATTAACCGATGAAGTTAACAAGTGGAAAGCACACGCTAAAAAATTAGAACAAAATAGATTGTCAATGATTACTTTTAAAGATAATGAAATTGCCCAATTAAAAAAACAAATGGAAGAACTTGAAAAAAGTAATCAACAAAAATTAAAACAAGAATTAGAACAAGCTAAACAAACTATTTCTAATATTTATGAAACAAAAATTAAAAAAAATGAAGCCAAAATAAGACAAATTACAGATGATAATAATTTAAGTCTTAAAGAACACAAAGATAAAATTGATCGCTTAACTGACAAAGTAAATTCGGAATTATTAGAAAATAAAAAACTTAAAATGAAATTGTCAGATATAAATGATTTGTATGAAAATTTACAAAAAAAGATTGTTCAAAATAATTTATAAATTTTCTATGTTAGTTTATATATAATTAATGAATTATGAAAGTAAATATCTAAAGTACGCTTATTCTAAAGGAATTAGCCTAGACCAAGTATTTTATGAAAAATACTTGTTGTACAAAAGTAAATATTTAGCCCTTAAACAAATTACAAAGACTGACCAAATAGCAGGTGCTCCTCGTAATAAAAAAACCAATTTAAAAACTAAACACCATTTTAATAAAATGATTGGAGGTTATAAACCTTATGTTGAAGCATTAGCTGATATATTTGCTAAATTTTCAAGTGATAAAGATTCTATTCAATCTGACACCGAACTGCTAAAACAAGTATTAGAAGAAAAAGATGTTAGCCCTTGTCATGGTATTGAACACGCTAAAACTGTAATGTATCACGCTTGGTGTGCTTTGGAAGATTATGAATTATCTAAGGAAGACCAATTATCGGTTTTATTAGCTGCCCTATTACACGATGCTGATGACGGTAAGTTCTTTCCCGAACACAAAAATTATGAAAACTTAAGAAAAATTTTAAAACAAACTGGAAAATCAGATGATTTTATTGAAGATGTAGCTTTTATGGTTAGTATTGTATCCGCTTCCAAAAATGGAGATAGAATTCCAAGATGTGTAAGAGACAAACCTTGGATGTTAATTCCAAGATATGCTGATCGTGTAGAAGCTATTGGTATTATTGGGGTTGAGAGATGTTATACTTATACTAAAAATGTTTCTAAACTACCATTATATTTACCCGATTCACCCAGACCTAAAACTAAGGAAGAAATATGGGCAGTAGCAACCGAAGAAAGATACAAAAATTATAAAGGTAAAAGTGCATCCATGATTGACCATTATTATGATAAGTTACTACGCTTATCCACATTCCCAATTTCTAATAAATATTTTGATGCCGAATGCGCTAAAAGAAGAAAACCATTAATTGACTTTTTATTATATTTTGGAAAGAAAGGTTCAATTACTGAAGAAGAAGTCGAAGAATTTATTAAAAAACATTCTGCTCCAATTGCTATCTCAGATGAATAAAAAATTACTATTAAATTATTAAAATTTTATTAAATCTTTACACTATTTAATAAAATTATTTACCAGCAACCAAATAATAAGTTGATGCACCCATATAATATATCGAATATATAATTGCAAATGGGCCGAGTACCACATTAATAGAAAAGTTTTTAGAATCAAGTACATCATTTTTAAATTTAGTATCTGGTTTAATTTCAATCCTAGTATTTGAATCTATTAAAATTGGTAATTTAGTACTACCAGAAGTTTCAATATTACCATATTGTTTACCTAACCAACTCACATAACTACTTGCTAAAATTGGAGTTCCTAATGATCCCACGGACCTAAACAAGTTTAACTTGTTTACGCGTGAATTTTAACAAAATTCAGGACCAAACTATCAATAAACCTTTTAATAGTGTTTGTTTGATATTTTCCATATTTATTAATTATATAATAACACCAATTCTTTATTTAATTTTAATTAAACTTAAATAAAGTTGAAATATTTTTTACAAGCACTTCTAACTTGGACATTTAATTAATTTGTATAAATAGTCATAAATTTGAAACAAAATAATAAATCAATTAATGTGTCTAATAACAATTTATCTGGGTTAATAGGCTGGTCTGGTTACTCAAATACCAATATCCAATCTATTAATTGTTCCAGTAATAAAATTACTGATCTGGATCTTGAGTCTATAGAATCAACATTAACCCATTTAAATTGTTCATATAACCTGATAACTCGTTTAGATGTACCAGATCATGTTATTAGTTTGGATGTTCAGTTTAATCCCCTAACTAGACTAATTTTTAATCCAGAGTCCGATTTTAATCAAGATATTAACAATATGTTTAAGACCCAAGATAATAAACCAACTTTAACCCATTTATTTTTAGGTAATAAATTTAATAAAAAGATAAACAAACTACCAAGTACCCTAGAATGTTTTTTTCCTGGTGAAAATTATTCTCATCCATTTGGTCAATTATTATTGGGTTGTCCCAAGCTTAAATCTCTAAACTTGGGTTCTAAATTTAATCATGAAATTTCAGGATTATTGCCCGAGTCACTTTCTTATTTGTATTTTGACTTTGAATCTGTGTTTAATCACGAGTTATCAATAGCAAATTTAACTAATTTAGTTATACTAGAAATTGGCGAATGGTTCAATCAACGACTTGATAATCTTCCTGATTCATTAGAAGAACTAACATTTAGTAAATATTCAAAATTTAACAGAAAATTGGACAAGTTACCAAAAAAATTAAAATATTTGGTATTACCTGATAAATATTCTCGTGCTCTAAATAATTTACCAACTAATCTAAAAAAGATATTTATTGGTACTGAATTTAACCATCCAATTGATTTGTTTCCAGATAGTTTGGTTGAAATAAGATTTGATTCTCATGGTAAATTTTCTTGCCCTATAAATAGGATACCCACTAGCTTATTAGTTTTAGAATTACCCCGGTTATATCCAAAAAATAAAATATTGTGCAATCTCAATCAACTGATTTGTACAATTAATTAATTTAAATGGTTTATAATAGTTTATAATTAAAGAATTGTCATTAAGAATTTAATAATGGAGGACATAAATTTAGATTTTTATGCCCGGTATAACTCATGGGACGCCACCATGTGCAAAAAAGTTAAATATGAGTATGAAAGATTTTTAGAATTGAGAGCTGGTAATTCTTCTTTATCACCATCCGATCAAATAGATAAATTTTGGCACACCCATATACTAGATACCAATTCTTATTTAAATTATTGTTTGAGTAAATGGAATAAAATTGTTCATCATAACCCAGCAGAAGCAATTGATCAACAAGCTAGACTAATTAGATTGGTCAATACAATTGAACAATATAAACAAAAATATGGTAGCTTCAAATATCCAGAAGTATGGGCTAATTCAGTTAACTCTAATTTACGTTTAAAAAATCAAAATAATATTTTAGACCCTAATGATAAATTAGATGTAAGAAACGAGTTAATGAGAAAAGCAAAAAAACTTCAATCAGAAGCAGGGTGGTTTGGCGGATGGTTAGGTGATAGTCAAAAAACTGGTTCATGTAACAATAGAACATTTAAGATTAAACACTTTGACAAAAATTTACCCAATTATTTAGAATTTGCTAAAGCAGTAACCAGTCCAAATGAATTAGGGTTTTATATCAATTATGAATTAAGTACTCATTCTAATCCTATGAAAATGGATGGCAAAATTATAAAAATTAAAATTAGTAATAGTACAACATTTGATGATATTAAAAAATTAATTCAAAGCAAATTGGAAGTACCAAATAGTTACGATATTCAAATAGAAACACATCCTGATTATGTGACAAAACCTAGTAAAACTCCAACTAAAAAAACTGATCTATTTGATAGTAACAATGATGTTAATAGTACATATTTTGAATATAAAGATTATAGCATAAAGCCAGATTATATTTTATCATCAAATACTTCTGACTGTAAACTATATGTGGTTTTTATAATTGAAATGACATCAATGGGCTATTGTTAAAATAAATTTATTTACATTTAATACTGTCTAAAGTTTGTTCTAAAACCTCGGACATCTCGCTAGTTATATGGGGGATAAATGGATGAGCCATTTGTACAGTATGGTAAATTAGATATAATAGTATTTTCTTTTTATCACCTATTTTATCTTTGACCCATTCTAAATATCCATTTGCTAAATCATCCCAAACCCAAGCATACAATTCTTTAGTTGCTTTACCAAATTCAAATTCATCTAATTTTTCTTGAATTTGTGTTTGAACTTGATTTAATTTTTTTATAATATTAATGTCTGTTTCTGTTTCATTAACAACCCCATAATCATCAAACGAACTAGACCATCCATCTGGACTACTTATCATAATTGATTGGGCATATCGAACCACATTCCAAAACTTGGTACAAAATGTTTTACCAATATCAAAAGTTTTTTCACTAATTGGAACATCTGAACTATATGGAGTTGTCATTAACAAACTAAATCTAACTGGATCGCAACCAAATTTATCAATTAGAACGAGTGGGTCAATAACATTACCCAATGATTTAGACATTTTTTTGTTTGTTTCATCTCGAACAATACCATGTAAGTAGACTTTATTAAATGGTTTAGTTCCTTTCATAAATTTGGATGCCATCATCATACGAATAACCCAAAAGAATAAAATATCTGAACCAGTAATTAGATAATCAGTAGGAAAGTAATAATCTAATTCTTCTGGTTTAAATACTCCCCAAGGCCATAACCAAGAGGAAAACCAAGTATCTAAAACATCAGGATCTTGTTTCATAGAGTTTCCACAATGAACACAATTAACATTAGTTTCTTTGCTGGCTACTTGAGTAGAACATTCTGCACAATAAAATACTGGAATTCGATGACCCCAAATTAGTTGACGACTAATGCACCAGGGTCTTAATCCTTCCATCCATGACTTGTAGGTATTAATTTGATTTTCAGGAAATAATTTAATTTCACCTGATTCAATCATTGAATTGGTTTCTGGGCCTAGCTTGGCCATGTCAACAAACCATTGGGTAGTACACATTGGTTCTATTTGTGCTCCAGTACGATAACAAAGTTTTTGAACTGAATCATACTCAACTACTTTTTCAATATGACCCAAATTTGTTAATTCTTTAACAATAATTCTACGAGCTACAGTTACTGGCATATTATCAAATTCAGTACTAGTATTTGATATTTTACCTTCCTTGTTAATAATTTGAACTGGTTTTAATCCATGTCTTTTAGCAAATTCAAAATCAAATTTGTCATGAGCGGGAGTAATTTTAACTAGTCCTGAACCAAAATCTTTGTCAACAGCAGAATCTGCAATTAATTTTATTGGTTTATTTATTATTGGAATTAAATATTCTTCTTGATTATTTTGATATCTGGTATCCTGGTCATTAAAACCAATAGCAACATCACCAAACAAAGTTTCTGGTCTAGAAGTTGCAACAGTAACTGATTTTGTTTTATCTGAATTAAAGTATTTAATCCAATATAATTTTGATTTACATGGTTTAGTTTCAACCTCATCATCCGCAATAGCTGATTGTAACTGGGGATCCCAGTTAACCATATAATTACTTTGGTAAATCAGTCCTTCTTCATATAATTTAATAAAAATATCTTTGACATGATCAGAAAAATCAGGATTCATAGTAAAACATTCTCGATCCCAATCACAAGAACATCCCAGTCTTTTTAGTTGGGAAATAATTGTAGATCCAGATGATTCTTTCCAATTATGAATGTGTGCTAAAAATTCTTCTCTAGTTAGATCACTAGCTTTAATTCCTTTAGCTTCTAGCTCTTTTTGTACTTTTACTTGAGTTGCAATACCCGCATGATCAGTTCCCGGTACCCAACAAACATTATAACCCTGTGCTCTTTTTGATCTAGCCATAGTGTCCTGAAAAGTATTATTTAGTGCATGCCCCATATGTAAAACTCCTGTAACATTAGGAGGTGGTATTATCATAGAAAATTTAGGTCTATTATCAGGTGTAGATTTAAATGTTGATTCATTAAACCACTTAGATTGCCATTTGGTTTCAATCGCTTTATGGTTAATTCTTGTGTCGAGTAATTTAGATTCCATTAAAAACACTATTCTAATTTAAGCAATTAATGGGATTATCAATTTTTAATTAATAACCAACCAGTTTTTAATTGATAATCAACCAATTTTTAATTAATAACCAACCAGTTTTGGTAAAAATTGATCTTATATTTTATTATTACAATTGAATATGCTAATAAATAAATTATGGATATTAATGTGACTGAAAATAATATAATTAATATTAGTAATAATATAGAAGCCCAATTATTATTTAACAATAATTTTCTAATTACTTTGGATGATATCAATATATTAACACCAAATTTAAAAACAGAATTGGAATATATTTTACAAAACTTTTGTGGAGTCGTTAAAAATATTGGAGAATTTAATTCAAATATTTTAACTCCTGATTCTGTGGTTTATCTTTGTGGAGATATAGAAAATATAGTTGAGCAAATTGATTTGACCGGAGTAAAAAAAATTAACATTTTGTCTGATTTTTCCACTGGTGTTACTTTTAATATATTAACAAATCCCAAATATAATTTAGTTACTATTGGACAGGTACCAATTAATGTATGTGGGGTTGGAGTTTTCTTTCCTGAATTATTTACTGATGATACTAATTATTTTGATTCAATTACTAATGAACATGAGTTCCAAACATTAACTGAATCAAACAAACCATCTAATGCATTTAGAACTGGTATTTATTTGACCCCAGTTAAAAAATTAGATAATGATCCTAATAGTTTGGAATTCAATTTGCTAAGATGTTCATCTAATTTAGCTGGTCCTACTGATAATTTCAGACCCACTGATATTAATGTAGTAAATAAAATAAATGAAATATCTTCTGGTTTATTTTCTAATCCAGCTAATCTAAATCATATACTTGCACAAACATATCATAATTCAAAAGATGGTAATAAAGAAAAAAAGGCAAAAATTAAAGATCATTCAGATAAAACTAAAGATATGCCTATAAATGGTATTATGGCATTTTGTTCTTTTTATGAAGGGTATAATAGTTTAAATAAATTTAATGGAAAAATTACTCAATCCACATCCAATCGATTTGATTATTGCTATAATGAAACATCTGTTTTTACCAAATTACGATTTAGATTAAAAGAATGTGTTAAAAATAATGATAATCAATTGGTCTCTCAATTTGATCTTACATTATATCCCAACTCTGTTTTTCTAATGAGTTTATCAACAAACCGATTATATACTCATGAAATTATTCCATCCAGTTTACCTGTTGATAAAATTCCAACTAGAATGGGTTATGTAATTAGATGTTCTAAAACCCAAGCTATTCATACTAATGGTAAAACTTGGATTAAAGAAGGAACAAAGTTAGTTGAAATGGTTGAACCATATGAGGAAGGTGTTAATAAATTAAAAAATTTATATTGGAAAGAAAATGTTTTTTCAAATATGATTCAATATGATAAATTCTATTTTAGTCTCAATCAAGGGGATTATATGGAACCATTAGTTTAATTATTTTAAATTAATGCCAAAAATTAATTTTTAATTAATTTGAACCATTAGTTTAAATTTATTTAAGCTAATGCTAACAACTTATATTTTATTAGTTGGAACCTTTAATTTAATATAATTAAATTAAACTAAAAATTAATTTGAACCTTTAATTTGAACCATTAGTTTAATTAATAGGATAAATCAAATCACTTGGACTAATTGTGTAATAGATTGGTGGATAATTAAAATCCACCAAATTATTTTCAATTCCTTTTAATTTAATTATTTGGGATTTTTCTTCAACTGAAGCCAAATGTAATTGTTGATTTGTATTAGCTATTATAGGTTTGCCTCCAGAAAAATCTATTAGAGTTTTACTTTTTCTAAATGTAATACCTAACCATCTGGAAGTTGGATCTTCATTAGGTAAAACTATTTTATGAATATAGTGGCTATTGGTATTTGTGGAAAACATTACTACATAATTTGGTTTCAAAATAATTTCAAAAGTTTCCTTATTTGTTTTATTTTGAACAACCAATTTTCTATAATTTTTAATTGAGATGTCTTCATAAAAAGAACAAATACATATCCACGAGTTTGGTTCTAAGTCAAGTGATTGGTCAGTATGCCATCCCATCTTTCTATATTCGCCTGTATAAATTTCACACATCCCATTATTAAAGTCTGTGGTTTTAACTTTGGTATAAGCAGATGTAGAAAATGTTTGGCAAACTAATTCAATCAATTTATTATGAGTTTGATTAAAGTTTTGGGCTGAATCAGTGTATGGGGTAGTTGTACGAACTATTGGAACTAAATTATTATCAATCTTAACAATATTTGTTCCCTCTCGTCCCCTAGCTATTGATTCAAATTTAACAGAATTAGCTAATTCTCCAAACATATTATTTGGTACTGATAATAAACCTTGATAAAACATTAAACATTATCCAGCCATGTATTATTTATATATATTTTCAATTTTATAACCAAATATATAAAATAGAAAATAGAAAAATTATTTTACGAAATATCGTGGTCTTTCATATTTAAAAGCATAAAAATTTAAATAACATATATCAATATTTTGAGATTTTACATGCTTGTAAGATGCTGTTTCTGGATGAACAACATTATTAGATACAGAAATAATTTTAAAATTTGGAAATTTAAGAATTTTTTCAATTGTGTCCATTTTTGAAATAAATAATGCATCTGGAATAGTACCACATTGATGAACATCAAAGGCAGGTTTATCTGCACAAATTAAAATATTTGGATTTTTGTTTAAAACTTCAAAAATATGATCATATAAATTATAAAATTTACAATCATAAATATCAGAATCTGGTCTTAATGTTAAAACTAAATCAAATTTAATATTTTTTTCTTTTATATAATTATTAATTGTTTCATATGATTTTGATCTTAAATTGATACCTCGAATATAATGTAAAATATTATTTGACCAGTGTTCAAAAGTATATTCTTTTACAATTTCTTCATAATCATTTTCATTAATATCATCTATTTGATTAATATAAGAATTTGGAAAATATTCAACAAATTTTTTTACATCTTCATTTTTATATGTTGTAAATAACACATAAAAATTATATTTATTATCATAAATTTGTGTATCGTATATTTCTTTAATAATTTTTAATTCTCGTGGTTGTCCCCAATAATTTAAACAAATATTCATATTAATATAATATATAAATATTTTTTTAAATAAAAAATTATAAGCCAATTATGTTGTTATTTTTACAAAATGCTTCTGTATTTTCAACATCGATAAAAGGTTGATCTACATTTTTTGCATTATTCCAATATGGAAACATATTAAAATAAAAAAATAAATCTCTTGGTTCTAATTTAAAAATATATTGCAATATCATACCAAAATAATTGTCAAGATTTTGATTTTTATATAAATCAATATTTTTACTTTTAAATCCATCGTTTTTATATTCTTCATCTAATTCATCAACGTTAAAAATAAACATTTTATCAAAAATATTTCTTTTTTGTATAACAAATCCAAAACTCCACCCTCTATTTATTGTTATCCAATATGGTCTTGACATTATTTCTTTATTGTTAATATGCATATAATTTATAACACTTAATATATTATCTAATGTTAATTTATCATAAAACATATCATCTCCATCTAAATGACATATATAATCTTCTTTTGTTAATAAAAAACTTTTTAAATGTGCGTGTGTATGATTTTTTTGAATATTAATACCAACTCTATTTATAAAATAATTAATTTGTTCTTCTTGTTTTTCAATATTCTGATTAAAATTTTTTTTATTAAAATGTGTTATATAATTAAAATTATTGTATTTTATAAAATCTAATTCGTCTGGGCTTTTAAAACTTTCAATCCATATGTAAGTTGGAATATTTTTACTTGAAAGTTCTTCTAATAAATTTTTCCAATTGGACATTGTGGTAATTTTTGATTCATAAAATTTAAAATAAAATCCAAATATAAACATAATATATAAAATATATAGATAATAATTATTTATATCTATTTTAAAAATATTTTTTAAACAAATATAAACCATGATAATAACTTGCTATACATTTTAAAATATTATTTTCATTATATTGAGCTAAACTTATCCAAATAATTACTAGATATGATAATGTTATTTTATTCGTTATGTCAAGTTTATTTATAATATCATCATTTGACTTTATATTAAAAATTATATTTGTATTGGATATATCAAAATAAAAATCATCAGAATTATTAAAATCATCATATCCAGATAGTGCATAAATTAATTTAGCATAATCATATTCTTTTGGTCCATATAATTTACTGTTTCCAAAATATCCTCTTGGATCAATAAAAAATATTTCATTTGATAATTCATCAAATAATGTGTTTGAAAATTGACAATCTCCGTGTATTAACGAATATTCATTAGTTTTTAAACCTAATATATTAGAATAACAAGTATTTATAACTTCATCTATATTACGATTAATTTTAACTCCATTTACAAATTCAATATAATTAAAATACTCTAAAATTTTATTAATTTTATTTAGTCTTAAATAAACTTTATCATAACATTCAATTTTTAAGTTTTGATGATTTTCTTGATCACTAATTTGTTTTGTATCCAAATGTAAAATATTTAGTTGTAATATAATTTTATTAACAATTTCAAATTTTTCAGAATCTAATAAATTATTAAAAATTTTATACAAAGGTTGAGCACTTAGTTTGACTATTTCAAATGATTTATCATATGTATTTATCAATTCAGGAATAAAATTATATTTATTTGATATATGTTTATACCAATTTATTTCTTTTGTAATTATATCATCTCCTTGTTTACATACTGATTCTTTAGTAATTGTACAAGTGTTTAGTGTTATTTTATTAAAAAATCTTGTTTTAAAATTATTTGGTTTATTAACATATTTTTCATACTTTTCTAAATCCCCAACATCAATTAAATTTTCTAATTTATATTCATTATATTCTGTAAAATTATTATCAAACACATCGCATATATCATCACCAATAGTGTAATTATTAATTCCAGTAAACGACATGATATAGTAAATACCAATAATATTACCGTTTGACATTTTACTAATTTTACCATTTAATATCCCATATCTACATTCATTACCATATGTTAAAATAGTATTAGAAATTATAGAAGATAAGTTAATTTTATCTTTTGGAACTATATCACACCAAGAAAATAAAATATTTTTACCATAATATTCATTCGTAATATTTTTATGTATAGTATCTGCAGTACCAGTTACGTCATCAAAATATTTAATTGATATTCCTGTATGTTTTTCAGTATAAAACTCTATTATTGATTTAAATTTAGTATTTGTTATTATAATAATTTTTTCACTATATTGTTTCCAATAATTTATTAAATGATCAATAAAAGGATTATCATTATAATTTACCAATATTTTTGGAATAAATTTGCTATAAGGAAATAAACGAGACCCTTGTCCACAAGCAACAATTACAACATAATCAATAACGTTGTTTGATTTTTTTCCTAAATCACCACCTGGATGATTTAATTTAAATTTTTCAATTGTTAAATTTTTGATTTCAGATATTCTTGTTCCAATAATATCAAGAAGCGCCATAAAAACAATTGATGATGTTGTTGGTGCCATATTTATTGAATCAATTTCTGTTACATTATTTGATATTGAATAATAAAAATTAACATGATCTTTTACTTTTCCATCAGATTTTAAAGTAAAACATATTTGACAAATTTTAAAATATTTTTCAATATATTTAGCACAATAAACAAGTTCTTCTGTATTTCCAGAATTTGAAATATAAATTATAATATCGTTTTCTTTTAAAATACCAAAATCACCATGAAATAGATCTGGAATATTAATATAGTGACAGCTAATGCCTAAACTTTGCCAAGTTGAAACAGATTTTTTACATATATGACCACATTTTCCAATTCCTGTTAAATAAACATTACCATTAGTTGAATTTATTAGCGGGATTATTGTTTGTAAAATAAAATCCATAGAATTATGTAAAAAATCTAATCCACATCTATATTTATCAAACACTAAATTAAGATAATTTGAATAGCTAATTTGGTTAGTATTGATTTTTAAATTATCAATTTGTTCAAAAGTTTCTATAGTGTTTGAAGGATTTAATTGTTTAAAAAAAGGATATGTTGGTGATGCAACAAATACTGGAGTAATATTTGATTTTTCTAAAGATAAATAACCTTTATAACTATCTTCAAATCCAATTGGGTTTTTACAATTTTTAAATTTATTTCTTGCTAATATATATGCTTCAGGACTTGGCTTTTTATTAACATAATCGTCTTTAGTTATAATTAAATCAACATTATTTAACAATGGAATTTTTGTTAAAATATAATTTATTGTTTCGCGATCAGAGTGTGTTACAATAACAGTTTTTATTTTAGATTCAAATAATTTATTTAATAAATTACTTACTCCTGGCATTAAATTAATTTTTATTAAAGATTCAAGATAAAAAAATTTTTTTTTTTGATAAAATTTTTCATATGAAATATTATAATTTGATTCTATAAAATCTTTCATAGACTTATCTGAATAATGAGCATATTTACAATAATTATTAAAATCAAATTGATAATCTATATTAAAATATTTTAATGCTAAATTATATGCATTACAATGTAATTCTTCTGTATTAATTAGAGTTCCGTCTAAGTCAAAAAGGTACAAATCATAATTTGTTATTTGAAATAACATATATATTATTTTATAAAAAAATTAATTTTTTTAAAACACACAATTAAATATTAAATAAAAAAATTGAAGTAATTTTTCTATTTGAATTCACTATATTACTTAATGTCAACCGATATAACTACTAATACGAAACCAATATATACCGATATCGATAATTTGGTTAAACAAATTCATCTTTATAATAAACAAAATAACCAAAGGTTTGTTATTGCAGTAACAGGAGGAGGAATTTCATGTTTATCTTTATTATTTGGTCAACCTGGTGCCTCTTCTAGTATATTAGAATGTACTGTTCCATATGCATGCGAATCAACATTAGAATATACAGGAATGAAAGAAATCAAATCCTGGTCATCTGGTCCTACGGCTACTTTATTAGCAGATGGTGCTTTTTCACGTTGTAATAAATTAATTGAAGCTTCTAAATCCAATTACACTCCGATAGCCATTGGAGCCACTGGTAATCTTGTTTCAGGAGAAAATTTAAAAAAAGGAGTTCAGGGAATTTATGTGGCATGTAAAACAAATAAAAAAACATACGAGGTCCATTTAATTTTACATAAAGGAGAAAAAGGACTAGATGGAGAAAAAGACAAACATTTTAGAACACGACAAGAAGAAGATGATTTATGTGGTAAACTAATTGTTTGTGTTTGTGCATGTGAATGTGGGCTATTGAATCCAAATGAATTGGGTAATTTTATGAATTTAAATGGTATGGATAGTCGTGATGCTCTATACATGTATTATACAGGAAAACCATCATTAGAAACTAAATAATTAAATGACAACCTCACAGGTAGTATCATTTAATTGTTTCATTTATTTATGTATTATTATTAACTTGACCATTTTCTATTTGTTCTGGTTCGGATTCTGGTTCTGGTTTAATTTTTTTATCGGGATCAACATCATTATATTGTAATTTGCATTTGTGGTAAGCCGAATAAAATATATTTTTATCAGTATTAACTGTTGAATAAATATCTGCTAGTTTAGTTACCATGAATAAAATATTGGTAATATATGTTGAAGTTGTTTGATTGTCCAAATAATATTTGTAAACAACAAATCCACTAATTATAGTATTGATAACGAACATTGTTAGGGCGGACCATCCAACCCATTGGTATTTTTTATCAATTGAATAAATAGTAGTAATTTTTTCTTCAGGTAAAGATTTCAAAGCTAATCCAACTGATTCATTATCTGCTGGTACTGAAGAGTTTACTTCCAAATAACAAATTAATTTATTTTCTCTTATAATTTCACATAAATAAAAAATTAAAAAAGAAGCCATTGTTACAAAATTAATAACAAGACCAGAAGTATATAAATGATCAGGAGTAACTAAATTTTCACTTAAGGTACAAACATGACCATTACAATTTTGAGGAACAAATAAAATTAAAAATGAAGAGACCATGACTTTATATAGTTCAAAAAGAACTGTTGGTATAACACCAACTTTTTGCATAAAATCTTGGTTTTGAAATAAACTTAAAGTTTTTTCTTCTTGGATTTCTTGAGATACGGGTTGTTTCTCAACAAGTTCAACAGCGGGTTCGCTCATATAAATATGTTATAATTTAATATTATTTATAAAATCATTATATATTTTTAATGGTTTATCTAGATTAACTGATAAAAACTCTTTGCGAAATTTTAGTCCATGTGATTGACTAAGTTCATTAGTTTTAAAAAAATTTGCATATATTTCAGTTGATTTTTCTCTCGCATATAAATATCTATACCCATCCATTCTACAATTAAAAGAATGCAAATTAGCTAATAAATAAGCATTCGAATTAATAATGTCGAGTATTTTATTTTCTGGTTCTGTATGAAGTTGATAATCAACCCATGCTTTTTTCCATGAAATTTGATTTTCCAAAAAACTCACGTTAAATAAACATTTTTTTATTAGTGCAACGAAACTATTTGTAATTTGTTCTGGATACTTTGTTAATAATTTTAAAATTTCTTGAGATTGAATAAAGTTTTCAAATAAAGTGCTCGGTATTTCCATAAAATCATAAGGAAACTTTGCAAATGCATTCGTTCCAGCAAATACAAAATGAAACATATGAGCCATTTCATGAAATAAACTTGTTATGTCTTCTAAATAAAATGGTGTATATGGTTCATCAATAGTTAAACTTACAGAAGCAACTGGATATGACTGAGATATTTTATCAGCGTTATAAGAAATTATACAAGGGTGTGGCGGTTTCAAATCCCGTTTATATAGATCCAAATAAAATGTTCCAATTCTAACTTCTTGATCGTAAATATTATAAATTTGTATATGCCATTTACTAATATTTTCATGAGTGTAAAATAAATTATAATCTGGATGTGTTTCTGTTACTTGAATTATTTTTACTTGAAATAAATTTTCATAAACTTCAAAAACACCTTTAACTATTGACTCTGATGAAAATAATTGATGTAATAAAGTATTAAGTATTTCTAAATCATTAGCTAAATTAAAATTTGATTTAAACCATAAATCATAGTCAGGACAAGCATATTGAGCTTTAAGACTGTCTAAAAAATTTTTAATTTCTAATTGAGTTCCACACATAGATTCAATTTGATTATGTTTAATTAATTCTCTATCAATAATAATTTTTTGATAAAGTAATTTGGATATTTTTTTTTGATAATGTTTATTTAGTTTATCTAAAACAAATGCTCGGACTTTTACATCCAAACTATTGCGCAATAAATTTTTGCATTCGGTAATACCTAACTCATATTGATAAGTTTTAAAAAATCCCCAATTAAATTTAATCACTTGATAGTTGCTTTTGTTTGTGTACTGGGCTAACTGAGCCTCGTTAAAACAAAACTTTGTGTCATCCAAACCAATAGTTTCTGCAATAAATTCGTCCTGTAAACACTTTATTTGACTTTTAATTTCGTCTTCGTCCTCTGTCATTAATTAAAATTTATAGTTAATTCTTGTTTAAATCAAAAAAGTATATTGACCAAAATGAGTATGAAAAGTTCCAAAAATGAGTATATTTGCCTATAAAAATTTCCATTAATTTTATAACAGATAGCTAAATTATGGAACTTTTTATACTCATGCCTATAAAAATGGACGAAATATTTTTTTTTTAATAACTTGTATTTTAAATTAAAAAACATTTATTTAAAAAGCTAGATGACACAAATGAGTATAAAAAGTGCCAAAAATGAGTATATTTGCCTATAAAAATTTCCATAAGTTTTGTAACAGGTGGTTAAAATATGGAAATTTTTATACTCATGCCTATAAAATGGGACGAAGTTTTTTTATTTAAATAAATATTTTTATTTATTTATATAATGAATAATTGTACTGAATGTAATAAATCTTTTCAGACAAAATCTGGTTTGTATAAACATAATAAAATATATCATGCGGATCAATTATTAAATAATAAAATTAAAAGGTTATATTGTAAATATTGTGATAAAAAATTATCAAGTTATGGATGTAAATGGAGACACGAACAAACTTGTAATGAAAATGATAACATACCTTTAGCAGAACAAGTTAAAATACTCAGTAACAAAATAAATAAATTAGAAAAAAAAGAAACAAAATCAATCAATAATACAACAAATAATAATAATACAACAAACAATAATACAAATAATACACAAAATGTTATATGTGTATTTCCACTTGGTAACGAGCCACCTAATGCGCTTTCATTGGAATATATTGAAAAAACATTAAATAAACTGGGTATTAATTCAGTTTTGGAAATTGTTAAGAAAAAACATTTTAATCCAGAACTACCACAATTACATAATTTTTGTGTGACTGCGTTAAATAATAATTATGCGAATGTGGTTGATCCAGAAACAAAAACAATTAAAGCGGTTAATAAAAAAGACGTGTTTGACAAGGTTTATATGGGGTTGGTATCTAATGTTAATTCAATTAACGAAACTAATAATGATGTTAAAGATACAATTGACAAAATAAATAATATTCCTGTAAGTAAAAAAATACTAAAAAAATTACATTTGGGAATCAACGAAGAAGCTTATCACAATAGAGATTTAGTTAAAAAAACTTGGAGCACTGCTAAATTTACTGAATCAGATGATAATGGTGAAGAAAAAAGAACAATAATTGATCTTAATGATGTTTCTGATATTTCTGATTCTGAAGAAGAATCAATGTATAGTCGTAAGTATAAAGATAATCAAATTCACAATAAAACAAGTGAAGATATTCAAAATCCAAAACAATTAGTAATAAGTAAAATTCAACAATTAATTGACGAAATAAAATCTAAAGAATATTTATTCAAATAAAAAAACTTCGTCCATTTTTATAGGCACGAGTATAAAAAGTTCCATAATTTAGCTATCTGTTATAAAATTAATGGAAATTTTTATAGGCAAATATACTCATTTTTGGAACTTTTCATACTCATTTGGGTCAACTGGTTTTTTAAATAAATGGTTTTTTGAATTTATTTCATTTATTAAATTTTGAATATTACTAATCATTTTTTGTTTATTGTTGTTATCATTATTATTATTTATTTCATCGCTAAAAAATTTAATTGAATCATCTATAATTTTGATAAAAAAACTTATATTTTGATTAATTGGTAATTTAAAACGGTCTCTATTTGCAACTTCTCTATATGGATCTAATTTTGCTAATATCATATTTTCAATTACACCCAATACTGATTCTTTGCCACATGATTTATAATATACTACTTCGTGGTCACATGTTTTATTATAATTACCAAGTCTTTTTTTTAATTTTGTTGATTTTCCAATTATATAAACATTATTTTTTTTTATGAAATTCTGTTGTTAATAAATAAATAACATTTTCATTTGGATACGATGTTGATGTTTGTTTTTTAACAAACCCTTTATAAAGTTTATCAATTTCTTGATTTTTAACATCTATTAATTTATCTTTTTTAATAATTTCGTTATTGGCATTTTTTAATTGTGATGTTAATATAAAATTTTGAAATTTTAAACTGTTAATTGGATTTAATAATTCAAAAAAATATATTGCAAGTTCTGGATGAATAATAATTTTATTATTATCTTTTTTTATAATATCATTATTATACAAATTGTATTTATTTTTAATATTTATAATCATTTGTTTAGTATTTTTAATATTTGTCCATTCATCAAATACGTAATTATTTGATAAAAAAAAATTTGAGATGTCAACATAATTATTATCATATA